>Ga0075418_10003734_pt1 | contig 17371 bp, 13 predicted proteins | sample SoiMetdeltSBSDD2_FD_81776 | JGI IMG/M metagenome (GOLD analysis project Ga0075418, IMG submission 81776) | Bulk soil microbial communities from a Populus tree surrounding site in Tennessee, USA - Soil MetaG P. deltoides SBSDD2 | ecosystem: Environmental > Terrestrial > Soil > Tree plantation... | reverse complement strand
CGCCGTAGGAGACAGCCCCCGACAGGGCGCGAGCCAGCTTGTGCGGATATAGCGTCTCGTTGACTTCCAAATCGGGCTCGGTGGCCGTGATGACGATTCGCCCCGGCATCGCCAGCGGCTTGAGATAATATCCACTGACCGGCGTGGTGATGAAAAACACCTGCTCGCGGCAGCGCAGCGGTTCGAATAGTCGGCCGAAATCGAGCTGGTGAATGTCGTCGCCGGGAATGTTGAGCCAGCTATACCGGCCGTCGTAGTGGGCATGCCCCAGCACGATTACCCACAGTGCGTCCGCTGGCTGAGTTGCTGTCTGCAATTCGGCCACAGCCTTGGCGATGTTCTCCCGCGAGGAAATGCCGCGGCTGGCCTTGATGGCCGGGCCGTCCTTGTCCGTCGGCTCGTCCGCCCATAGCACATAGACGTTCTCGGCGGCAAAGCCGTGGCTGGCCAGACCGCTATAGAGCAGTTCCAGCGAGTCGCCGAACAGCTTTCGATGGGGCGCATCGCCGGGAAGGCCGCAAAGGACAAGCGCCCGGCGAGTGCCGGCGGACGCGGGATCGTCCGCCTGCACGGCGGGAGGTGCGAGTGCCGGTGCATCCTGGGCAAGCGACCTGCCGCCGAGAATGCCCGCGAGAGCCATAGCGACAAGACTTGGGAAGCGATAAGAACGAGTGGAGATCATGGCGGGTTGTTGGGTTCTTTAGACGATGGGGGCGCCGCCTGCGGCGGCTGACGGAGGTATTCGGGAGTGATGCTGAGGTAAGGGCTGTCCTGCTGGTCGTAATTCGCCAGGTCGGCAGACCAGACCTCCTTGTCGTCGAGGGTCACGCGCAAGTTGAGATCCGACATGCGTGCGCACGCATATTGCCAGTGGAAGGTGTCCCCTGAGCGGCGCGCCTCCAGCCAGAGGATTACTTCCGTGTCGGTGCCATGCGCGATCGAACAAAGTGCGCCGCCAAGCCACAGCTGGTCCGTGTCCGCCGCGTCGTACTGGTAAAATGGCCGCGGCTGCAAACGCAGTTCGGACTTTTGCTGATCGCGGTTGACGCTCGTTGCGGCAAACCGGCGGGCGATTTCCCGTGCTTGAATCGCGCGGCGCGAAGGGTTTTTGTCCGGCACAGCGGCGTCCGGAACGCTTTGCCACACAAGAGAGTCCTTGGCCGGACGCCAGCGAATACGGTCTCGCCACTGCCCACTGATCTCGGCATCGCTCAGGCGTTGCAATTCGTGAGCAACGCCCATGAGGTCTTCTTGCCGTGGCCAGATGAAAAATGTGCCGATGGCCGCGGGGCGCCGCCCTTCGTCCACCCAAAGATAAACGGCTCCGTCCTGTCCCCCGCGCACCGGCTGGCTCCACTTGAGGACCGGCTTTTCCACGAGCGTCAGCGGCTGGCCGGTCTTGCCGACGCTCATGCGATACTCGCCGACCAAAGTGCGGAAGTAGTTTTGCCATTGCGACTCAGTTGGGTTTTGCTCGGAGGCCGGCGGTGGCTGCTGATTGGTCGGCGCTGTGGTTTGAGCCGGCAGTGGCCGCGCAGCGAGCACCAGAACTCCCATCATGGCGACCAGACAGCGAAGGACGATCATGGCTGCTGGACCTCCGTCGCTTCGATCGGCTCTTCCAGAAATCGCTTCTTGAAAACCCGGTACGTATGAGCGGCATTGAACTCCTGCTGCTCGTCCGTTCCACGGACAGCCGACCAGATTTCTTTGTCCCCGCGACGAACGTAGAGACTGGAATCCGAGAAGCGTACGACGGCATAGTGCCAGCCCTCCTTGCGGGCCTCCAGAAGCAACAGCACCTCCGGGTCGGTGCCAGCGTCGGTCACCAGTGCCAACAGCGCCCCGTCGATCGCATCCCCATTTGGCTGGTCGTAGCGATACAGCGGCTGCGGCAAGAGCCGCAGCTCCCAGCGCTGCTTGCGCCAATCGACGGTATGGCCCCCGAACTGGCGACCGAGCGAACGAATCTGAATGAGCCGCTTACCGGGCGTCGAGTCAGGCGGAGGCGCGTCGGCAAGCGGCGCCAGCGTAATCGCGCTCTTCGGCTCCCAGACTTCGCCGCCGTCCTGGCACGCGGCCGACAGCTTCGTGGGAGCAAGGGAATGAAATTCGTGGACCAGTTGCCGGCGACCGGCGACGGGATGGGCGAAAATGCTGCCGACGACCATGGGCCGACCCTCGTATGTCCACACGAATACGGAGCCGTACTGGCCGCCGTTCTTGGTGGGATTAGTCCACAGATACACGGGACGCTCGAGCAGCTCCGCCCTCTCCTTGCGGCTGGCGTCGAGATACATGTCCCACTGCCGGGCGTCGGCCAGATTCTCCTGGCTCAGTCGCTCCTGGCGGGTGGGCGCGGCACTTGGCGCCTTGGCAACCGCGTCGGCTGGGGCCGCCGCGAGAAGGGTCAGGAGGAGCGAGACAAACACGAGGGCACCTTTAGGGAGCTGGCGCGACCAGCTCCGAAAGCTCGGGAATCGACTTGTCGCGGATCAGCCGGTACGTGTGGTCGGGATTGAAATGAAGCTGGTTCTTGTCGTCGCGAATGCTATTCCACACTTCCTTGCCGTCGACCTGGACGTAGAGGTTGGAATCGGAGAAGCGGATCGCCCGATAGAACCACGCCGGGCCTTCCCCTTTATTCCGCGCCTCCAGCACGAGCACCACCTCGGGATCGGTGCCGGCGCTGGTGACGTAGGCGAAGATCGCCCCGTCCACGACCTGCCCTTCCGGCTTCTCGTAGCGGTACATTGGCTGCGGCAGGAGGCGCAGCTCCCAGCGCTCCTTCTGGTAATCAATGCTGTGGGCCGTGAACCTCTTGGAAATTGCCCGCATCTGCGACAGTCGGCGCGGCGCGGTCGCCCCAGGCATGGGAGCGTCCGGCAGCAGCAACATTTCGACGCCGACTTGCGGCTGCCAGGTCTCCGCCGACGCATCGCGCTGGGGATAGAGTTTTCTCGGCGCCAGCGAATGGAGCTCGTGGCAGATCATTCGTTGCCCCATTTCGGGGTGCGAAAAAATGCTGCCGATGACGACCGGCCGACCCTGGTGCAGCCAGACGAAAACTGCGCCGTTCTGACCGTCGCTACGCGTGGGATTAGTCCAGACGTAGATCGGATTGGGATTAAGTTTCGCCTCGCTCGTGCGGTCTTCATCTACGTGCATTCGCCATTTCTCGGCTTCCTGGCGATGAAGCGCCTGGAGCTGGTCGGCGGCCTTTGGCTGAGAGGCAGGCTGGTCTTCGGCCGCCAGCAGCGCCACGGCCAGGCAGACTTGGCAAGCGTTCATGGCGTCCTGTTCTCCTTCGTCGCTGCGGGCCCATCGGTGACGCGCCTGGTGCCCGAGGCTTCAACGAGCCCCGGCGGAAGCGGAGTGCCGCGAGTGAAGTGGGGCAAGCCGGGATCGCTTTGCGTCGGAAAACGGGCCGCTTGCCACACCACCTCGTCCCCGAAGCGCCCCTCCAACTCGCCGGAGGTCCGCCGGGCGAAGGCATACTGCCATTTGGCCGCATCGCCTTCCTTCACCGCCTCGATCAGCAGGAGCACTTCGGGATCGGTCCCCATGGCGAAGGCAAAGACGGCGCCGTCGATCACCGGCCCCTCTTTGGGGTCGTAACGATAGAGCGGGCGCGTCAAGAGCCGCAGTTCCTCGCGGTCGCTGTTGTCGCGTTTCCAGCCCAAAAGCGTCGCCTGGAATTTTTCGGCCAATGACTTCATCTGCCGCAGGCGCTGCGGGCGCGTTTCTTCAAAGGATGGCGCTCCGGGAATGTCCGCGAACTTGACGCCAGATTCCTGCGGCTGCCAGACAACGGCGCCGTTCCGGCGGGCCACGATTTTGCCGCGCGAGAGCGACTCGAAATCGTGCTCCAGCCGCTGCGCCCACGGATAGATACAGGCCGCCGCCAGCGGCCGGCCGCCGTGGACGAAGAGCACGGTGACCCCGTCCTCGCTGCCACGCTGGTTGTTGGCCCAGCGCAGCACAGTGAGCGCTTTGGCAGGTTCTTTGGCCTCGGCATCGGGGAGGACTTCGTACCAGGAGAGCGAGGCGTCGATCAGTTCGCGGAGGGTTTTGGGCGCAGCAGCCGGCTGATCGGAATCCTCAGCCGTCGATCGGGAGGTCGCCAGGAAGACCGCCAGGACGGTCAGCAGGCACCATTGTGAAGTCAGACGTATGAACATGAGTAGAATCTCGGTTCAAGAAACCAGTTATGGGGCGGGGGGGCGTTCTTCGGCATCCAACAGCGATGGATCGAAATTGAACAACGTGTAGTTAGCGCGGGGATTCATCCAGGAGTCGCGGACGTTCGCGCAGCGCTGCACAAACTCGCTCCCATGGTTGAACTCCAGTTCGTCGATATTCATTCTGGCCAGCGCAAATCGCCAGATCGGCGTCGCCGCATCCTTCGGCACGTCTGCCTCCAGGAGCAGCCACGCTTCGGGATCGGTCCCTTCGACGAACGCGAAGATCGCTCCGTCGCGCAAAGTCTCGCCGAGAGGCTCATAGCGATAGACCGGCTGGCCGAGCAGTCGCAAGTCGCGGGTCACCTTCTCGCCATCGCGCACATCTTCTAACCGCGCGGAGAATTCGCGAGCCAGCGAACGCATCTGCACGAGCCGTCCTTCGCGGGTTTCGGCCGGCGGCGGCGCGCCAGGGACGGAGTCGAACGAGACGCCGGAAGACTCGCAATCCCAACGCACGACGTCCCCTTCTTTAGCGCCAACGGCTCCCTCCGAAACGGAAACTAGCTCTACGGTGGCGGTGCGGTGTGGATGGTACCAGCGGTATATCGATCCCAGCGCCACGGGACGCCCTCTGACAGTCCAGACATAGACTTCGCCGTAAATGCTGCCGATCGTCGGATTCGACCAGCGCAGGATCGCCTCCTTGTGCAATTCGGCTAGCGCGGTGTCCTGCTTTCCGGAGGTCAGTTCCAAACGCCGCGCCTTGGCCAAGGAAAGGCGGGCCACCTCGTCCTGCCGCCGCTCTTGATCGGAATCAGGCTGAATGGTATTCGCTCCGCGCGACGGCGTATCCTGCGCAGTCACCGAGCAGGCCGCCATCGCCAGTGTGAACCCGGCAATGGCCCCTTTCAACAGTCGCAGACGATTCGCCATCGGGCATTCCTTCCACCGCGCAAGTTTCCGATCACGGTTTGGCCGCCGCGTCTTCGATTTTGACGGATGTGGGTTCAAACACCAAAAACGCATAGCTCGATTTGCGGTCTTTCCACGGCTCGTAGACGTGCGGCCAGGTCTTGACGACGACGCCATCGCAGCGGACCTGCAGCTCGTGGTTATTCATCCGGGCCAGCGCATAGCGCCATTTCTGCGCGCCGTCGTCTCGAAACGCCTCCACGATCACGATGACTTCCGGATCGTTCGCCTCGGCAAACGCAAACAATCCCCCGTCGATGACCCCTTGCTTGGGACTTTCGTAGCGATATATCGGCTGATTGAGCAGCCTTAGCTCGCGAGTTACGCTCTCTCCCCCGCGCTCGTCCTTCAGCTCCGCTGCAAACCGCCGCACCAGCTCGCGCATCTGCACCAGCCGGTTGCCCTTGCTGGGGGCAGGCGCCTTCATGTCGCCCGCGGCCTCAAAGGTCACGCCCGCTTCGCGGCAATCCCATTTCAATTCGTCCTCTTCACGGGCCTGCACCGGCCTGGCGGACAGCGAGACGATCTCGACCGTGCCGTCCTTGAACGGATGATACCAGCGGAAGATCGACGCCAGTGCCGCCGGGCGACGATCCACGTGCCACAGAAAGACCTCGCCGTAAACGCTGCCGGCAATCGGGTTGGACCAGCGCAAGAGCGGCTCGGCGTGCAAACTCGCCTGGGCTGGCTGGTCGTCGCCGACGGACAATTTCAGCATGCGCGCTTTGGCCGGCGCGAGCCTGGCCACTTCTTCCTGCCGCTGCTTGTCGACGGCCGACTGATCCGGCCGCGCGGGGGGCTCGTCCGCAGCGAGCACGAGCGCCGCCAATAGCAGGGTAGCGTGCATGATCCTCACGGCATCTTGAACATGAACGTCGTATATGGCTGGGCGTGGCTGCCGACGTCGGACCAGGGCATGATCTCGACATTCCAGATCGAGGCGTCATGATATCGCAGGTCGAAAGCCACGCTGTTCATCCGGGCTGGGGCGAGCATCCACTGGGCAGTGTCCGGCTCGCCGCGGGCTTCCAACAGCACGAACACTTCCGGGTCGGTCCCTTGCACGAGCACAAACAGCGCCCCATCGATGATCTTCTGCTTCGCGGCCGCATAGCGGTAGATGGGCTGTGGCAGGAGTCGCAGCTCCTGCTGATTGCCGTCGCGCTCGGTTTTGGTGGCCGAAAATCCCTTGGCGATTTCCCGCATTTGCAGGAGGCGCCGCGCCGCCGTGTCCGCGGGCCTGGCGGCGCGGGGGACCGGCGCGAACGTGACGCCCCCTTTCTGCGGCTGCCATACCTCCCGCTCCTCGTATTTGGCCACCAACGGCACTTCCGCGAGCGAGTGAAACTCGTGCGACATGTGCGTGTGCGGCGTGAACCACTTGAAGAGCGAGCCGACGGCGACAGGCCGGCTGTCCACAGTCCACAAGAAGACGTTGCCATGGATCTCGCCGACGGACGGATTCGACCACTTGAGGACCGGGTCGTTGCGGAGGGCGGCGACCGACTTCGCCCCGTCGGCGAGCGTGAATTCGTACTTGACTGCCGCGCTCTGAGTCAGCTTGAGTGCCGCGTCAATCAGCTCCTTGTTGACTGGCGCGGCGTCATTTTCGGGCGGCGGTTCTTGCGCTAATGCGGATGGCGACGCGGCGAGCGCAATAGCGACGAGAACTCCCAGCGATAACGTCGCTAGTTTCATGGCTCGCTGCTGGCGGTGGAGTACTGTTCGGCCAGCAACTGGGGAACGAGCGGGCAGTCTGCGGACCAGGCGGAGGCCGAGACCAGGTCTTTGTCCACTTGCCAAGAGTCGCCCGGCTCCGCGGCAACGACGTTCCAGACGGAGGCCTGTCCGCTCCAGGCCGCGATCAGCAGCGCCTCGTCATCGGCAAACCAGGCGATCGCACCGGCCGGCTCTTCCAGTGGCTGCTCGGTTTCGATCGTCCCCTGGTCCGGCGACCAGATCAGAAGCTGCGAGCTTTCCCGATCCAGAAAATCGCCCACGGCAATGGCCAGCCGATCGCCGCTTGCGGACCAGCGAACGCAGCTCACCGGCGCCGACTGCGACGGAAGCTGGGCCGTGATTTCGCCGCTGGCCAGTTCCCACACCACCACGCTGCCGTCCCGCGCTCCGGCGGCCAGACGTGAACCGTCGGGCGAGATGTGAACCGAGGTGATCTCAGCCTGACTCCCCTTGAGGGACGATTCCAGGCCGCCCGTCTCGCCATCCCAGATGCGGACGAGAGCGTCGGGATGGCCGGTGGCGAAAATGCGGCTATCGGGCGCGAACGACACACAGCGGATCTGGTGCGCGCTCATGTCGAGCCGGAATTGCTGGCTGATGAGCGTGATCTGCCGGCCGCTGCGGGCTTCGAGCCGGAGCTTTCCGTTGGGCGCGACGGCCGTGGCCCACAGGGAAACAGCGGGACGCGCCGGTGGCGGCAGTGGACGCCCGGGCGCCAGCGAAGTGGAGATCGAAGTTGACGAGGCCGCGGAGGGGCCCACTCTCGTGACGCGCGACGAAGCGGCGACGGAAGCACTGGCTTGGGCCACTCGCGTCGGTAGCGAGCTTGCTGAACGCGCCGTGCGCGGTGGGCGCGCAACGTCCGGAGCGCTAGTTGCCCACAGCGCCGGCTCGAGTGGACAGATCACCAGACCAGCGACAATAACCGCGACGTGCAGCGAGCGCGACAAACCCGTCGTCACCTGGCCGCGCATGATCTGCGTCAGCCGCAGCCGCAACAGCTGCACTTCCCCCAGACCGCAGGCGACCGGTGGCAAAATGGGCGGCCGATCGCACAAAAAATCGATCGTGGTGAGCAGCGCCTCGGCGTACGAGTATCGCGTGCCGCGAAGGTGCTCGACCACCCAAGCATCGCAGCACTCCTCCTCGGCCGCCTCGATCTGACGGCGGGCCAGCCAGACGATCGGATTCCACCAGTACAAGACGACCGCGACCAATTCCAGCGCGCGGATCCAGTGATCGCCGCGCGAATAGTGCGCCAGCTCGTGCAACAGGAGCGAATCGAGCTTCTGCGGTGAGAGCCGTTTGGCGAGCCTGGCCGGGAAGATCAAGCAGGCCCGCTGGCCCAGTCCGAAGAGCATCGGCGAAACGATGCCGTCCACCACGATCGTCTTCGGTGGAATCGTCAGGCCGACCGAATGGGCCAGCTCGGCGACGCGCGGCCCCAGATACTCATCCCGTCCCGTCGCCCACCGCAAATAGCGGCGAAACCGCCGCGCCCGCCAAGCGAAGATCGAGAAAGCGACGACGCTGCCGCTGAACCAAAGTAAGCCCACCAGCAGCGGCCAGCTGGCCGCTGAGGCCAGCCACATCGTGGCCGCTTTCCAGCGCGATGGCGCAGGGGCTGCCGCCTGCGCCCGCTGCTGCCGCAATTTAGCTCGCTGTGACACTTTGCCGCTGGTTATTCGGGACGATTCGCGGGGTGCATCCCGGTAGCCCGCAACTGCATTGCTGCCAGCCCGATTGGAATTCGCTAATGCTCCGCTGGCTGGTGACGCGACGGTCGCGGGATAGTTGAGCCACCGCTCGACATCCAGCTTCCAGCCCACCGGCACGTCGATCAGCGGCGGCGTGAGGAGCTTGATCAGCACGATCACCCACAGAAGGTGGGCCAGCGCTGGCCGGCGCGACCAGCGGGACACTGCCAGGGCCAATGCCGCCAGCGGCAGGGCGAAAATCGCGTTTTTGAGGCCGATTGCCAGCAGCCAGCTCATGGCGATCTCCCGGCCAAACGATTCGCCGGCGCTTGCACCCTGGGAAAGCGCACGACGGCGGATTCTATTCGCACGCGGCGGTTATTTCTTGCCCTGCCGTCTGCTTTCCTGGTTCAATTGATCGAGCAGGCTACGCAACGACTGCCGATCTTCCGCCGACAGGCGGCCCGCCTTCACAAGATGGGTGAGCAGCGGCTGGAGCGAGCCGTCGCACAGCTTGTCGGCCGTCTGCTGAAGCTGGCGGCCAATCAGGTCTTCGCGGGCGATGGCCGGTTCGAAGGTATGGGGCCACGAATCGCGGTCGCGGCTGACACAGCCTTTGCCCTCCAGCCGCTCCAACAGCTTTTGGACGGTCGCGTGCTGCGAGGCCGAGCTCTTGTCGTACAGTTCTTCCGCCAATTCGCGGACCGTCGCTTTCCCGCGATCCCAGAGCACGTTCAGGATCGCCAGCTCTGCGTCGGTGACATCTTGTGGTGGACGAGGCATGTCTGGTTGCTTCCCAGGGGCCACGACAGGGCGGCCCGGTAGTGGGCGGCGATGGGGTCGCCGTCCAAGTGAGGATGGATCAATATGGTAGGATACAGACAGTTTGTCTTAAATGCAAGTCACTCCAGGGGCCTGGCCGTGGAAAAAAACAGCCAGTATGGGTCGCTCGGTTGGCCGACGACGCCGGGGGTCCGCCCCTGCTCCCAGACCTCCGTGTCATCCAGGGAGACGTGCAGCTCGGCACTCCCCAGCCGGGCCAGGCTGTAATGCCAGCGGGACTCCTCCAGCTTCGCGCCGATCGCTTCGATCAGCAGGATCACCTCCGGGTTGGTCCCGTGGGCCAGCACAAACACTGTCCCGTCCTGAATATTCTTATCCGGATCGCGGTAGCGGAGCACGGGCTGCACGAGCAGCCTTAGCTCGAAGCGGGAATTGTCCGGATTCCAGAACTCGTGGGCCGTAAAGCGGCGGGCCAGGTCCTTCATCTGCCGCAGGCGCTGCGGCTCCTTACCCTCGGGGCCGGCCACGCCAGGAAACGGCTTGGGCTCGATCTGCGTCTTCGCCGGCGTCCAGGGGGCTTTGGCGGGCGTTTTCATCTTGATGCGCTGCTGGCCGGTGAGCGTGACCGCGTGCACCCAGGGGGCATTGGGCTCCAAACCCTGGTAAAGCTCCATCACTGCCAGTGGCCGCCCCGACTTACCAAAGGCCCACAGCGTGCCGTTCTTGTTCGCCCGCGCCGAGTCGCCGTAGGTCAACACCGGCCGGTCGAAGAGCTCGACCGCCGTGTCGGCGTCGTCGGCCAGATGCATCTGAAGTTCTTGCATGTGCTCGGCGGCGTGCTTCAGAATCTGCCGGCCTTCATCGGGTGATGGCTCTGCCGCCTTTTCCTGGGCTGCGGCATTCGCGACCAGCACCCAGAAAATCGTAGCTGCCAGCGTCCCTGCCAAGCCGCGAGATTTTCCCAGGTTGCGCATGGTCACTTCCCCGGCGCATCGCCGGCCGGCTCGGTCGGAACTGTGGCCGGCGGCAGCGAAAAGACGAAATAGGGGTCTACCGGCCGCGTCGCACCCCCTTTGACGCGCGGCTGCATCCAAACTTCCCTTCCGTCCAGTTCCACGTGCGATTCGGCATTGCTCGTTCGCACCAGGCCATACTGCCACTTGGCCTTCTCGATGGTTGGTCCGAATGCCTCGATGAACAAGAGGGCCTCCGGATTCGTTCCGTGCGCAAAAACGAACAGAGCGCCGTCTAGTATCTCGGCCGCCATGTCGCTGTAGCGATGGACCGGCTGAACGAGTAGCCGCAGCTCGAAGCGCGAGTTCTCCGGGTCCCAGAACTCGTGGGCTTCAAAACGACGGGCCATCTCTTTGATCTGGCGCAGTCGCGCACTCTCCTTTGTGGCAACCACGGGAGCATCGGCAAAAGCCATGAATTCCATTTGCTTCCTGGCCGGTTCCCACTTGGGCTTTCCGTCGCTGGTCATCGCCACCATATCAGGACCGGTGAGCGTCAACGAAACCGCATAAGGCGAATTCTCAGCCCGGCCCCTCCACAACTCGGCCACGGCAACCGGCCGACCTGCTCCCCACCCCCACAGGATGCCGCGAGTGAGATTGCGCGGATCGTCTCCGAATAGCAGTAGCGGCCGCTCGATCGGCGGCACGATTCCGCGCTCGCCGGTGGCATCAGCCAGGCGGACCTCCAGGCGCTCGGCCACAGTCTTGGCTTGCTCAAGCGCCGAGGCGTCGATTGGCTTTGCGCTGGCGGCCGCATCTGTTGGGTCTTTGGCCCGAGCCGCCGCGCAGATCACCAGCGCCAGCACGAGTCCGGCGAAGGTAGCGCAAAGGAAATAGACCCTTGACATTTCGCTCCTCATGAATCGGCTGAACCCAATGGGCGGTTGGAGGGCCGGGTCATGCCAGACCCAGTCTCCTTCGCCAGCACCATTCGACGGTGAGCAGCCCAATCACCAGCCCCCACAGCCACCAGTTGCTCCACATCGGGGATTTCTTCACGATCGGCGGACCGACGCTCTTCGGCACGTCATTGAGCACTTGCGCCAAAGCTTCGGGTGTTTTCAGCACCTTTCCTCCCGATGCGGCGGCGACTTGCGCCAGAAGCTCGTGGTTAGGAAACGGATTTTGCTGCTCGAACGGATCGTGCAGGATCTGGATGTCGAGCGACGTGCTGTCCACCTGCGTCAGGTCTTCGTAGGCCGTCAGTTCCAACCGCAGCGACTGACTGGAAGTGCCGCTGCTGAGGGAGTCGGCTAGCGGAAGTTGGATCGCGTGTTGAGGCTGATCCTGGCCTCCTAGGGGCAGCTCAAATTCCTCCCCCCAGACAACGTACTGCCCTTCTTCACCGCTGGTGCGGGTCATCCCCGTTGGCCAGCGGACGGGGGAATTGTCGGTCTCCGCGTCAGCCCCCGAAGTACTGTGCGGCTCGACCATCGCCACCACGCGATAGTTCTTCGTCGGCGCGGAGCTTTCGTCATACGTCGCAGCCTGGACCTTGATCGTTTCGCCGGGGCGATAGAATCGCTTGTCGGCCATAGCCACCAGCCGCCGCCGGCCGATGGCCGAATTCTCGATCAGCCAGTAGACCAGGTTGCGGTTGAACTTGCTGTAGTAGCGGTTGTCGGCCACCCCCCACTTCTGCACGAATTCCTCTGCGGCGGGAGAGGTGATCGGAAAGGCCAGCGCCAGGGTGCGACCCTTGCCGTAGCGCCCCGCGACGATGGCCGGCACGCTATTGCCGCCGGCGGACGGAGCGGCAACTCCCTTGGGCTGGCCATTGCCAACGATCCCTTCCAGCACGCTCGTCAAGCCGCGGACCGAAAGCGGTCCCGTTTCCGCGGGAATCACTGGCGTCCCCGAGACCGACGTCGTCGCCAGCACCGTCGTCAAGTTGGGCCGCGCTCCAGCCCAGCGGTTGATCCCCGCGATCAGCGGAAACTGGCTGACGATCTGCCGGTTCTGCTTGTCGTCGGCCATCAGGCTCCACAGCGGATGGAGCGTCGGGGGCAATTCGGGCGCGATGCGGACGGTTTCCCCCGGCACCCAGTCGGCGCCGCCAGGGAGCATCTCCACGGGGAGCATCGCGGCCAGCGGCGTCTGGTCCCAGCCGCCGGACGAGAAGCTGTGCTCGCCGCCGACCATGCACAGGCCGCCGCCGCGCTGGCCGATCCACTGCTCGATCCAGGCGAGCTGCGTCTCGGTAAACGCCTCGGCCGAGACGTCCGAGAGGATAATCGCGTCGAATGCGGCCAGCTCGGCGATCGTGGTGGGAAAGCCGCGGACGCCGTCCACCGTGGCGTACTCTGCAATCCGCACGAGCTGTCCCACGCCGCCTGGAGAAACGAGGACGACACACTCGATGTCTTCATCCTCGGACAGGGCCTGCTTGAGGTCCGTAAACGGCCCACGATACTGGTTGCGGTCGCCGACGCGGACGGTGGTGATCGGCTGCGAGCTGCCTTCGACATACAGCACGCGAATCTTCGTCCGCTCGATCGACATCTCGGTTTCGAGCTGGTTGTTGCGGTCGGAAACCTCCGCGGCCAGCGGCGGCAGGCTGACCCGCAGCTTCTTGGTGGATAGATCGCTGCGGAAGGAGAGGCTCACCGATTGGAAGCCCGACTGGAGCGTCACCGGCAATGGCGGAGCAAGCTGCCGCGTCGGCTCACCGCTGGGGCCGATTTCGTCCAAGTGAACCTCGATCCGCTTGCCGTCGTAGCCGAAGCTGCGGAGGAAGACCTGCACCTCCACCTGCGTCAGGTTGCGGACTCGCGGCGGAGCGACGACCGCGGCAATCGCCACGTCGCCGCCGATGGCCGTGTCGCCGACCGGGACAATGTGGATCGGCACCTTCAATTTGGCAAAATCGGCGGCGACTTTTTCCAGTTCTTTGTCGTCGTGCACCCGGCCGTCGGAAAAGACCACCACCCCTTGCGGCGGGACGCGGCTGAAGCGGCTGGAAATCTGCTTCAGCGCCGCCTGGAGGCGCGTGTCGCCATCGGTCGGGGCGACGATCTTGCGCGACCGCGTGATGTCGATCTTTTCGTCCTTGGCCGACACGGGAGTGACGGCTGGCGCGGCCTGCGGCGACAGGCCGATCTGCGCCGGCTGGTCGATTGCCGCCAGCCGTTGGCCGAAGCGGAACGGCTTAATGACGGCCGGAGATTTTGTGGAGCGCTCTTGCGCTTGCCGGATCATGGCCAGCGACTCGTCCCATCGCGAGCGGGGGTTGCCCATCTGCATGCTGGCCGAGGTGTCCAGGAGATAAAACACCTCCGGACGCGTAATGGGACCGTCTCTCATTTCCTCGCGCACGGGATTGGCAAACAGGATCACGGCGATCAGGAACAAGATCACTCCTCGCAGTGCCCACAGCACACTGCGATGCGAAACGGGGTTGGCCGGGCCCAAGAGCAAACGCAGCACGACTGCCCCGCCCAACACCGCACACACGATGATCAGCGACTGCTGTACGGAAAATGGCGGAAGCAGTCGGTAGAAAAACTTGCTTGCTCCGCTGGAATCTGCCTCAGCCAGCGCGGCACCGGCAGATATCGCCGGCAGCAGTTGGGTCGAGATCGACTCGGCAAGCATCATGAAAGACATCTCGGCTGCGGGGAATCTATATCTTCGGGGGTGGATCAGGGCTGAGGCAAGACTTGGCTAGCTGGTGCTTCGGCTGGCGGTGCAGCGCGGGGCATCGTGCGGGCGTAGGCGGTCGTGTAAAGCAGCGTCGTGTTTTTGTCTGATGGTTCCTTATGGCTTTCCACGCGCCAAATCTCCCTGGCTTGGCGGCGCATCCAGACCGACCGATTGGAGAACCGCACGGGGGCATACAACCAGGCGAGTCCGGCGTCGGTCTTATGACACTCGAGCATCAGGATCACCTCTGGATCGGTCCCCTTCGTCCAGACGTACGCGAACAGCGCTCCGTCGACGACGCTTCCATGCGCATCGCCATACCGAAATAGCGGCTGCGTCAAAAGCCTCAATTCCCAAGCGCCACTAGCCTCCATGTGGGCAGAAAACTCGCGGGAAAGCTGCCGCATCTGTGTCAGCCGCGCCGGGGCATTGGCCGCCGGCTTGGGAGCATCCGTGATGATCGTCCGTACCAGCCCTTCCGCTGGCTGCCAGCGCCTATGGGTCTGCAAATCGGCGCCAGCGATCGGTTTTTCCGCAAGCAGGTGAAACTCGTGGAACACGTTCCGATTCGCAGTCCCCGCGGGGCCCGCCAAAATACTGCCGATGACCGCTGGCTGACCTTTATGCATCCAGACAAACACGTCCCCCGACCAGTCGTCGTCGTTTGCCCAAGTCATTACCGGTTTGGCAACCAGCTCCAGCCGCTGCGCCTGTTCATCCCCCGAGCCAAACTCGTACTTCTCCGCGTCCGTCAGGTACTCGGCGCGCAAGTATTCGGTCGCCGACTGCGCGGGTTTTGCCGCGCCATCGCTGCTGGGCTCCGCAAGGAGGCACATGGCTAGGAGTAGCTGGGGCATGAAAACTACTTCTGCGGCGTAATTGCCGGCCTCTTGGGCTGCTCCTTGCCTTCGGAAGCCAGCACCTGGTAGTACCGGTCCACCAGCTCCTGGTACTGCGGCGGGATCGGTTCGTCGCTGCCAAACGCCAGCTCGCCGAGCATCAACTCCTGCATCCGGCTGCGAATGTCGCTGGACAGGCGGGAGATCAGCACCCGGTACGGTCCCGGAGCTGCGTAGTAGCCCCCCTCGATGCGATTCCACCGCCAGCCGCGACTAACCACGTCGGGACTCCAGCCCGCTTTCTTCATCTCGTCCAAAAGCTGATCGCGCAGCTCCTTGGAAATCCCGAGCTTGTCGAGCTCGTCTAATAGGGCCGTCGCATCGACGTGCCAGCCGGTGATCGCCGTCGGCGTCTCAAGCGTGTCCAGCTCCTCGTCGAGTACGGTCAGCTTCTCTTCCGCCTTGGCCAGCTCATCGACCTTCGGCGCTACGATCGCCCGGTGGAGTGCCGCAAGCTGCTGGGCCGCCGCTTCCATCCGCTCGGCGCCGTCGCCGGCATTAGCCTTGGCCTCTTCGGTCTTGCCGCCGGCGACCTGGTCGGGGAGCTGCTGGAGCCGCTGCGTCAGGTCAGGGAGGCCGATCGAACCCATCAGCTCTTTGACTTTCTCGGCCGTGGCCTGATCCTCGGGGTTATTCGCTCCAGCGGCCGCCCCCAGCACGTCGGCCAGCGTCTTGGCCCGCTCGGCAATCTTTTCCGCCTGACCGCCGAGACCTGGCTGGTTCTGTTGCGGCTTGTCGTTCTTTCCCTTTTCCCCCTTACCGGGCTTCTCTTTCTCATTGTCTTTCTTGGGCATCGGGTCGCCCGCGCCGCCACTTTGCTCCGACTTGTCGGCCAGGCGATCAACAAAATCCTGCTGCTGGCGGCTGAGGTCCGCGGCCATCTGCTGCGCGGCGCCTACACGGTCTGCTTGCTCCTCCGCAAGCAGCGCCTTGACCTGCTCGTTGAGCTCGCGGAACTGACCGCCGGCGGTCTTGGCTGCGTTCTCGGCGTCCTTCATGTTCCCCTGGCCGAGCGCGGTCCCCGCTTCTTCAGCCGTCTTGGCCGCGGCGCCAATCCGCTCCTTGGTCAGATCGGTCACGCCATTGAGCCGATTGAGGATCTTCTCGATCTCGCGAGCTTCAACCGCGATGTCGAGCTGCTTGTCTTCCAGCTCCTGCGGCGACGGGGCTTGGCCTTTGCCGGAGCCGGGCTGATCACCCTTCTCGCCTTTGCCCTGCTCTCCCTTCTCTCCCTTGGCGGTCTCGCCGTTTTTCCCTTTCTCGGCTTCCTGGCCCTTGTCCCCCTTTTCAGCGTCCTTTCCTTTGTCACCCTTTTCGCCTTTTTCCGCTTCCTGGCCCTTGTCGCCATCCTTTGCCTTCTCCCCATCCTTGGCCTTGGCTGGCGGCATGTCTCCCTTCTGCCCCTTCTCGTTTGGCTTCATCGGCTGCTCGTTTGAGGCCGTTGCTTCTTGCGAATCGCTCTCTCCTTTGCTGGTCCCCGCAGTGGGAATGCCGGCCAGCGTCTTGTAAACGAAATCTTCTTCGTCAGCCAGTTGCTCCAGCCGCCGAGCCACTTCCTTGGCCTCTTCCTCGTCGGTCTTGGGCTTGCGCAGCTTCTGTCGCTGCGTGCGGTCGAAGTTGCGTAGTTGGGCTAACTGCTGGCGATTGGGGTTTTTGCTGATGAACTCCTGGATCTTATTGCGACCCTCGATCAGGTACTTCACCGCGTCGCGCTGCTGGAGCACAGCCGTTTCGTAGTTGCCCGCCGAAAGCGAGTCGGTCGCTCCGAGCATGGACGTTTCCGCCTGGTAGAGCAGCTCAGTGTCGCTGGGATCGACGCCGCGGGCCTCCAGCCCCTCAGCCAGCTCGCGGGTGAACTTCGCCAGTTCCCCTTCGAACTTGATCATCGCGTCAGTGCCGGCCAGATCTGCTTCCTGGGTGTGCTTGAACCGCTTCTCAAGCTGCATGGTGCGATTGAGGGCGTACCGCTGGCGGGCGATCAGCTCGTCCAGACTCTTGAGCTGCGGTCTATTTCCATCGGGCGGCATTCCATCCTCGCTATCGAGTAAACGATACTGCCGCTTGAACGCGCGAATATCGACGAACCGCAGGTCGCTTTCGGTCCGCTGCGGATTTTCCGGCTTGTTGTCCTCCGCAAACGCGTAGTACATCACGCTGTCCTGCGGCGTGAGCTGAAAGTGCTCCAGAGGGAGCATTTTCTCCAGCGTGGCCCGCGTCTGTGGGGAGATTTTGCCTGTGGTCTTGAGCTCTTCCGCGGCGGCCTGGAAATCTTGCGCCAGGAGCGGATACTCCTCTTCGTTATTGACCTCGAACATGATCCCCGCCCGCGACAGGCCGAAGTCGTCGCTGACGCGGATCCGCATTAGCAGCTCCACCAGTGAGTGGACCTCCAGCGCCTCGGACGGACTCTCGAACCACACTTGCGGCGCTTCGTCCTT
>Ga0075418_10003728_pt1 | contig 17376 bp, 20 predicted proteins | sample SoiMetdeltSBSDD2_FD_81776 | JGI IMG/M metagenome (GOLD analysis project Ga0075418, IMG submission 81776) | Bulk soil microbial communities from a Populus tree surrounding site in Tennessee, USA - Soil MetaG P. deltoides SBSDD2 | ecosystem: Environmental > Terrestrial > Soil > Tree plantation... | reverse complement strand
GCAGGCCGACGAGTTCACGTGCTCAAGTTGCTTTCTGGTGCATCACCGCAGCCGGCTGGCCAGCGAGAAGAACGGCGTGATGATCTGCACCGACTGCGCGGCTTGAGTCTCTGGAATCTCAGGAATCAACCGCGAAGGGCCGCTAGCACCCGATCGGGATGGCGGCAGCTCACCAGCCAGTACGGCGTCGGATCGTCGGGATCGTCAAGAACCAGAAGAACCATCGGACCTACCCATGCCCGATGCACGACGTAGGCCGCCGGATCGAGCTGGCGGCCCAGCGCGGCCGATTTGGCCGATTTGGGCACCTCGGCCGACCGTGCAATCACGCTGACCGGCAGATGGGCCGCCCCGACCCACAGCTCGGTCTCGCCGGAACCGCCGACGACACTCACCTCCGTCTTGCCGAACCACAGCAGCACGACGGCGGCGACAGGCAGCAAAACCGCAAACGGCACCCAATTCGGGATCGCGGGCACGCCCTGATTCACCTCGAGCGCGATCAGCCCGGCCAACCCCAGCCCGGGCGGCCACCACCACCAAGGCACCCGCAACCGTTCGCGATAGCGCACAGATTGCGACGTGGCGCGCGTGTCGGACACGCGGCCAAGAGTAATCTCTGACGTCGTGTCCACTTCTCTGGCGGTCGTGCGCCTTGATCGCGATTTGCCGATGCCCAGCCGTGCTCACGACGGCGATGCGGGCGTCGACCTTTTCAGCGCGCTCGACGTCGAGCTGGCACCAGGTCACCGGGCGCTTGTGCCGACCGGTGTCGCCGTCGCCATTCCCCACGGCATGGTCGGGCTAGTGCACCCTCGCTCGGGTTTGGCTGCGCGCGTGGGGCTTTCGATCGTCAACAGCCCCGGCACGATCGACGCCGGTTACCGTGGGGAGATCAAGGTATCGCTGATCAACCTCGACCCCGACACGCCGATCGTCGTGCACCGCGGCGACCGGATCGCCCAGTTGTTGGTGCAACGGGTCGAGCTGCCGGAGCTGGTCGAGGTGACGTCGTTCGATGAGGCAGGCCTGGCGGACACCACCCGTGGCGACGGTGGCCACGGTTCCTCTGGCGGACATGCGAGTTTGTGATGGCATTCGGAAAGCGCAAAGACAGCGATGACGTGGACGGCCCAGCCGATCTGACGGGCGACCCCGTCGACGAGGAACTCGAAGGCCCCTTCGACATCGACGACTTCGACGACGCGGCGACGGCGGCGCAGGGCCGGCTGGATCTCGGCTCAGTGCTGATTCCGATGCCCGACGCCGGCCAGGTGCAGGTCGAGCTCACCGAGGTGGGGGTGCCCAGCGCCGTCTGGGTGGTCACACCCAACGGGCGCTTCACGATCGCCGCCTATGCCGCCCCGAAGACCGCTGGCCTGTGGCGGGAGGTCGCAACCGAGCTGGCCGACTCGTTGCGCAAAGACGTGCCCAAGGTCAGCATCGAGGACGGGCCGTGGGGTCGCGAAGTGGTCGGCGTCTCGAAGGCTGAGCAGAACCAGCAGGCCGGGGTGGTCCGGTTCATCGGCGTGGACGGCTACCGCTGGATGATCCGATGTGTGGTCAACGGCCCACAGGACAAGATCGCGCCGCTGGCCGACGAAGCGCGGAATGCGTTGGCGGACACCGTCATTCGGCGTGGCGATACGCCGCTGCCGGTCCGCACGCCGCTGCCGGTGCAACTGCCCGAGCCGATGGCGGCGCAGCTGCGCGCGGCGGCCGAACAAGCCGCTCAGCAGCAGGCGCAGCAGCCCCAAGAGCAGCCGCCCCAGCCTGTCGCCCGTCGGAGCGAGCAGGGGTCGGCCATGCAGCAGCTGCGGACCATCACCGGCGGCTAGGCGTCCGTCAGCGCGGCCAGGCAGGCGGCGCCGAGAACGGCCGGGTTTGCGCCCATCTCGTCGAGCGTGACCGTGCGCAGCGCCGCGCGCGGTGCGGCCGCCACCCATTCGATGCCGACCTCGACCGGATGCACCGGGTCGTCGGTGGCGGCGGCCACGCCCATCGGCACGGCCAGACCCTCCAGCTGACCGCAGGTCGGCGCGACATAACGGGCGGCCTCGTCCATCGCGTCGGGCAGCGACGGCCACTGGCCGACCCAGGACCGCGTCAGCTCGTCGGCCAGCCAGGGCGGGCTGGAGGCGCGCATCTGCGCCGTCGCCGACACCAGGCCGTCGCGCCGCAGCATCTCCGCCGAGTGCCGCGCCGCCAGGGAGGCCGGTGCAGTATCCGGTTCGCCCGTCCAGGCCGGCAGGGCAGCGAGTACGGCGACCGTGTGGCCGGGGTGGGCCAGCGCCCACGCGGCGGCCACCGCGGCGCCGATGGACACCCCTCCGACGGCGATCGGGGCGGCGGCCCGCGCGGCGTCATCGAGCGCATCGCGGTAGCCGTCGATGAGCCGATCCGGCCTCGGGCGCGGTGTCACTACGACCGCCCCGACACCGTGCAGGGCGTCGGAAAAGGCCCGGTAGACGTAGTCGTCATCGGAACCGGTGCCGGGCAGCAGAACCGTTGTGACCCCGCGCAGATTGACCGTCATCACAAGATCGTCCCCCGTTCACCGAATGGTCGGCGTGGCGACCCAGCCCCGCGTGGCATATCGGAACCAAGAGGTCTACCGTGGCGTTGGATTGGGTAGATCCATGGTGGATCTGCAGAAGTCAGGAGAGGCCATGGCTACGGCCGAAGGGTATCTGCGCCGGCTCACCCGCCGGTTGACGGAGGACCCAGAGCAACTCGACGCCGAAGAGCTCACCGACGAAGCCGCCAACACCGGCGCCCAAAAGGCGATCGACTGTCAACGCGGACAGGAAGTGACGATGATCGGCACGCTGCGCAGCGTTGAATGCAACGGCAAGGGCTGTTCCGGTGGCGTGAAAGCCGAACTCTTCGACGGCACCGACTCGGTGATGCTGGTCTGGCTCGGCCAGCGCCGCATCCCGGGTATCGAGTCCGGCCGCACGCTGCGGGTGCACGGCCGCATCGGCAAGCTCGACAATGGCGCCAAGGCGATGTACAACCCGCACTACGAGATTCAAAAGTGAGCGACCCCGGACCTGAACCGGGGAAGCAGCACAAAGCGAACGCCGTCCTCGAGCAGATGGGCGGCATCAGCGGCCTGATTTACTCTTCGCTGCCCGTTGTGGCGTTCGTTCCGATGTCCACCCTTTTCGGCCTGGTACCAGCCATCGGCGCGGCGCTGGGCGTGGCCGCAGTGATCCTGGCGTGGCGGCTGATCCGCCGCGAGTCTGTCCAGCCGGCGATCTCCGGGTTCATCGGCGTGGGAATCAGCGCTCTGATCGCCTACATGGTCGGCGAATCGAAGGGCTATTTCCTGCTCGGCATCTGGATGTCGTTGTTCTGGGCGGTCGTTTTCACGGCATCGATCCTGATTCGCCGTCCCGTCGTCGGCTACATCTGGGGCTGGGTCAATTCCCACGACCGCGACTGGCGTGGACTGCGCAAGGCCGTGGTGGCGTTCGACCTCGCGACGTTCGTGTGGGTGTTGGTGTTCACCTCGCGATTCGTTGTGCAGCAGCATCTCTACGACGCCGACCAGACAGGCTGGTTGGGCGTTGCCCGCATCGCGATGGGCTGGCCGCTGACCGCGGTGGCCGCGCTCGTGACGTATCTGGCCATTCGGGCCGCCCAGCGAGCGCTGCACGCACATGATTCCGAAAAGGCCGAGGAGACGGGGGAGACCGCCGAGGAACACGGAGGCGTCGCTCAACCCGATGCCCACTGAGACCGACACCGACCGGCCGCTGATCGCGGTCGCGGTGCTGGCCTCGTTCGTCGCATTCCTCGACGGGTCGGTGGTCAACCTGGCGCTGCCCGCCATCGGCCGGGAATTCGGCGGCGGCCTGGCGCTGCAGCAGTGGGTTGTCGACGGATATCTACTCACGCTCGGAGCGCTGATCCTTGTCGCAGGCGCGATTTCCGATCAGTTCGGCCGACTGGCCGTGCTGCGGATGGGCATCGTCATTTTCGGGGTGGCATCACTGCTGTGCGCGCTGGCGCCCAGCGGCTGGATCCTGGTGGCCGCCCGCTGCCTGCAGGGCGTCGGTGCGGCGTTTCTGGTGCCCAGCTCTCTGGCGATGATCAACTCCCATTTCGCCGGCCCCGCTCAGGCGCGTGCGATCGGCACGTGGACGGCATGGACCGGCACGGCATTCGTGATCGGCCCGCTGCTTGGCGGCGTGTTGGTCGACGCGGTGGGCTGGCGGTGGATCTTCGGCGTCAACATCGTTCCATTGGCCGTCACGCTGTTCCTGGCGACCAAGCTGTCGGCCGACGAGTTCGCCGGTGACCGGTCGGCCCGCATTGACGTCGTCGGCGCCGTGCTGAACGCCGTCGGGCTGACGGGCGCGGTGTACGCGTTGATCGAAGGGCAGCGGCTCGGCTTCTCGTATCCGCCGGTCGCGGTGAGCCTGGTCGTCGGCCTGGCGTGTCTGGTCGTGTTCCCGTGGTGGGAGCGCCGCACGCCGCATCCGATGATGCCGCCGCACATCTTCGCCGCCCGCAACTTCGCGGTGGGCAACCTCGCAACGGTGTTCCTCTATGCGGCCGTCTCGCTGGGCACGTTGATCGTCGCGCTGTTCCTGCAGGAGTCCGCGGGATTGTCGGCCACCGAGGCAGGGCTCGCCACGCTTCCGGTGCCTGTGCTGTCGTTCTTCTTGGCCCGCCGGTTCGGCACGCTGGCCGGCGTGCACGGGCCACGCCTGTTCATGGCCGTCGGTCCGGTTGTCGCCGCAGCCGGCTACCTCTGGATGATGATGGCGCGCGAGCCATTCGACTTCTGGACTCAAATGCTGCCAGGGCTGGTGGTGTTCGGGCTCGGGCTCTCGATCACCGTGTCGCCGCTGACGGCGGCGATACTGGCCGCGGTCGATCCTGCCCAGAGCGGCATCGGCTCGGCGATCAACAACGCAGTGTCCCGGATCGCGGGCCTCATCGCGGTCGCGTTCACCGGTGTAATCATCGGCGGTGCAATGGATTTCGCCGGTTTTCGGCAGGGTGCGTTGGTGACGGCGGCGCTGTTCGCGGTCGCGGGCGTCATCTCAGCGATCGGCATCCGCAATGCCGAATGCGATTTCGACCGGGTATCACCCGAGGATGCGGCGTGCTGCCACGACCGCGCGACGCCGCCGCCTGCCTACGCCCGGCGCTAGGGCTCAGCGCGACTGCTGGTGTAGCAGCAGTGCCTGCAGCTCGTCCTCGACCTCGGTGGTGGCCACGAACAACAGCTCGTCGCCGCCCTCGAGTGGCTCGTCGGCCTCCGGCACGATCACCCGGGGCCCCCGCAGAATCGTCACCAGCGAGGCGTCGCGCGGTAGATCCAGCCGCTTGACCGGCTTTCCGCCCCACGGCGTGTCGTCGGGCAGCGTGATCTCGACCAGATTGGCCTGGCCCTTGCGGAACTCCATCAGCCGCACCAGATCGCCGACGGCGACAGCTTCTTCGACGAGCGACGCCAGCATGCGTGGCGTCGACACCGCGACGTCCACCCCCCAGTTCTCGTCGAACAACCACTCGTTGCGGGGGTCGTTGACGCGGGCCACCACACGCGGCACCGCGAACTCGGTCTTGGCGAGCAGGCTCACCACCACATTGACCTTGTCATCGCCGGTCGCGGCGATCACGACGTCGAACTCCTCCAGCTTCACCGACTCCAAAAGGCTCAGCTCGCACGCATCGCCAAGCCGCCAGTGCGCCGCAGGTATCGCGTCGACGTCGATGTGGTCAGGGTTGCGCTCCAGCAGCGTCACGTCATGGGTCTCGACGAGCTCGCGCGCGATGGACCGCCCGACGGCCCCGGCCCCGGCGATGGCGACTTTCATTGGGCCTCGGTGTCCTCGCTTGGCGGCAGCGCCGCTATGGCCAATGCTTCGGCGATATGTCCGGCGATAGCTGCCATGTACACCTGATCGCCGGCTTGAATGACGGTCTTCGGGTCGGGCAGCAGACCGGCGCCGAACCGGATCAGGAAAGCCACGCGCGCCCCGGTGGCCGCCTCCAGGTTGGTGATCCGGTGGCCGGCCCACTCCTCGTGAAGCGCCATCTCGGTGACGCCGACGTTGCCGGTCGGGTCGCGCCACTTGGTGGTCTCGGTCTCGCGGGTCAGCACGTTGAGCAGACGGTCCGTCGTCCACGGCACGGTGGCAACCGTCGGGATGCCGAGCCGTTCGTAGACGGCCGCGCGCTTGGCGTCGTAGATGCGGGCCACCACGCGCTCGATGCCGAACGTCTCGCGGGCCACCCGCGCCGAGATGATGTTGGAGTTGTCGCCCGACGATACGGCCGCGAACGCACCAGCCTCCTCGATGCCTGCCCGCAGCAGCACATCGCGGTCGAAGCCCATGCCAAGCACGCGCTCACCCGAAAACTCGGGGGACAGGCGGTGAAATGCCGTGCTGTCGCGATCGATGACGGCCACGTCGTGACCGATCCGGGCCAGGCTGTCCGATAGTGACGCGCCCACCCTGCCGCATCCCATGACCACTACACGCACCTGACGGTCCTTTCCGGCCTGTCTGTAGCGAACCTGCGCACTCGGAACGCTACAGCCATTCGCCCGTGGGCTTACTCTTGGCTCTCGTGTCCAAGCTTTCGACCGCTGCGCGCCGGTTGGTTCTAGGGAGGCCGTTCCGCAGCGACAAGCTCGCCCACACGCTGTTACCCAAGCGGATCGCGCTGCCGGTGTTCGCGTCCGACGCGCTGTCGTCGGTGGCCTACGCGCCGGAGGAAATCTTTCTGGTGCTGTCGGTCGCGGGCCTGGCCGCGTTCTCGATGGCACCGTGGATCGGGCTTGCCGTCGGTGCCGTCATGCTCGTCGTGATCGCGAGCTACCGGCAGAACGTGCACGCCTACCCGTCGGGCGGCGGCGACTACGAGGTGGTCACCACCAATCTGGGCCACACCGCGGGCCTGACGGTGGCCAGCGCCCTGCTAGTCGACTACGTGCTCACGGTCGCGGTCTCGATGGCATCGGCGATGGCCAACATCGGGTCGGCGGTGCCGCTCATCAACCATCACAAGGTGTTGTTCGCCGTCATCGCGATCCTGATTTTGGCGTCGTTGAACCTGCGTGGCATCCGCGAATCGGGCACCGCGTTCGCGGTTCCGACCTACGCGTTCATGATCGGCATGTACATCATGCTGGCCTGGGGCCTGTTCCAGATCTATGTGCTGGGCAATCCACTGCGCGCCGAATCAGCTGGGTTCGAGGTGCATTCCGAACACGGCGAGGTGCTGGGTTTCGCGATGGTCTTTCTGGTGGCACGGGCGTTCTCGTCCGGCTGCGCGGCGCTGACGGGTGTCGAAGCGATCAGCAATGGGGTGCCGGCGTTCCGGAAACCCAAGTCCCGCAACGCCGCGACGACACTGCTGATGCTTGGCGTCATCGCGGTGTCACTGTTCATGGGCATCATCATGCTGGCCAAGGAGACCGGCGTGAAGATGGCTGAAAACCCTGAGCAGCTGGTCGGGGCGCCGCCGAACTATCACCAGAAGACACTGATCGCGCAGCTCGCGGACGCGGTTTTTCACGACTTCCCGCTAGGGCTGTACCTCATCGCGGGCGTCACCGCACTGATCCTGGTGCTGGCCGCCAACACCGCGTTCAACGGCTTCCCGGTGCTGGGATCGATTCTGGCCCAAGACCGTTACCTGCCGCGGCAGCTTCACACTCGCGGCGACCGGCTGGCGTTCTCCAACGGCATCCTGTTCTTGGCCTTCGCCGCCATCGCGTTTGTGGTCGCGTTCCGCGCCGAGGTGACCGCGCTGATCCAGCTGTACATCGTCGGCGTGTTCGTGTCCTTTACGCTCAGCCAGATCGGGATGGTTCGGCACTGGACGCGGCTGCTGCGCACCGAGACCGACTCGGCCGTCCGTCGCCACATGGTGCGGTCGCGGGTGATCAACACGATCGGCTTTATCTGCACCGGGACCGTGCTGATCATCGTGGTGGTGACGAAGTTCGTCGCGGGCGCGTGGATCGCGATCCTGGCGATGGGCGCGCTGTTCATGATCATGAAGATGATCCACAAGCACTACGACACCGTCGCCCACGAGCTCGACAGGCGAGCCGAGGAACAGGGCGATGACATGGTGTTGCCGAGCCGCAACCACGCCGTCGTGCTGGTGTCCAAGCTGCACCTGCCGACGAAGCGGGCGCTGGCCTATGCCCGGGCCACCAGGCCCGACGTGCTGGAGGCCATCACGGTCAGCGTCGACGACGCCGAAACGCGCGAGCTCGTGCACCGATGGGAAGACAGCGATATCAGCGTGCCGCTCAAGGTGATTGCCTCGCCGTACCGCGAGATCACCCGACCGGTGCTCGACTATGTCAAGCGGGTCACCAAGGAGTCGCCGCGCACCGTCGTCACGGTATTCATTCCGGAGTACGTCGTTGGGCACTGGTGGGAACAGGTGCTGCACAACCAGAGCGCACTGCGGTTGAAGGGCCGATTGCTGTTCGAGCCGAACGTGATGGTGACATCGGTTCCGTGGCAACTGACTTCGTCGGAGCGACTCAAGACACTGCAGCCGCACGCTGCACCTGGTGACGCACGCAGGGGCTTCTTGGATTGATCGAACAGGTCGACGAGCCGCCGCCCTGGCCGGCGGAACTGACGCTGACCGCCGGGCCGCCCGCCAACGGCGGTAGCTGCGTTGCGCGCCACGAAGGCCGGGTGGTGTTCGTGCGGTATGCGTTGCCCGGTGAGACAGTAAAAGTGCGGGTCGTCGGCGACCACGGATCCTATTGGCACGCAGACGTTGTCGAGGTCATCGAACCGTCACCCAACCGCATCGACTCGCTGTGCCCGATCGCCGGCGTGGACGGCGCCGGTTGCTGCGATCTGGCGTTCGCCGACCCCGATGCCACGCGCCGACTGAAGGGCACCGTCGTCGCCAATCAATTGGCCCGACTGGGTGGCTACCAATGGTGCGACGAGGACTCCGCCGTCGCCGAGCCGGTCGGAGACGGCAGCGCCACCGGTTGGCGGACGCGGGTGCGGCTCGACACGTCGGCCGAGGGCAGGGCCGGCTTCCACCGCTATCACAGCTCGCAGCTCGTCACCGAGCTGAACTGCGCGCAGCTTCCCGCCGGCATGCTCGACGGGTTGAACGAGTGGAGGTGGCCACCGGGCGCGCAGCTGCACGTGGCGATCGACGACGACGAAGTGCGGCACGTCGTGCAGTCAGGGCCGCGGACCGGACGCAAGACGACGACCGTTGTCGCCGAGGGTCACTACGAGGCGGTGCAGCGGGTCGGGGACCGAATCTGGCGGGTGCCGGTGACCGCGTTCTGGCAGGCGCACCGCGACGCGGCCCGGATCTACAGCGAACTGGTGGCCAGCTGGGCGCAGCTGAGCGCCGGTCAGACGGCATGGGATTTGTACGGTGGGGCAGGGCTTTTCGCTGCGGCGCTGGCTGAGGGGGTCGGGGAGCGCGGCAAGGTCCTGACTGTCGATACGTCGCGTGGCGCGTCGCGATCGGCGCGCACGGCGCTGGCCGACCTCGGCTGGGTGTCGGTGGTGACCGACTCGGTGCGACGGGCGCTCGCGGCCCAGACCGAGCGAGCCGATGTGGCGGTGCTGGATCCACCCCGGTCCGGGGCCGGCCGCGAGGTGATCGACCTGCTGGCCGCCGCCGAGGTGCCCCGGGTGATCCACATCGGCTGCGAGGCGGCGTCCTTTGCCCGCGACATCGGGCTGTATCTCGGGCACGGCTATGCCGTCGAGGATCTGCGGGTGTTCGACTCGTTTCCGCTGACACACCATGTCGAATGTGTCGCGGCGCTGACCCGCTGACCGTTTGTCGTTGCATTTGGTGGGTACCCGCCCGGCCATGGTGGACAACGGCCAGAACGCAAAGCAAGACCAGCTCGACGGCTCGCGCGTCAGCCGAGAGACCGGGTACCTGACCACCCAGCAGGCGGTGCGCGTCGATCACACTGACGATGCGCTGACCGTGGGAGAACGCGGTCCCACCCTGCTCGAGGACTTCCATGCGCGCGAGAAGATCACGCATTTCGATCATGAGCGCATTCCGGAGCGGGTGGTGCATGCCCGCGGTGCGGGTGCCTACGGCTATTTCGAGCCGTACAACGATTCGCTCGCCGAGTACACGGTCGCGAAGTTCTTGACTACGGCGGGCAAGCCGACGCCCGTGTTCGTGCGGTTTTCCACGGTGGCCGGCTCGCGCGGCTCGGCCGACACGGTGCGGGATGTGCGCGGCTTCGCGACGAAGTTCTACACCGACCAGGGCAACTACGACCTCGTCGGCAACAACTTTCCGGTGTTCTTCATTCAGGACGGCATCAAGTTCCCGGACTTCGTGCACGCGGTGAAACCGGAGCCCCACAACGAGATTCCGCAGGCCGCGTCGGCCCACGACACACTGTGGGATTTCGTGTCGCTACAGCCGGAGACGCTGCACGCGATCATGTGGCTGATGTCGGACCGGGCGCTGCCGCGCAGCTACCGGATGATGCAGGGCTTCGGCGTGCACACCTTCCGCTTCGTCAACGCCCGCGGGGACGGCACGTTCGTCAAGTTTCACTGGAAGCCCAAGCTGGGTGTGCATTCGTTGGTGTGGGACGAGTGCCAGAAGGTCGCGGGCAAGGACCCGGACTTCAACCGCCGCGACTTGTGGGACGCCATCGAGGCCGGCGACTTCCCGGAGTGGGAGCTCGGCGTGCAACTGGTGCCCGAGACCGACGAATTCAACTTCGCATTCGATCTGCTGGATGCGACGAAATTGATTCCGGAGGAACAGGTTCCGGTTCAACCGGTGGGCAAGATGGTGCTCAACCGCAATCCCGACAACTTCTTCGCCGAGACCGAACAGGTCGCGTTTCACACCGCCAACGTGGTGCCCGGGATCGACTTCACCAACGATCCGCTGCTGCAGTTCCGCAACTTCTCGTACCTGGATACCCAGCTGATCCGGCTGGGTGGGCCGAACTTCGCCCAGCTGCCCGTCAACCGGCCGCTGGCCGACGTCCGCAACAACCAGCAGGACGGCTACGGACAGCACGCAATACCGCAGGGGCGGTCAAGCTATTTCAAGAACACGCTCGGCGGCGGCTGCCCGGCACTGGCCGACGAGGACGTGTTCCGGCACTACACGGAGAAGGTCGACGGCAACAAGATCCGCCAGCGCGCCAAGAGCTTTGAGGACCACTACAGCCAGGCGCGGATGTTCTGGAAGAGCATGACGCCGGTGGAGGCCAAACACATCGTCGCTGCATACGCATTTGAACTCGGCAAGGTCGAGGTGCCCGAGATCCGCGCCCGCGTCGTCGAGCAGCTCAACCTCGTCGACCACGACCTGGCGGCGCAGGTCGCGGACAAGCTTGGGGTACCAGAACCCGCGGAAGAGTCGGTCGACGACAAGATGGCCGCCTCACCGGCGCTGTCACAGCTGAACACCGCATCCGACAGCATCGCCACCCGCAAGATCGCGGTGCTCGCCGCTGACGGGGTCGACGTGCAGGGCGTCGACCGGCTGACCCGTGCGCTGGAACAACAGGGCGCGATTGTGGAGGTATTGGCTCCTGTCGCCGGAGGCACGTTGTCCGGCGGATCAGGCGGTGAAGTAGGCATCGACCGCGCGATCACCACCATGGCGTCGGTGCTGTACGACGCGGTGGTCGTGCCGTGTGGCCCCGAGTCGGTCGAGACGCTGAGCAACGATGGCTATGCGATGCACTTCGTCACCGAGGCTTACAAGCATCTAAAGGCCGTCGGCGCATTTGGTTCCGGTGTCGATCTCCTGCGCAAAGCGGGCATCACCGAGCAGCTCGCCGACGACACCGACGTCGTCGTGTCGAATGGGGTCGTGTCGACCGCGGCGGCCGCCGACGACCTCACCGATGAGTTCTCCGAGGCGTTCGCCGCGGCTGTGGCCAAACACCGTGCATGGGACCGGGAGACCGACCCGGTACCAGCCTGACGAAGCATAGGGCCTCCGCCAAGTAATCAGCCCAAAGGTCTTGCCGCACAATGCTGATCGTCGTCCACTGCTTGAAGCGCCGCCCCGCGGGGGTGAACGACCCTGCGCGACCGGCGGCAACCAACTCGTCCACCCGCGCCTCGGCCAACTTGACGACAAGTTCACCGCTGCGCCGGTCAAGACAGGCGAAGAACTGGCCATCCCAGCGCAAACAGGGCAGCCCATCGTGGTGGAGCGGGTGACGCGTGCATCGGCGCAGAGACCGTCAGCGAGCTCCCAGAACTGTTCCTCAGGCGCTGACATCATCGGGCCAACTCTTCCGGCGTGGGCACTCGGCGGTCGGCCCACGGATCGGGTCCGGATGGTTGGCCTTCGGCGGCGCTCCGCAGGCGGTCCAGATAGTGGGCCCATCCGCCGCGGTGCGCGTCCACCGCGCCGCCTTCGAGACCCCGATGCACCAACGTGATCAGCGTTGCGCCGTCGTCTTGAGTGGTCAGGTCGATCTCGACCGTCGTCGATCCTGGCGGAATCCGAACTTCGGCACGCTCCCAGCCGTAGGTGAATACCAGGCGACGGGGCGGATTGACCTCGACATAGCGACCGGAAACGCTGTCCCCGTTGGGATGTGTCCAGCGCACTGTGCCGCCCTGCTCCGGATTCAGAGTGGCGCCTTCGGCCATCCACTGGCCGAAACGCACGGGATCGATGAAGTACTCGAACACTTCCTCAGCGGGCGCGTCGATGAGCAAGCGCTGGACGGCCAGTTTCACGACGAGCCGCCACGTGATTTCTCGGCGGCCGCGCGTAGGCGGTCGAGCGGAGCGGCCCAGAAGTCGTCGAGAAACGCCGCGATTTCGGCGACCCGGGTGAGATCGGCTCGGTACAGCCGCCGGGTGGCATCGACGCGCACCGTGATCAATCCCGTGTCGCGCAGCAACTTGAGGTGTTGGCTCGCCGCCGACGGAGAAAGTCCTGCGGCGTCAGCGAGTTCGGTCGCGGGCCGCTCTTCATCCCACACCAGGCGCAGCATCGCGCGTCGGCCGGGATGTGCCAGCGCGCGGATCGCGTCTTCGACTGCTGGGTCGCTCACGGATGGCGTCCCATCGCCGCCAGGAGCCGGTCTTGTGGAGAGGCGTTCTCGCCGACTTCCACTGCTGGACCAACTATTCCGGCCGCGCGACCCCGTTCGGGCATGTCCGGCAAAAACATCGCCGTACACGCCTCCACCAGTTCAGGGTCGAGCTTCTCGTCCTGGCCGGTGGCCCGTGCGACGTCCCACGTGTGGATCAATACATCCATGAACGTTCCTGCGACCGCCTGCGAGACCGGCCATTCAAAGCCAAGTGGTGAGATGCAGGTTCGTTCCATTACGCCGGGCTGCTCGAGCGCGTCCATTACGGCTGCGGTACCGCGCCGGTAATCGGCGGCCGTCGCGTCGGCCTGCTGCGTGGGCTCGTTGCCTTCTGCGGCGGACAGCAAGTACTCCGTCCCGCCAACGAGGTGGTCGATCAGCTGTTGGACGGTCCATTCGGTGCAAGGCGTCGGCAATCCGAGCTGATCGGGCCGTGCCGCGTCGATGACGCCGGTCGCGTGTTCGGTGGCGGCACGGTAAAGCGCTACTGGGTGCGGAGTATTTAGCATGCTCTAAATTTAGAATGCACTGAATATTCGTGTCAACGGGTGTCGGGCTGTGGTAAGCGATTCGTATGGCCCCGGTCGATGTCGAAGTCGAGACAGTCATCCACCGGCCACGCTCGATCGTGGCCGCCTATGCCGCCGATCCCGACAACGCCACGGCTTGGTACGTCAACATCAAGGGCGTGCGGTGGAAGACGCCTCGTCCGGCGGCGCTGGGTTCGCAGTTCGAATTCTCTGCCGCATTCATGGGCCGCACACTGACGTATACCTATGAGGTCGTGGAGTTCGTGGCCGACCAGCGCTTCGTCATGCGCACGACCGAAGGGCCGTTTCCGATGGAGACCACCTACGAGTGGTTCGACGTCGACCAGCATTCGACCCGGATGAAGCTGCGTAATCGCGGCGAGCCATCGGGGTTCTCGAGCATCGCCGCCCCGATGATGGCGCTCGCGATGAAGCGCGCCAACACGAAAGACGTCAAGCGGCTCAAGGCCATCCTGGAGCAAGAACAGTTAACTTAGCGGGTACCCCAATTGTATTGCTGCTTAAGTGTTTTCAGGTAGACTAGAGTTTCCGCGAGGTAGACGCCCGGCTGCGACCGGATGTGGGTGTTGAGAATGTCCAGCAGATGCGTGTCGTCCTCGCACACCACCTCGACCACGATGTCGAACCTGCCAGCCGTGAGCACGACGTAGTCGATCGCGTCGACCTGCGTGAGCCTTTCGGCGACCCGGATGCTGTCGCCTGAGCAGCAGATTCCAATCATCGCCTCGCGCCCGAAGCCGAGTTCTGTGGGGTCGGTGACGGCAACGATTTGCATCACACCGGCGTTCATCAATCGTTGCACCCGCTGGCGGACCGCCCCCTCGGAAATGCCGACCGCCTCCGCGATCGCCGAGTACGACCGGCGCCCGTCTTGCTGCAGCGCGTCGATGATGGACTTGGAGACGTGGTCCAGTGGCGCCTTTGGAGTCGAAACACCGATGTCAGCCATGCCGTCGATTCTGCACCGCGGCCGACCGGTGCGTGCACATGTCGCTTTGCTCGCGTGTCGCTAGCGGTTCCTGAAATACCGCTGCAGTCGCCGGTGCCGGTGCCCGAACAGCGCGCGCAACCCCGCTGCGACGATCGGTGTGGCTGGACGCAACAGCGCGCGCAACTGAAATGTGATGCGATCGCGGACAACGGCTTTGGAATCTCCGTCGGGCGTCACGGTGCGTTGGTGCCGCCACTGACGCATGCTCATCATCGTGGATTGCTCGTCGAAACCGCGCCCTGGATCCAGTTCGGCGATGCAGAGTCGGTCGTAGTCGAACGGCAGGACGCCGAACAGTCGCAGCCAGGCGCGCCCGATCGGTACGCCGATCGGCACGTTGTCGACGGTCAGCGATTCGGCCCCGCGCGGCATCGACATGGTCATCCAGGGTCGAACTTCGTCGTTGATGCCTTCGGGCGTGACCACCCGCGCCCACACCTGGTCGGCCGGAGCATCGACGACGCTCTGCCGTTCGATGATCATGCCGATTCACGGTATCCGACGGGACCGAGCGATGGTGGGCTACGTCGCGGCCACCTAGCCGAAGACGAAATAGCGCAACCACAGATACGGGGCGGCGACCGCGACCGTCAGTGCCGTCACAACGGCCCCTTTGCGAGTGAATTGCCAGAACCCGATCGGATATCCCTCGCGTCCGGCGATTCCGACCATCACGACGTTTGCGCTCGCCCCGACCGCAGTCATGTTTCCGCCGAACCCGGCTCCGATGGCCAGCGCCCACCACATGGCCTGCACATGGCCAGGATTGGGAATGGTCGTGGCGATGTCGGCAACCACCGGGGTCATGGTCGCGACGTACGGGATGTTGTCGATCAGGCCCGAAAGTACCGCTGAGACAACGAGTATCAACATAGTCGCGAACAGCGGATCGCCGCCAGTGACGTCGCCTGCCAGCCTCGCCAGATCAGCGATCACACCCGTCTTCACCAGCGATCCGACCAGGATGAACAAACCGGCGAAGAACAGCAACGTCTCCCATTCCACACTGGCCAGATAGTGGACACTTTCGAGACCGGAGATGATCACCAACACGCCGGCGCCGATGAGCGCCACAATGGATGGCTCGACATGAATAGCCGAACTCGCGACCAACGCGGCGATCACGCCGACCAGCACCAGACCTGACTTCGCGAGAAGCCGGACATCGCGGATTGCCTCGCGTTCGTTGAGGGACATCACCTCGGCAACCCGGTCAGCGTGGACACCGAACGTTCCGCGGAACAGCAGCGGCAGCGTCGCCACAAATGCCACCAGCGCGATGACCGCCACGGGTGCCAGATGCACCAGAAAGTCGTTGAACGACAAGTTCGCTCGGCTCCCGATGATGATGTTCGGTGGATCGCCGATCAACGTCGATACCCCGCCGATGTTGGACGCCAGCACCTCGGCGATCAGGAACGGGATCGGGTTGATGTCGAGACGATCACACACCAGCAGCGTCACGGGCGCCATCAGCAGCACGATGGTCACATTGGGCAGCGCCGCCGAAGCTGTCGCGGTGATGAGGACGAGAAGAATCATCACCTTAAGCGGAGAGCCGCCAGCCCGCTTGGCCGCCCAGATCGCGGCGTACTCGAAGCAGCCCGTCTGCCGCAGCACTCCGACGATGACCATCGTGCCGAGCAGCAGAAAGATTACGTCCCAGTCGATTCCGGTCTCGTGCGAGTAGAACACGTCCTGCGAGTCGACGATCCCCAGCGCCAGCACCACCGCTGCGCCGCCCAGCGCGACCTTGACCTTGTGGATGCGCTCGGTCGCGATCAAGGTGTACGCGACGATGAAAACGCCTAGCGCGACGATCGCCATGGCGCCACCCCCGGACTATCGGGGCTCAGTGCGCGAGAGCAACCTCGAGAAGGCGTGTAGCAGTGATGACGCCGACGAGTCCATCGCGGCCCATCACCGCAACCAGCGGCGACCGATTGCGCGCCATCGCGGCGGCCACTTCGACGATGGTGTCGTCCGCCTTCACCATCGTCATCTCGGGCGGCGGCTTGGGCAGCACTTCTTTGACTGTCTTGCCGCCCAGCTTGTCCGCGACGCGGTCGGCCATCGATTCGCTCAATACCCCCGCGAGCGACGGATCGTCCTGGACGTAATGCGGCACGAGCAGGCGCACGACCTGCGAAGCAGGCAGTATCGTCACCGGAGTCCCAGCGGTGTCGGTCACGACCAGCCCCGGCAGCCGATGGGTGGCCAGCAGCCGAACCGCCTCGAGCGCATCGGAGTCCAACGCCACTTCCGGAAACTCCTCGGCGATCTGCTCCGCCCTCACACGTCAACGCTACGACGCCGCACGGCAAATGAGCACTGATCCATATGGTTCCTTGATGCAGCGCCATGTGGTACTCCCGCGGCCGTCGTCCAAGTCGCAACACGCGGTGCGACTGCCGACCAGACTTCCCGGCGCTCCACACGTAAAGATGCCGTAAACGGTGAAGCTGGGCAACACTAATATCGGCCAATGCCTCTTCGACTGCTGACACGTGGGTCGTGGTCGGAGACGCAACGCTTTTCCCAGATCCTTCGCAAAGAGACCATCGGCGGCATGCTGCTGTTGGCTGCCGCTGGTGCCGCGCTGGTGTGGGCGAACTCGCCGTGGTCGGCCGGCTACCGTGCGATGTCGGAATTCGCGATCGGTCTCGAATCGCTGCATCTGAGGCTGAGTGTGTCGGCGTGGGCAGCTGACGGGCTGCTGGCGATCTTCTTCTTCGTCGTCGGGG
>Ga0075418_10003724_pt1 | contig 17382 bp, 10 predicted proteins | sample SoiMetdeltSBSDD2_FD_81776 | JGI IMG/M metagenome (GOLD analysis project Ga0075418, IMG submission 81776) | Bulk soil microbial communities from a Populus tree surrounding site in Tennessee, USA - Soil MetaG P. deltoides SBSDD2 | ecosystem: Environmental > Terrestrial > Soil > Tree plantation... | reverse complement strand
ATTACAAAGGCGGCAATATGATCCACACCATTCGCCAGGTAATTAATGATGATGAAAACTTCAGATCAATATTAAGAGGATTGAATTCGACATTTTATCATAAAACAGTAACCACAAAAGATGTGGAAGATTATATATCAGAGCAATCAGGAAAAGACGTATCAAAAATATTTGATCAGTACTTACGAACAACAAAGATCCCGGTGCTTGAATATAGATTTACCGGTGATAATATGTATTACCGGTGGAGCAATTGCGTAACTGGCTTTACTATGCCGGTAAAGCTCGCCGGTACAAATGGTGATTGGTTAAAAGCAACTGAAGGATGGAAAACTGGTGCCGTAGCAGCAGACATTTTAAAAGATGGATTGAAGATCGACCGAAACTTTTATATCACAGTGAAAAAAGTTGAGTGATTATTTTATTTACGATCGCTTATTCACTATTGACCATTCACCATTCATTATCTTTACCGCATGAGTAATATTCGCCGGCAAAGTATTATCTCCTCGATACTGATCTATGTTGGCTTTGCATTCGGCGCTTTGAATACTTATCTTTTTACCAGAGAAGGCGGACCGTTCACAAAAGAAGAGTATGGACTAACAGGCATATTCATGGCGATCGGATCTATTATGATGTCTATTGCTACGTTTGGAATGCCCGCATACATTAGTAAGTTCTTTCCTTACTATAAAGACCACCTGCCAAAAAAACAAAATGACCAGGCCACCTGGGCATTGGTGGTAAGTTTAGTTGGTTTCATGCTTGTAATAGTAGCAGGGCTCGTGATGAAAAACATAGTCATCAAAAGATTCGATAACTCGCCACAGCTTGTCATTTATTATTATTGGCTTTTCCCTTTTGGATTAGGACTCACTTTATTCGCTGTGCTTGAAGCCATCGCATGGCAGAATCATAAGTCGGTATTGTCAATCTTACTTAAAGAAGTTAGCCTAAGAGTTTTTATTACTATTCTATTTATACTTGTGAGCATGTCTGTTATCAAAGACTATGACCTTTTCATCAAAATATATTCTTTCTTATACCTCGTCATAGTAATGATTCTCTTTAGTTACCTATTCGTAACCGGTAAGATCAATTTCACCTTTTCGGTAAGCAAAGTAACAAGAAGGTTATTCAAAAAAATCGTAACACTCTGCAGCTTTGTTTGGGGCGGCTCTTTAATTTATAATCTTGCTGTTGTTGCTGACACTATAATTATTGCATTGATATTTACGGATGGGATAGCAATGGTTGGCCTTTTTACATTCGCCCAATACCTGACCAGCTTGATCCAGGCGCCACAGCGAAGTATTATTGCGGCTTCCGTTGCACATTTATCTCAAGCCTGGAAGGATAAGGATTACCCAAAGATCAATCGTATTTATCAGCGTTCATCTATCAACCAATTAATATTCTCTGCAGCAATGTTTTGCCTGATCTGGCTTAATTATAATGATGCAATTGATTCATTAAACATGCAACAGGAATACAAAGTGGTGTTGAATGTCTTTGTTTTTATGGGTCTTATGAGAATTGTGGATATGGGAACAGGCGTAAGTGGCCAGATCATCGCCACTTCAACATATTGGCGATTTGATTTTATTACCGGCCTTTTATTACTGCTCATTATGTTACCATTAAATTGGGTCTTAACAAAACAACTAGGGTTAATTGGACCGGCAGTCGCAAATCTTATTTCGTTTACAACTTATAATTTCATCCGTTATCTTTTTTTGCTGCGAAAATTCAACATGCAGCCATTCACAGTTAAATCTTTGCTAGCAATTATACTTGCCATAGCCTGTTACGGAATTTGTTATTTTCTTTTAAATGATAAAACCGGCATCGAATGGTTGGTAATACGCAGTTTATTATTTGTTGTACTCTTTTTTGCAGGCACCTATTGGCTGAATCTTACACCAGATCTGAAAATTGTATTGAAGAATTTGAAAAAGAAATTAGAAAGATAACCGCATTGACTAGCGACTAATCGCTACCTACTCCTGTACAGACAAGGCATGTCTTGTCTCTACCGACTGCCGACGAATGACTCCGAACTCTTCAGCCTACCAACACCCATGAACTTTCTCGCCCAATATTCTTCAAAAATATCACTGATCATCACGCCGCCGCTTGTTGAAGCATGTACAAACTTATTATTTTGAAGATATATACCAACATGTGAGATACCGCCACGGGTATTGAAGAAGACCAGGTCGCCTTCTTTTAATTCTGTTCTTGATATACGGGTAGTTAAACTATATTGTTCTCTTGCTGTTCTTGGGATACTGAACCCATAAACTGCCGCAAAAAGAAATTGAGAAAAAGCAGAGCAATCCACTCCTTTCTTTGTTGTTCCACCTAATCGATAAGGTGTGCCGTACCAGTCATCAATGAACTCAAACATTTTTGTATTCCTTACCTCTTCAGCGGGAGTATTTAATAATACAGCATATTTTACTTGCAGCATGGATAGGTCTTCAGCATCATTGTGTCCATAGGTTCTTTCTCTTGTTGCTTGTGTTTCCTTTTTGGCAACAGGGATTATGGCTCCCTCTTCCTTTTTTGATCTTGCTGACTCAACAGGCACGTCGATCTCATCCAAAAATTTTGTTTGTTTTTTAACACTTGTTGATTGCCTTGCAGCTGCGGGTGCCCTGCTGCCCGTAAAAGCAGTTTTCAAACTGGAACAACTTGCCAGTATAACAAGTAAAACTGAATAAAAAAATACCTGTTTCAGCATGAATTATTATAAAAAATAGATTGAGAAACCTTATAGGCTTAGACCTTGCAGACGCTAGTTAACAAAAATAAAAATCTTTTCCATTCTCTGTGGACATTATTTAACGAAATTTGCTTTGAAAAATTGTCTTTGGCTTTTATTTGCAAACAATAGTTGATACTAAACGGAATAGATCGATTGATACCGATCATTAATTTTAAAAATGAAATTCTCACACTTACACGTACATACACAATTCTCATTGCTTGATGGTGCGGCATCCATTCAAAAGCTTTATAAAAAAGCAATTGATGATAATATGCCTGCATTGGCAATATCCGATCACGGAAATATGTTTGGCGTTTTTGAATTTGTTGCCGAAGCCTATAAACATAAAAACGAAGACGGCAGTTTGAAAGTGAAACCAATTGTTGGCTGTGAATTTTATATCACAACAGATCGACACAGAAAAAGCTTTTCGAAAGAAGATAAAGACCCGCGTCATCACCAGATATTACTGGCGAAAAATGAAATTGGCTATAAAAACCTGGTTAAGCTTACTTCGCTTGGCTTTATTGAAGGCATGTATAGCAAGTATCCCCGTATTGATAAAGATCTTATTCTAAAATATCATGAAGGCTTAATTGGGACGACGTGTTGCCTGGGTGCGCTGGTGCCACAGGCAATTTTAAGAAAATCAGAAGCGGACGCTGAAAAAGAATTCAAATGGTGGCTCGATCTTTTTGGTGAAGATTATTATGTGGAATTGCAGCGCCATGGCATGAAAGAACAGGACCTGGTAAATGAGGTACTGGTAAAATTTGCCCGTAAATACAATGTAAAAATTATTGCAAGTAATGATTCACACTATGTGGATCAAACTGATTTTATAGCCCATGATATCCTGCTTTGTATTAATACGGGAGAAAAATTAGCGACACCGGCTTTACGAGAGTTTTCAGATGATGATATAATGGTCAAGGATAAACGCTTTGCATTTCCCAATGATCAATTCTATTTCAAGAAAACAGAGGAAATGACAAAAAATTTCTCTGATCTTCCTGAAGCAATTGGTAATACCAATGAGATCATTGATAAGGTTTCTGTACTCAATCTTAAGAAAGATATTCTGTTGCCTGCTTTCCCGATTCCTGATAAATTTAAAACACATACAAAACCAGAGAAGCTTGACAAAGGCGAAGTAAGTCCTGATTCATTGAATCAATGGGAATATTTAAAACATATTACCTATGAAGGGGCAAAAAAACGCTATTCTGAACTTACTGATGAGTTAAAAGAGCGTATCGAGTTTGAACTGTTTACAATTAAAACTATGGGCTTTGCCGGTTACTTTTTAATTGTAAGTGATTTTATAAGTGCAGGAAGAGCATTAAATGTACTTGTTGGCCCCGGTCGTGGCTCTGCTGCCGGCAGTGTGGTTGCTTATTGCATTGGCATTACCAATATCGATCCCATCAAATACAATTTACTTTTTGAAAGATTCTTAAATCCTGATCGAAAATCAATGCCGGATATAGATACTGATTTTGACGATATCGGCAGGCAAAAAGTTATTGATTATGTTATAAAGAAATATGGCAAGAATCAGGTAGCGCAGATCATTACCTATGGTACTATGGCGGCCAAAATGAGTATCAAAGATGTGGCAAGAGTTATGGATCTGCCATTACCGGATTCAAATGCATTGGCGAAAATGGTTCCTGAGCGTCCCGGTATTGAATTGAAAAGAGTTTTGCATGCGCCTCTGACATCAAAGGATGGAGAAAAATCGTTGATGGAAAAAGAAGGTCTTGGACCGGATGATATTGAAATCATAAAAAAACTTAGAGAGATCTATCACAGTAACGGGATACAAAGTGATGTTTTGCACCAGGCTGAAATTCTTGAAGGATCGGTACGTAATACCGGTATTCATGCAGCAGGCATCATTATAGCGCCCAAGGATCTTACAGAATTGATTCCTGTGGCTACTGCAAAGGATTCTGATCTCTGGGTTACACAAATTGAGGGAAACATAATTGAAGACGCTGGTGTTATTAAGATGGACTTCCTGGGTCTGAAAACTCTTACCATCATTAAAGAAGCACTTGAATTAATTAAGCAAAATCATGGAACGGAAATAGATATTGACGCGATCCCACTAAATGATGAAAAGACCTTTAAACTTTATCAACACGGTGATACAATTGGAACATTTCAGTTTGAAAGCCCGGGCATGCAAAAATATTTGCGTGAATTAAAACCAGACAGGCTTGATGACTTAATTGCCATGAACGCATTATATCGTCCAGGCCCGCTTGCTTATATACCCAATTTCATTGAGCGTAAACATGGTCGTGAAGCCATCGCTTATGATCTTCCCGAAATGGAAGAATATCTAAAAGAAACTTATGGTATCACAGTTTACCAGGAGCAGGTAATGTTGCTTGCACAAAAACTCGCTGACTTTAGTAAAGGTGATGCGGATGTGTTGCGTAAGGCAATGGGTAAAAAGCAAAAGTCAGTTCTTGATAAAATGAAAGGTCAGTTTATTGAGAATGCAAAGAAGAAAGGTTTTGGTGAATATACTTTAGAGAAAATATGGACGGATTGGGAGGCGTTTGCTCAATATGCATTTAATAAATCACATTCTACCTGCTATGCCTATGTAGCCTATCAAACTGCTTATTTAAAAAGCCATTATCCTGCGGATTATATGTCGGCGGTTTTGAATCATGCAGGTGCCATCGAAAAGATCACATTCTTTATGGAAGAATGTAAAAGGATGGGAATAAAAGTTCTTGGTCCGGATATTAATGAATCGAAAAAAGGATTTGCAGTAAACCAACGGGGAGAAATTCGTTTTGGCCTGGGAGGATTAAAAGGATGTGGTGAAGCAGGTGTTGAAAATATTATTGAAGAAAGAGAAAAGAACGGCGCATTTAAAAACATTTTTGATTTTATAAAACGAGTGAATCAAAGAGCAGTCAATAAAAAGACGCTGGAAAGTCTGGCTTATGCCGGTGCCTTCGAATGTTTTCCTGAACATCACCGTGCACAATTCTTTCATACGATCCCGGAAGATCAAACAACCGGCCTGGAAAAGATCATTCGCTTCGGACAGGTTTACCAACAAAATAATAGCTCAAACACTAACACTTTGTTTGGTGATCTGCCTTTAGCAGTAGAAATAAGAACGCCTACTCTTCCACACTGTGATCCATGGCCATTGATCGTGCAGCTCGAGCATGAAAAAGAAGTAACAGGAATGTTTTTAAGCGGACATCCTCTCGATCATTTCAAGTTTGAATTAAAACATTATGGTATTACTCCCCTTGCGGAGTTTAACGAATTTAAAGATGCCGTGGCTCTGCAACCAAACGCAAACAGGATGTTCAGATTAGTTGGGCTAGTTACGATTGCCGATCATAAAATTTCACGAAAAGGAAATAAATACGGTTCGTTTACGATTGAAGATTATTCCGGTAAATCTGAACTTGTACTTTGGGGAGATGATTATGTGAAGTTCACTCCGTTTTTGCAGCAGGGATCTTCCTTGTTTATCACCGGCTTTTTCAAACAACGGTTTAATACACCCGAATATGAATTTAAGGTAAATGGCATTACAACGGTAGAAACGATTAAACGGAACCTTACAAAACAACTTACCGTTGATGTTCATCCAAAAGATATTTCAAAAGATGTCGTCAGTTTTTTTGAAGAGAATATTAAAAAATTTCCTGGCAGGTCGACGTTGAAGGTGAATCTTACTGAGCCGAAAGAAAACTTAAAGATAAGTTTAGTTACAATGGATAATGGCTTTGAAATGAACGACGAATTAGTAGATTTTCTCGATGGCAATCCCGACCTGGATGTGCAGGTGATGACCCATTAAGTAATTTTCCCACTATTGTTAAAACAATTTAAATTCTGGCTATTTAACATGAATTGATTCATATCATGTCGCTTTTATGACAAGTTAGTCACATAATTGTGTCATAACTTCGCAGTATAGTTTTTGGTTGTATTTTTGTCCCCCTCATTAAGAAAAATAAAAAGAAAAATAATATGGCAAAAGAATTCACAGATGGCAACTTCCAAAATGAAGTTTTAAGTGCAGATAAATTAACAGTAGTCGATTTCTGGGCAGAATGGTGCGGACCTTGCCGTGCAATAGGTCCGGTTATTGAATCATTAGCTAAAGAATACGATGGAAAGATAAACGTTGGTAAAGTAAATGTTGATGTAAATCCGAACGTAAGCATGAACTATGGCATTACTTCTATTCCGGCGATACTATTTTTCAAAAACGGACAGGTAGTGGATAAATTAGTGGGTGCACAACCAAAAGGAAATTTTGTAAAAAAGATAGAGTCACATATTTAAGAGAGAAAATCTCATCCCGATGGCTATCGGGAAACAAATCCCAAATTTCAAGGCTGGAGTTTGGGATTTTCTTTTTTTTCAAAGGTAGAGCGTTAAGGTCAATCGTAGCTAACTATTATCGTTCACTTTTTAATTTCATTAATGTTGTATAGTGCCCAGCTTATTCGGATCATGTTTATGCTTAAAGAATATTGTAAATAGTATGGCAACTACCAATGCATATCCCGCAAAAGAAAGCCATATACCATGCCAGTCACTTTCACCATTTGACATTATGAAGTATTTACCAATCACCCAACCACTGATAACACTGCCAAGCCACGCGCCAACACCGTTGGTCATCATCATAAATAAACCTTGTGCACTTGACCTGATACTTGAATCAGTAGTGGTTTCAACAAATAATGAACCTGAAATATTGAAAAAATCAAATGCCATTCCATAGATTATACAAGATAGAATGATCAATGCGGTACCTGTCGGCGATGGATCTCCGTAAGCAAATAATCCAAAACGAAACACCCAGGCGAGCATAGAAAACAACATTACTTTTTTAATTCCAAACCTCTTTAAGAAAAATGGTATAGCGAGGATAAATAATGTTTCAGACATTTGGGAAATTGATAATATAATCGTCGATCGTTTTACTATTAAAGAATCTGCATATTCAGGCACTTTTTCAAAACCGGAAAGAAAAGAATCGCCATACATATTTGTCAATTGCAAAGCAGCGCCTAACATCATCGAGAAAATGAAAAATAATGCCATTTTATAAGTGCTGAATAAAGTGAAAGCTTTTAAACCTAATTGTTCAATTATGCCTGCATTTTTTGAGATCGATCTTGGAGGAGGACATTTCGGTAATGAAAAAGAATAAATTCCCAGGGCTATCGCTGCAACGGCTGCTATAATAAACTGGTTAGCGTTGTCTTTACTTCCAGATAGATTTGTTGTCCACATAGCAGCTATGAAACCAATGGTGCCAAAGACTCTTATTGGAGGAAATACTTTTATGACATCATAATTCTCACGTTTTAAAATAGTATACGCTATCGAATTGGATAAAGATATTGTTGGCATATAACAGATCATTGCCGCGAAGATGACATAGTAAAGTGTATCGGGATCATTCACTTTGGGCACATAAAATAAAATAGCTCCGTACAGGATATGAAGAATACCATAAAGTCTTTCTGCGTTTATCCATTTATCAGCAATGATGCCAGTTAACGCAGGCATGAAAAGCGAAGAAAGTGCAAGGGTAGAAAATATTGCGCCGAATTGCGGGAATGTCCATCCTTTTGCATTCAGACAATAAGTTCCTATCGTTAATAGCCATGCTCCCCAAACAAAGAACTGGAAAAAACTCATCAATGTTAACCGTAGTTTGATATTCATGCGAGTCCTTTTAGGTGAAAATTATTGGGAAGATAATCATTTCAATTATTCCTGTTAAAACTCTAAGAAATTGTCGTTCTAACTCAGTCTTTGTATATGAGATGAAGTATGCTTACGTTCTATTTTCACCACCCGTCATTTTTTAGTTTAACAGCTTGATTATTTGCATCTAGAAGGAAAACAAATTTTTCTTTTTCGGGTATAATTCTGTAAACTTGTAACTACAATTTTGAGCGTACGATCCTTATTCTTAACCCAAAACAATACTGCTTTGAAAAAATTTACTTTTCTGGCATTAACGGCTTTTTTATTTTTCAGTTTCAACGACTTATTTGCTCAACAACGACCCGCACCAAGCAGCCCTAATGGAAACCGGTTACATTGTGCCACTATGGAAGGTCTTGAAGGTTATCTTCAAAGAAATCCTGCTGCAAGAGATTTAGCAGAATTAAATAAAAATCGCTTTGCTCCTGAATCACAGAACCGCCTCAACAGAAACAATGTTGTAGTTTATATTCCAATCGTTTTTCATATCGTCGGTAATGCGACAAGACTTGCACAGGTTACTGATGCTGATGTGTTATGGCAATTAAATAAATTGAATGAAGACTTCAGAGGTGCCAATGCAGACAGTACAAATGCATCTGCTTTTTATCCGGTAAGAGCCTATCGTAATTATTGCCAGATTCAATTTTGCCTTGCTGAAAGGGACCCCAATAATAATCCATCCAATGGAATCACCAGGACGCTTTCTTCATTATCGAATGCCACACTTTGCGCCGACATCAACGCGGGAACCTATGAACCACTAAAGCATACTGCGCAGGGTGGTATTGATGCCTGGGATCCTACACGTTTCTTAAACGTGTGGGTAGGTGAAGTTGGGGATTGTATGTTGGGAGTTGCTCAATTTCCAGGAGCAGGTAATGCTAATGAGTTCGGTGTCATTATCGCTTATGATGGATTTAGCAATAATCCAGCTTATGTTGACCCGTCATTTAATATGGGACGTACATTATCTCATGAACTGGGTCACTGCTTTAGTCTCAATCACAATTGGGGTTCTGACGGCGGTGATTGCTCTTCTTCTGATTTTAGTCAGCTTCCTGGATCATGCCTTCTTCCTGCATCTCTTGCTGGAACTGCTCAATCAATCGGTGACACGCCTAATCAAGGTGGTCCTACTTCAGGTTGCCCCTCCGGTACAGTGCCTGATGGTTGTTCACCGTCGATCAATTATCAAAACTATATGGATTATACAAATGATGCCTGCTATTCGATGTTTACAAAAATGCAGGTTGACCGGATGCATTATGTACTTGATAACTGCCTGGCATCACTTAAAACGTCGAATGGTTGTGTACCACCAGTATTAACACCAAACAATGCAAGTATTTCGGCAATCAATACTCCGGCTGCAGGCTTTATTACTTGTGATCCGACAGTTCCTTTGACGGTTACATTAAGAAATCTCGGCTCAAATGCACTTACTTCTGTCACTATTACTGTAAAAAGAGGTCCGACAACTATTCAAACTTTTAACTGGTCAGGCAATCTTGCCTCCCTTGCAACAGTTGCTGTTCCGTTGAACCCTGTTCCATTAGTCTTAGGCTCGAACTCTATACAAATATGCACATCACTACCGAATGGTGCTGCTGATTCAAATCCGATTAATGACTGTATGACTGTTACCGCTACACGTGGTGCCGGTGGCACATTACCATTGGTTGAAGGTTTTGAGTCTGCAACGTTCCCGCCGACGGGGTGGATAGTAAATAATCCTGATGGAGGTATTACATGGCAAAGAAATACAACAGCAGTTGCCCATTCAGGTATAGCAACGGCTTTTGTTGATCACTATGCCTATGGTGCAGCGGGTCAAACAGATGATCTAAGAACTCCGCCCTATGCTATAGGAACTGCTGACTCACTTTGGGTAAGCTTTTGGGCTGCTTACAGGGGTTATTCAGGTTTATTCATAGCCATTGACTTCTTCCAGGTAATGGTATCAACAGATTGTGGTCAGAATTTCCAGGTTGTTTATGATGTTAGAAACGATACGGCTTTTGTTGCTCCGGATGGAGCAAACCCAACACAGGGCACTCCTTATTCTCCATCTGCAGCCGATCATTGGAAACAAAAGTCTATTAATTTGAGCAATTTTATCCCATCAGGTAATGTCCAGGTACAGTTCAGAGCAATAAACCAATTTGGCAACAATATGTACCTGGATGATATTAATATCAATAAGAAAATATTTCAGAATAATGACGCCGGTGTTATCGCGATCACTAAACCTGCAAGCAAGACCTGCACAAGCTCAGAAGCACCGGTAGTTACCATTAAGAATCACGGAAAGCTTGCCCTCACTTCTGTAAAAATAAATTACCAGATCGATGGTGCAGGACCTGTAACCACATTTAACTGGACAGGTAACCTTGCAAGAAATCAAATAGCAACCGTCACATTAGCTACTGCCAATTTAGGAGCACCAGGCAATCATAGCATTAATGTATATACAACATTGCCAAACAATGTTCCCGATGAAGATCCAACAAATGACGGTTTGGTGAAACCTTATAGCGTTAGCCAGGTATTGGCTTTGCCAGGATCAGTTACTGAAGAATTCACAAGCACCACATTCCCGCCAGCAAACTGGCTCATCAATAATCCGAATGGGGATATTACATGGACACGCCATGGGTCCGTTGGCAACAGGAATCCCGGGTCAGCGTATTTCAATGATTTTGTAAATACGTCGGTTGATCGTATTGATGATCTTGTAATGCCGAACTATAGCTATTCAAACATTGACTCGATCTTCCTATCATTTAACCTTGCTCATATTACAAAAACATTACCGGGTACTACGGGGTCAAGACTGGATACATTAACCGTTTTATTGTCCAAGGACTGTGGTAATACATTCACCACTATCTATAAAAAATTTGGTGAAGAGCTGCAAACGGTAAATGATCCTAACTTCCAGATATCGTTACTGAACTTTACTCCTCTTCCTTCACAATGGAGAAAAGATTCATTGAATCTTGGTAAATATCTGGGCGCTTCCGAGCCATTCTTCCAGGTTATGTTCCGCTTTAGCGGCAATATGGAAAATAACTTCTATCTCGATGATGTAAATCTCAGAACACAAGTATTGCCTCCAAGGCTGAAAAATGATGGTTACCTGATCCTGCCTAATCCATTTAGAAATGTATTTGCTGTATGGCATTACCAGGTTCCAACAACTTTGAGATATATCAATGTTTACAATTCAGTTGGTCAATTGGTGTACAGCAGGCAGTTCCCAAGCGGTGGCCAGAAATTTTTCCAAATAGATCTTTCAGGGAGAGCTGCCGGAACATATACTGTGAACGTTGGATATGAAGACAGCAACAGGAATCTGAATGTTCAGGTAGTGAAATTCTGATAACCGTCCTTCTTATATTTAACTGGCCATGTGCCGGGGTTATTTTTTATAAGCTAAATTTGCAGACAAATCATTCAAATGCTTTCAAGAGTAGCTGAAGACATTTTAAATAGCTTACCAAAAGAATTAATCAACATACAGGAAAAAGTCTATGATGGAGAAAGAATAACTGACGAAGAAGGCCTTACACTTTTCGAAAAGGGTTCTCTCCCTTTTCTTGGCTCACTTGCCAATTATATCCGGGAGAAGAAACATGGTGATATAACTTATTTCAATCGCAATTTTCATATCGAGCCGACCAATGTTTGTGTCTTCACTTGTAATTTTTGCAGCTATAGCCGACTCTACGCACATCGTGAAGAAGGCTGGGAGCTTTCGGCAGAACAAATGTTGCATATGGTAAAGAAGTATGACGGGCAACCAGTAACGGAAGTTCATATTGTTGGCGGCGTACATCCTAAAATGAATTTGCAATACTTTGCTGATGTCTTAAGAAAAATAAAAGAACACCGACCTGAGTTACATATAAAAGGATTTACAGCTGTTGAACTTGATTATATGTTTCGCAAAGCAAAAATGACAAATGAAGAAGGGCTTGCTTATTTAAAAGCGGCAGGACTTAATTCATTACCAGGTGGTGGCGCCGAGATCTTTCATTCTGAAATACGAGAAAAAATTTGCGATGATAAAGTAAATGCCGAAGGCTGGTTGAAAATCCATGAAGCGGCGCATAATCTTGGAATGCAGAGCAATGCTACCATGCTTTATGGTCACATTGAAAATTATTATCACCGTATCGATCACATGAGCAGGCTTAGAAAACTACAGGATAAAACCGGAGGCTTCAATACATTTATCCCATTAAAATTCCGCAATAAGGATAATGATATGAGTTATGTGAATGAAAGCAGTATTGTTGAGGATATGAAGATGTATGCTGTTGCCCGTATTTACATGGATAATTTTCCTCATCTCAAAGCCTACTGGCCAATGCTGGGCCGGCAAAACGCACAGCTTAGTTTATCATTTGGTGTAAATGATATTGACGGAACTATTGATGATACCACAAAAATTTATAGTATGGCAGGTGCCGAAGAACAAAATCCATCGATGACAACGGGTGAATTAGTCGCATTAATAAAACAAGTAAACCGCAAGCCTGTTGAAAGAGGAACTTTATATAATGTGATAAAAGATTATTCTGCTATTGATGTAAAAGACATTGATACGAATGCGACACTAAATTGAAATTCATATTTCGCGGAAAATTTATTCAAAGTAGCGGTTGATTGGGTCGTGTCTCAATTCGTTTTTAACCGCAGAGACACTGAGTTCAAAGAGAAACACAGAGATTATCGCCGTGTCACTTAGTATCACTGTATCTCCGTGGTTTAATTTTATTTCAAACTGAGATACTACTGTTGATTGTGATCTACGTCCCCTATCTGAATTAATTGTATCTTACCGGGATTCATTTATACACTAAAATAGAATTATATGCGAACACTGTTGTCGTCCATCAGCATTCTTATTTTGCTTTCAGCTTGCAACAATACTGCCGGAGAGAAAGAGGAAGCTCCCAAAGAAGTTAAACAATATACTATCGAGCAATTTTATAAAAGCTCAGAGGTGTTCGGAGGTGATATTTCAAGTGATGATAAAAAGATGCTCGTCACGAGTAATGAAAGCGGCATTTACAATATCTATGAAATTGACATTGCCAGCGGTCAAAAACAAGCAATTACCAACTCTGCCAAAGAATCAATGTTCGCCAATGGCTATGTGCCGGGTACAACAAATATTATTTACAATTCTGACCAGGGAGGAAATGAGATCTCTCATTTGTATCTCCGTACAACATCCGGGGATGTAAAAGACCTTACACCAGGAAAAGAAGAGAAAACACAATTCTGGGGATGGAGCAAGGATGATAAATTTCTATATTATATCTCTAACAAAAGAGACCCAAGATTTTTTGATCTCTATAAAATGGATACAGCAAAATGGATGTCTCAATTGATGTATAAAAATGAAAAAGGATTTGATGTAAGCGCAATTTCATCAAATGAGCGGTACCTCGTATTGGTTGAAAACCTTACCACTTCGTCGAATAATGCTTTTTTGGTTGATCAGCAGAGCGGGATAACAAAGAAGATAAATGCAGATACCGTAGAGGCAACTACCAACCCACTCAAATTTTCTCTTGATAACAACACACTATATTATCTCACAAATGATGGCAGTGAGTTTACGTATGTAATGAAATATGATATTGCGACCGGTAAAAAAGAAAAATTCTATGAGGCAAACTGGGATGTTGTCTGGATGACGCTATCCAAGAATGAAAAATACAGGGTGATATATGTAAATGAAGATGCACAAAACAAACTTCATCTTTTTGATCATGCTACCGGAAAAGAACTTGATTTTCCTGAGATCAAGGACGGAACAATTCAAGGTGTAAATATTTCGAAAGATGAAAATAAAATGAGTATAACGGTGGGAAGCTCGAAAGCTCCTAATAATATGTATGTGTACGATTTTAATAGTAAGGAGTTAAAAAAGCTGACGAATACACTTAATCCTGAAATACAGGAAAGTGATCTCGTAGCGGCCAAGGTTGTGCGCTATAAATCATTTGATGGGCTAGAAATTCCCGCTATTTATTATAAACCACAACAAGCAAGCGCAAATAATAAAGCCGCTGCTGTTGTGTTTGTGCATGGGGGTCCCGGTGGCCAGGCAGGTGTATTTTATTTTTCACTTATTCAATATATCGTTAATCATGGATATGCAGTATTGGATGTAAATAATCGTGGCAGCAGTGGTTATGGGAAAACATTTTTCAAAATGGACAACCGAGATCATGGCAATAAGGATCTGAAAGATGTTGTGTGGGGTAAAAAATATCTTGCATCACTGCCTTATATCGATTCATCCAAAATTGCAATCTTAGGCGGCTCTTACGGAGGATATATGACAGTGGCTGCACTTTGCTTTCATCCTGATGAATTCAAAGCAGGCGTTGATCTTTTTGGTGTGGTAAACTGGCCAAGGACGTTAAAAGAAATCCCGGCGTATTGGGAGTCATTCAGGAAAGCTTTATATGAGGAACTCGGAGATCCGAATACGGCGGACTCAGTCAGGCTGCAACAATTCTCGCCATTATTGCATGCATCAAATATCAAAAAACCGTTGATGGTTTTACAAGGAGCCAATGATCCACGAGTTCAAAAAAAGGAAAGTGATGAAGTCGTTGAAACAGTAAAGAAAAATGGAGTGCCTGTTGAATATGTTGTATTTCCGGATGAAGGACATGGCTTTATTAAAAAAGAAAATGAAAAAAAGGGGTATGGACAAATATTGCAATTTCTTGATAAGTATGTAAAGCAATAGTTCTCATCTTCAATTTCATGCTCCAAATAAAAAACAATTAAGTGTTTGTGTAGTTTACTCCACAACAGAAATGGTTGTTGCAACAATGGCGGGAAGTATAAAAGCGACATAAAAAATTATTTGTACTTCATTGTAATTTCTCAGTCATAGAAATTTAAGATGAACAAACGCTTAACAATTATCGTTAACATTGCTTTAGGCATAATTATCGCAGAAAAAATGAATATGAAAAGGATAACAAAGAGATCAAAATTGAACAAAGTGTTGAGAAAATTGAAAAGTGACTCCATCGTTCCTTTCAAAGAAAAACCTTCTGACAACGTAACTAGTGCAATAAATAAGGACAAAAAGAAAGAAATGGATGCTTCTGAGCTTTTTTCTTTTTTTACTGCGGATATAATCAAAGAGGATGTCGAGTTCGTTCGCTGATCACCAGTTGTCGAAAATAAGCCCAAAGCTTTCAGTATTCAATACTTCTTTCCAATTTTCAATCAGGGTTTTGTAAGCCTCTCCTACTGGCATTATTTTTCTGTCCAGGTCAAATAATCCTAATTCATTCACGACACCCGCATCATTTCGTAATGCAGAATCCCAGTCAACCTGGTGGCATAGGCTATACCATGTAAATCCAATGATCGGAATTCCATCATGCTTTAAGCGGTGAACATTTGCCCATTGTTTTAACAACCATTCTTTGCAGGCCGGCATTTTAATATTCGTTTCGGTATGCATGATCGGCAGCTTGTATCTTTTGTAATACTGGCTGGTGATCACATAATATCCAAAGATCTCTCCCGCTGCCTGTGTATGTCCATTAGGGAATACTAAATGCTCATTGGTGACATAATAATCATTACCCATTATACATTTTGCTTTCACCTGGTTTTTTGTAAACCAATAATATTCATCGCTTGTCATTCCGTTTGCACGCAAGTACTCATACATAGTCACATTTAACGGATAACCATAAGTAAGGTCAAGCGAAAGGAATCGCTTTTGATTTAAGAATCGGGCAAGGGGCACAGCCAAAGGATCCATCGCATGAAAATATTCTGAGGATTCACTTTGTATGAATGTCGCCTCCGGCTGTATCTGCAATATTGCGTGCATAGACATCACATTCGCTTTACATAGATGTTTCAAAGCTGTAACAAATGTCTTGTCGGATTTTAATCGCTCATTCCACCATCCGTATTGGGCCGAGAACATTGCCGCAATAAAAATTTCATTAACGGGTGTATACAATTGCAGATCAGGGAATCTTTTTGCAAATGCGTTTGAATATTCAGCAAAATATTGTGGGAAATCCGGGTTCTGGAAATTCTCGATCCAGTCAGGAACACCGAAGTGACAGAGATCTACTATCGGGGTGATGTGTAATTCCTTTAAATAATGAAAAGTTTCATCAGCAAAAGACCAATCATATTTACCCGGGCCCAAATGAGTTTTATAATATGGCGGGCCAAATCGTAAAAATTCAATCCCCAATTCTTTGACAAGCTCAAAATCTCTTCGCCAACAATCATAGTGGAAAGCCTTTTCCATTTCATCGACCCTTTTCGTTTTGCCATTGGGTAGCAGAATCGTCGGATAGCTATTCTCAATTCCTGTGGCAAACATGAATTTATTTCCCGGCATAATGTAATTTCTGTTAGACGGTTCTATGCTCGAAAAATCGTTCCAAAGCGTTATCGAGGGACGGTAGTTTTATCCCTCTCTCACTTATTAAAGCGCTATATAACGGTCGTTGGGCTCTCCATTTCATCTCATCCAGATTTTTAAAAAGAAGATGGTCCTTTTTATAGCCCGCCCGGTCAGCAATTGCACAGGCAAAATCAGCCCAGCTTAACATTCCTTCATTGCTCAAATGCCAGATTCCATGTTCTTCATCTATGAACAGATCCAATGCAGTATTGGCGAGATCGGGAACATAGGTTGGTGAAACGATCACGTCCTGTACTACAGAACATGATCGTTCACTTTTCAATGAATCCAGAATTGTATATGCAAAATTGTAACTATCCCAGGGGCCAAAGAATGCGCT
>Ga0075418_10003722_pt1 | contig 17386 bp, 14 predicted proteins | sample SoiMetdeltSBSDD2_FD_81776 | JGI IMG/M metagenome (GOLD analysis project Ga0075418, IMG submission 81776) | Bulk soil microbial communities from a Populus tree surrounding site in Tennessee, USA - Soil MetaG P. deltoides SBSDD2 | ecosystem: Environmental > Terrestrial > Soil > Tree plantation... | reverse complement strand
GACGTGCTTGATCTTAAAGCCCCGGGCATCGGCTTCGGCGATGTATTGGTCCACGTCGCGCTGAGGATCAATCACCGCCGCTTCACCATCCGAGCCAATCAGGTAAGACGCGTGCGCGAGACACCCAAGATAAAACTGTTTGAAGTACATAACCGATTTCCCCGAAGCACTTTCGCATTTCCGAAGCTGGAATCTACGCTATCAACTATACACGTGCAAGCCACGGCGCCTCAGTGGCCCGTCAGGTTTCCACGCGTGCCCACCTTTCCAGCATACCACCTGAGCGTAATACCGGTATTGCCAACTTAATTGAATCGGTTGATGGTTCAAGGCTTCTTTGCTAACGCCGCGCGAACTCGTGTAGAATTCGCGGAACCCGCGAGCCGAGTTGTCCTTGAGGTTATAACTTATGTCCGCCGACCCCAGTTTTAGCGAACAGCTACGCGTGCTGACAAGCTTGCAGAATCTCTCGCTAAAACTCAGCGCCGCGCTCACTCTGGATGAGACGCTGGACGCCATCATCGACGCCGTTGTTGTGATCTGTCGCGCCGAGCGGGCGGCCATCAGCTATATAAACGAGTCAGGCGAGTTGCGCCTCCTAAAAAATAGAGGACTATCGGAGGAATACATCAATGATCGCCAACTAACACGTCTTGACCCGGCGGTTGCAGGGATGATGACGACTCGGATGCCGTTGATTATCGAGGATGTCGATGAGTTCGCCACCGTTTCCCCAAACTATCCAGTCTGGAAGAAAGAGGGGATCGCGTCGATCGTGACCTTGCCGCTGGTAAACGAAGGCGAGGTGTTCGGAGTTATCGGCGCCGGATCGCTTTCGGCGCGCCGCTACAGCAGGACCGAAACCGACGCGATGGCTATTCTGGCAACACAAGCCGGAGCGGCCATCATAAACGCGCGGCTGCTGGATCAATTGCGCGAAACCAACAAAGCCAAGGACGATTTTTTTTCGACGTTATCGCACGAGCTGCGCGCGCCGCTTACGCCGATACTAGGTTGGACCCACCTCCTGAAACCGTTCGCCGGCCTGGATCCGCTTCTGGCCCAGGGGATCGACACAATCGAGCGCAACGCAAAGCAGCTGTCCGAACTAATAAAAGACCTGCTGGATTTAACCCGCATAATAAGCAACAAGGTTGAGCTCGAGCTGGCGGCAACTGACCTCGCCGAAGTGATCAAGACGGCGGTTGCTCAGATGCTTCCGCAAGCCGACGCCCGTGGAATAACCGTCGATTTGATTCTGCCCGATAAACCGATTATTGGCAGAGTAGACTCGACGCGCATGCAGCAAATCATCTCGAATCTGGTTGGTAACTCGGTGAAGTTCACTCCCGAGGGCGGCCGGATATCGGTTGTGCTAAAGCGCGACGAAGAAGGCCCGGCCATCCCGCCGCCGGTTGTGATAGAGGTGATCGATACCGGCATCGGAATCGGACCCGAATTCCTTCCGTTTGTTTTCGAACGGTTTACTCAGGCGCGCGAGGGGATCAACCGGCAGTTCGGTGGGTTAGGTTTGGGACTGGCGATCACCCGCGCAATGGTCGAGCTTCATGGAGGAAGGGTTACCGCTAAAAGCGATGGTCCAGGGCACGGGAGCACCTTTACGGTCACCCTTCCGCTCACCGGCATCCGGGCTGAAGATCAGGAAGAGGACTCCATTGAATTTGCCGCAGACGATGGCGAGACGCAGGATCTCGGTCTGAAGGTGCTGGTAATTGAAGACTCGCTTGATACCCTCAACATGATGCGGCTATGGCTCACCACATTCGGGTGCGAGGTGTGGACTGCCTCCGAAGCAAACGAGGGGGCAAGAGTAGCAACGGAGCAGCGCCCGGAGCTGATTATCTCGGACATTGGGATGCCTCGCGTCGATGGATACGAACTGATGCGGGCGCTTCGTAAGACTCCGGGACTCGAACACGTTCCGGCGATTGCGCTCACCGGGTACGCGCGAGACGAAGATCGTGAGCTTGCGCTCGCAGCGGGATATAACGCGCACATTTCGAAACCGGCGAACATGGGTCGGCTGCTGTATTTGATTAAGAAGCTGACGCGAGACAAGCAGTCTTAACGATTATTCGCCCAACAAGTGTTTATCAGTACCAGATCGTATTCGAGTAACGAAAGAGACGATTTTGTCGCCACGGAGACGAGTGACTCCGTGGCGAAAGTTGTTTCATCGGTGTGGCCTTGAGCGGGGCTTCGAAATCCGAACTCGCGAATTATCCTCAAGCGAAGCAAGCAACTCTCGCCCGGTTTTCTTCAGTACCGGGTGCACAAAATCGGGAGCGATCTCGCACATCGGCTCAAGCACGAAGCGTCGCAAATGCATTCGCGGGTGCGGCACGAAAACCTCGGTTCGGTCTATGTACCGCGACCCCTCATTGTCCTTCGAATGCGCGATAATCTTTTCACCTAACAAGAGTAAATCAATGTCGATTATTCGGGGGCCGTCGGCGATCTTGCGCTCGCGTCCCATCGTTTGCTCGATTCTCAACAGCTCGGATAGCAGCGCTTCCGCTTTCACCGCTGCGATGGCTTGCGGATCACCGAGAACCGGCACCTGCGTCGAAGTCAGAGCGGCAAACATGCTCGTCTCGATCACTTGATTCAAAAACCATGGCTGATCGCTGTAGCCGACCGGTTGTGTTTCATAGACAGATGATTGTTTGCTGATCTCAAGCCCGAGAGCTTTGATTCGCTCGATCGCCCGACGAAGATTTCCTTCTCGATCACCTATGTTCGACCCAAGACCGAGATATATGGCGATCTTCTCACCCTCTGATCGCGTCGCGTTTGTCATTGGTCACCGCTTGTCATAGATTACACTGCGATGACGGCAACGGTCACCATAACAAAACGAGGCGCCCAGCGTGCACACGCGCGCCATTCGTGGATATATCGCAGCGACATCGTAGACCACAGCAGCGCTCAGGCGGGAGACGTCGTTCGAGTCATCGACCCGCAAAAAAGGATGCTGGGGTCTGCGCTATACAGTTCACGCTCGCAGATAGCGCTGCGAATGCTCACGTTCGAAGACATTGAGATCAATCGCGGGTTCTGGCTTTCGCGTCTCCAATTTGCCGAGCGATTACGCGAGCACGTCGTCCGCGACACAACCGCCTACCGGCTGATCTACGGCGAAAGCGATCTGCTGCCTTCGCTGATTCTCGATCGCTACAACGACTGCTTCGTCATTCAGACCCTTTCGCAGGGGATGGACGCCCTCAAGCAAATGTGGATCGAGTTGATTGCCGAGCGATACAGCCCTCGCGCCATCGTCGAGCGCAACGAAGCCCGTGTGCGAGATCTCGAAGGTTTACCTCGCGCTACCGGAGTCGTATATGGCTCGGACCCCGGTGAGTTTGTAATCGAAGAGAGCGGCGTGAAACTGAACGTCAATCTAGTGGAAGGACAAAAGACCGGCTCGTTTCTCGATCAACGCGAGAACCGGGTGGCGGCGGGAGCTTATTCACGAGGGCGAGCGCTCGACTGTTTTACCTATCAGGGCGGATTCGCGCTCCACATGGCGCGCGAAGCCGAGCAGGTGATCGGCGTTGATGTTTCGGCTCCGGCGGTCGCTCAAGCGAGGCGAAACGCGGAGTTGAACGGTGCCGACAACGTCACGCTTGTTGAGGCAAACGCCTTCGATTTGCTGCGGGAGATGGAGCAGGCAGGCGAACGCTTTGACGTTATCAATCTGGATCCGCCGGCATTCGCAAAGAATCGAGCGTCGATCGAGGGAGCGATGCGCGGCTACAAAGAGATCAATCTGCGTGCTATGAAAATGCTCACGTCCGGCGGCACTCTCATCACGTCAACGTGTTCGTATCACATGAGCGAGGAGACCTTTATGAACGTGATCGCAGGAGCGGCAGCGGACGCCGGCCGCGGCGTCCAATTAATCGAGAAGCGAATGCAGGCACGCGATCACCCGGTGTTGATCTCAATGCCGGAGACGTATTATTTGAAGTGCCTGATTCTGAAAGTAATATAGGACCTAATGGACCTATAGGACCAATATTATCTAACCGTTGCAGTGACCTTCGCAGTGCCGACGTTGGAGCTCGAATCCGCGCAACGAAACGCGATCAAATGCTCGCCGGGTTTGTCGAAGCCAACCCTGACCTTGAAGCTCTCTCGTGCGGCGTCGGCGATCCCATCGGCGGGAAAGATCAATTGCCAGGTCCCTCCGTCGACGCTATATTCGCCGCGCACGATTCTGCTGGTCAGATCCGTCGCATCGAACACTACCTCCGCTGCCTGACCGGTGATCGACGGACCGGTTACCTTGATGGCCGGCGGCGTGTTGTCTATTTCTATGGCGTCGGTTATTTGTTCGTCGGTTAGCGTTAGTTCTCGAGTATTTGCCGGCGCATCGGTAGCTACGATTCTAAACAAATAGGTTCCGTCGGGAAGCCTGTTGCCGTCGATCGTGTAGTAATTCTGCGAAATATTGTCGGCAAGCAGGTGCCATTCGTTCTCACCAAGTGTGCGATAAAACACATTGTAGGCAAGCGTGTCGTCGTTCGGATCGCCGGCCTGCCATGAGAGCGTTCGCGCGCCCTTCTGGAAAAAGCGGCGTGGAGGCACGTTCATCACAACCCCGAACAGCTGGGGGTCCAGTCCCGACGATGCGATCGACGGGTCGACAGCAAGTGGCATTTCCTGAAACGCGACGCCGGGCGCCATCACGCTGAGCGATGAAATATCGGGCGCTTGATTGCGCGGCAGATACGCGACAACTACTGACTGGAGCTGAACGCCCTCGCCGGCTCTGGGCGAGTTCGAACTCGACCTTGCGGCGCCGGCCGCGTTTCGCAGCACGGCGCGCCACTGAATAAAACGAGCTTGCGGGCTGGTGACTTGATCACCAGACGAGTTACGGTAAGCCGTAGACCAGTCGCTCCACGTGGGGTCCGGGGTTTCAGTGTTGCCGCTGCGGGTCTGAAGCTCGACCCCGCCAGAACCGCGCCAGGTTATGACGCCCCACTTCCCGGCGAACCTTGTATCGCGCACCGGCGAAACGTATGTGCCCTCGGCAACCGAATCGCGACCGATGCGATAAAGCCTACCGAGATTGTTCGATGTGGCGTAAAGATTATCGCCCACTGCGATAATCGTCGATGTTTGATCCTCGGGTGATTGAATCAGCAGCGTTTGCGAGCGGCCGGCGATCTGATGAATACGACCTTTTTGGCCGGTGCCTACCAGCACCCGTCCATCCGTGAGCGATTTGAGCGCGTAACCAACAGCGTCGTTTGAACGCCAGTAGACCTCGCTCCCTCCATCGGGTAGAACTCGAAACAGAACGGTTCTGGCTCCGTCGGTCTTGGTGCGGCTCTGACTCTGTCCCGTCCCGGTAGAGGTTTCGACTTGCGGAGTTTCGTCCTGCTCGTCTCCGGTTGAAATTGTCACAACCCCTTCCGTCGACAAAGAGCTGGTGCTGGAAATACCCACCGACGAGGATCGCTGCGCCGCGCCGCCCTGCGCGCTGATGCCGAGCGCATAGATTGAACCGTCGGCCGCAACCGCCAGGCTATGAATCTCCTGCATCGGCGAATCGAACATCGCGAACAGCTTCCCGGTCGGAGATACTCGAAACAGCAGGCCTGATGGGTCTGTCCCCGCCAACAGGTTGCCGCTTTTGTCCATCGCAAGGGTGACGATATTGGTTTCGTTCGTATCCGCAAGCACTGTCCCCTTGCCACTCGCGTCGATCTTGTAGATGACGCCTTTGTCTCCGGTACCTGCGTAAAGAGTCGAGGTCGCGGGATCGAACGCAAGCGACCAGATGTACTTATCTGGCGGATCGTAAAACACCGACTCCTTACCCTCCGCGGTAATCTTGTAGACCTTTCCTTCGGGTGATGTGCCGGCGTAGACATTGCCTTGCGAATCGGTCGCCAGCGCCATAACGTCAAGCTCTCCGGCGTCATACAGCAATCGGCCTTCGCCGCTGGGGGTTATCTTGAATATCCGGCCTTCGTGCCCCGTACCCAGATAGATATTCCCGGCGGAGTCGCTCGCGCTCGACCAGACATATGCTTCCTTGGTGTCGTAGACGAGCGTGTAGGCGGGAGCGAGCGTGATGGTTCCGTTCTCGCCGATCGAGACACCGCGAGCGTCTCCTTTTATCACATCGTCTTGTTTTGAGATTTCCCAGAACACCGGACCCACCGCAATCGCGGAACCGCACAGTAGTGCAAGAGTCACCGAGGTGAACGCCGTCTTGATTAGCGCAGCTGATTTGTACATCGCCAATATCCTTTCGATCCTTACCACTGGATTTCCCGTCTGAGACTCGCCGCAGGCTGAGATCAAGCTTCGTCAATTGCCGCAGCTCAAAAATGAAAAGCCCGCAAGCAGCGCGGGCCTTTCAATCTGCTGAATTCAACTTACCGGCGATTGGACGAATCAGTCAAACGTTCCGTACGCCGTTCTACTTTACTACGTTGATGATTATGGTCTGCTGACCGCTAATCATAAACTGAGAAGGTGGAAGCTCGTGTTCCGCGAGCGTCGCCACCGAGAGAGGGGTATAGCCTCCGGACGTGCGAGTCGAGCCGAGCGTGGCCAGCATCGACGGCGGAAGAACGGGCATCTCTTCGTTATTGACTATTGCACCTATCCCGGCTCGCATCACTCTCACATAGAGCCGGTTGTTTCTCTTGAGTTTGTTGATGGCGCGAACAAGTTGGCCGAGATCCCTTGGCGAGAATTCCGCCGACGGCTGTGATCGGTCAGCTTGATTAAGTGAAGCGCCGTCGCCCACTATTATCACCAGTGGTCCGATCGGCGAGTCGGCCGGAATCACCAGCGGTATGCGCTCTACGAATTCGCTGCCGTTCTCATTGCGAGCAAACGCTTGCATCTCGATGCTCTCGCCGCGCCGCACTTCGGTCTTATCGATCCACAATCTGTTTAGACTCCCGCTTGATCGGCTGTCTATCGAAGTCACGTCGACGTCGATCCCCCTGAGGTCGAGCGCATTGAATCCGCTATTGAGCAAAACCGCCAGAGGCTGGGCGACGGCGTTCACCGCAAACATTGCCGCGCCATTAGGCGAGTTGAAGCTGTTGTCGAGCTTGATGTCCGATTGCCCGTTTATGCCGATGCTCCCGCTAATCTTTAGGGTCTGGCTTCCAATCTGTCGCTCGGTCGCCGCGATCGCTGAGAACATCGTGATCCGGGTTAGCAACGGCGTGAGAAAAGGATCGGAGACGATTTCGAAAGTATATGTTTCGGTTTTGTTTCGGCTCGTATGAACCTTCAGCCGCACAGGCACCATTCGCGGCTTATCGCCCAGTTGTCCGTAAACCCCGGTTGCACGGTCCTGGCTGATTGAACCAACCAGATTTCCGGCAGCCGAAAGCTTGAATGAGTTGTTGAGGTTCGGCACTACAGTGACAATTGAAGACTCGGCCATGGGCCAGTTCGTTGCCCCCGAGCTAAGAAACGGATGTCCGAAGGCGTATATCCTGGCACCGTCTCTGTAGGTCACCGTCCCGGCCGCGTCGATCGTGAAATCGCCCCGAACAAGCTGCACGCTGACCGAGGAACCCGGCGTGAGCGTGTTTTCATTCGCCGGCACCATCGGCCCCAGACTTGATCCTCCGCCCACACCCGCGATCGGCTGGATACCGATTCTTCGCAAGTCACCCGCAAAAGTATCGACAACATTTTGGGGTATGCCTGTAAAAGTCACCGGCGTGGCGATTGGAATAATCGTCTGCCCGACATACGGCGCGAGCGCGTCCCCTGTAGCTGCTCGTGCTCCGATCTGCGCAGAGGGAAATGACGGCAACAGGTCAACCGCACTGCTCGCGCTCTGTCCAATCAAGGTGGTGAAACTTACGTGCTGGCTCGAACGCGGCGCCTCTTCTTTTTGACCTTGTTCGAAAATATCGATCATGTACTTGATAGGCGTAATACCGGCGATAGCTTCCTTCGCGAATGGGAAAGCATAGGCCACCGCTCCGACGAGCTTGCCATCAATATATACCGGGCTCCCGCTCATTCCTGCGAACACGCCGGTGCGATCGACGAGCGGTCCGCTAAGCCGCGCAATTACAATACTTTGTTTCGGATTGGGTACACCCTCAAGCGTCCCCAGAACTTCGACCTCGAAGCGCTCCGCCTTCGAACCCTGGAAGACGGACATACCGTGTCCCTTCATTCCGGGTCGAACTTGATCGAGCGGCATCAGATTCGGGTTTGAAGTTGATTCGGAAGCCAGCGCCACAGCGGTGAGGACGGCTAGGATGAGCGCGGTCAAAACATGCTTCATAGATTGTTCCTGTTTAACGGGGCTCGTTCAACAATTCGAATTGTGCTCAGGCTGCTTGATGCAGCGCCACGGGTCACCTGGGAATACCAGTTTGATGATACCTGTGTGCATTTCTCAGAGTCAAGAGTTGACGCCTAGATTCTGCAAAATCAGCGAGAGTTACCCATCCCTGTTGCTGACTTGAACAACTGATTTAATCGGCGTAAGAATAGAGACTGGACGTACGGGCTATTCAGGGAAGGGTAAGCGGCTCTGCATGCCAAAAAAAATTCTTGTTATCGAGGATAGCCTCGACTCGCGCGAATTGATCCACCTGCATCTGACGACCGAAGGGTACACCGTGATCCTCGCCAGCAACGGCCGGGAGGGCTTATACCTCGCTGGCATTGAGCACCCGGACCTGGTAATTACCGATCTCGGACTTCCCGAAATTCACGGTTTCGAGGTAGTCAAACAGTTACGAGAACAACCAGCGTTTGCTACTCTGCCGATCCTGGTGCTAACTGCTTTTGGACGGGACGAAATGGATCGGGCGATTAAACTAGGAGCCAATCGCGCCTTGAATAAGCCCGTCCATTTCGACGGGCTAATTGACGACGTAAGAGAACTGTTAGCCGAGGCGGCGGAACGAGGCTAGAGCCAGCCATAACCCCCCACCGAACACTACTTATGAATATCAGCGAACTTAGGCTGGGGCTCATCGGCGGAACCGGCGAAGAAGGCCGCGGACTCGCGCTTCGATGGGCGATCGCCGGCGCTCGCGTGTCGATCGGCTCACGCTCACTCGAGCGAGCAAAGACCGTAGCCGATGAGCTCAACCAAACTCTCGCCGCACACACCGCCGTGCCGATAAGTTTTGGTGAGAACCGCGACGTTATTGCCCAATCTGATCTCGCGCTTCTGACAGTGCCTTTCGCACACGCGGCGTCGACACTGGAGGCTCACCGGAATGACTTTCGCGAGGGCTCAATCCTGATCGACATAACCGTTCCGGTATCATTTGAACAGGGCCGAGTTCGTTACGTTGAGCTGCCGGAGGGCTCGGCTAGCGAACATCTCAAAGCTCGCCTTCCCGAGAACATACCGCTCGTCGCGGCGTTCAAGACTGAACCGGCTCACCTCCTCGCGGAACTAGATGCGAGGCTTGACTGCGATTCATTCGTGGCAAGCGACTCCAAAGAAGCAAAGGCAACGGTGATGGAGGCGATCGGGTTTATTGAGGGCTTGCGGGCCGTAGATGCTGGGACGCTCTACAGCGCGCGCACACTGGAGCGAATGACCGTGCTGGCGATCGGCATCAATCGTCGAAAGAAAATAAAGACGGCGCGCTATCGAATCGTAGGCTTGTAAGAAGGTTCAGAGTTCAGGGTTCTGGGTTCTGGATTCAGAGTTCCGGGTTCAGGGTTCAGGGTTCAGAGTTCCGGGTTCTGGGTTCAGAGTTGTTCTGGGTGCCCAAACCCTAAACCCTAAACCGAACCCGAAACTCTGAACCCTGAACCCCTGAACTCTGAACTCTGAACTCTGAACCCTGAACTCTGAACCCTGACCCCAGTTATGAAAGTTACCGCACTTGCCGGTGGTGTTGGCGCTTCAAAGCTTCTACTCGGGCTCGCCGAAGTGGTGCCGCCTGAAGACATCAGCATCATCGCCAACACCGGTGATGACATCGAGCTGTTTGGTCTTCGAATCTGTCCTGACATTGACACGATCACCTATACGCTGGCTGGAGTGATCAACGACCAGACCGGATGGGGATTAAAAGGTGACTCCTTTGAATGCCTTCGATGGCTTGGGCGCTATCAGGAAGCCTCGTGGTTCAACCTCGGCGACCGCGACCTGGCCACTCACATCTACCGAACAAATCAACTTCGCTCCGGATATTCGCTCACCGAGGTGACCGACGATATCAGGCGCTCGCTGGGAGTCCGCTCGACGATTCTGCCGATGACCGACCGTTACACTCCTACGCGAGTGCTAACGGACGAAGGCGAGATGCATTTCCAGGAGTACTTCGTGCGGCGGAGGTGCGAGCCGCGGGTTCAGGGATTTCACTTCGAGGACATTGAGTCGGCCGCGCCCGCAGAAGGAGTAGTGACGGCGATACTCGAGGCGGACGCGGTGATTATCTGTCCTAGTAACCCTTTCATAAGCATTGGCCCGATTCTAGCCGTGCCGGGGGTGCGCGAATCACTCCGCGAAACTCGCGCGACCGTCGTCGCAATCACTCCGATCATCGGGGGCAAGGCGCTCAAAGGTCCGGCGGCTGATATGCTGCGCGATCTAGGCTACGAAGTTTCCGCTCACGCCGTCGCTGAAATGTATGCGGATCTTCTGGACGTATTCGTCGTTGACGAATCGGATTCCGCCTGCGCAGGCGGCATCAGGGCGTTAGGTATGCGAGCGTTTGTCACAAACACAGTAATGAACACCATGGACGTCAAGCGGCAACTGGCGCGGCGAGTACTTGAATTGTTGACGCCCGAGCATATCGGGGTGAGCGAATCAGGCGCTCCAAACTGAAATGAAGGCGCTCCTGATCCCAATAAAAGATCCGGCGAACGCCAAGACCAGACTCGCCCGGCTGCTAACAGAGGAAGAGCGCAGGCAGCTTGCATGGGCAATGTTCGAGGACGTTTCCCGGGCAATCGCGACTGCAAACAAGCCGGACCGGATCATACTCGTCAGCAGCTTCGCGCCGGCGGTTGAGAAAGCACGCGCTCTCGGCTGGGAAGTACTAACAGAGGAGTCTCAGATCTCCGAAAGCGCATCTGTTGATTGGGCATCTAGCGTGTTGAGCGAGCGCGGCTTTGAAACTGTGATGAGGCTGCCCGCTGATCTGCCGCTTGTTCGAGGCGAAGACATCGATGCGCTTCTGTCTATAGAACTTGCGGCGCCTGGCGCTCTTCTTGTTCCTTCAAGAGAAGGTACGGGTACAAACGCGATCATCCGCACGCCGCCTGCGCTTTTCCCCTCGCGCTTTGGTCCGAATTCGCTTGCGCTGCACCAGGAAGAGGCCGCGCGGGTGGGAGTTGATTGTGTGATTGCACACAACGCGCGTATAGCATTGGACATCGATGAGCCAGAGGATATAGGGCTTTTGCTCAACGAAGGGATTGGGACACAAGCATATGAGGCTTTGAGTGACACCAACATCTTAGAACGGCTCGAAGGTCTCAGACTCTGATTAGCTTTTCCCCACTTGGAAGAGTTGGTTCGCGCAGAGACGCAAAGGACCGCGAAGAACGCAAAGATTGTGACCGACAAGATTGAACTAATCGGAGTAGCGGGGATTCCCGAAGTCGCAGAAGGCGACGATGTCGGGGGGCTGATCGTCCGCGCTCTCCGCGATGCCGGGATCGTAGCCGCAGACAGCGATGTGTTCGTGATCGCGCAAAAGATCATCTCCAAAGCCGAAGGACGAATCGTCAAGCTTGATTCAGTAGCGCCCTCGCCTCGCGCCCGCGAGTGGGCCGCCGCATTTGACAAGGACCCTCGAGTCGTCGAAGTCGTGCTGCGCGAGTCGAAACGAATCGTTCGCATGGAACGGGGAGTATTGATCGCGGAAACCGAACACGGTTTTGTGTGCGCAAATGCCGGCGTGGATACTTCAAACATCGCGGCGGGGTCAGTAACGCTGCTGCCCAAGAATCCGGACGCATCGGCTCGACTTGTTCGATCGACACTTGAAGAAGTCTTCGGTGTTCGGGTCGCGGTGATCGTGAGTGACACGTTCGGCCGGCCCTGGCGCGAAGGGCTGGTCAACGTGGCGCTCGGCGTCTCGGGCGTTGGGCCGTTGATCGACTATCGCGGACAGAAGGATGCGTATGGAAACTCGCTGAAGGTAACCGTCATCGCGATAGCCGATGAGCTCGCATCGGCGGCGGAACTTGTGATGAAGAAGAGCGCGGGCGTTCCGGTTGTGATCGTTCGCGGCTTTCAGCACGAATTAGGTGACGGCTCCGGAACCGAGCTGATCCGTGTTGCTGAGCTTGATTTGTTCCGATGAGGAAGGCGCCAGCCAGCCTTTGTCTATGCTCGAATATCTGACTTGCACGCAGCTGGTGTGATAGAATCGCGCCTCGCTCAGTTTTGATTTTTCGTTGCCTTCATTAGCAAACCGAATGAGAGTGGCAATTGTTCCCCGATCGGAGGGCATCCAAAATGTTCACACGACGAAGCTTCTTAAGATCCGCGGGTAGCGCGACCGCGTTGGCTGGACTCGCTTCAATCCGAGAAGGCGGTATCGAGCGCATACTCGCGGCTTCGCGGTCCGCAGGTCCGGCTTCTCCCGACAAAATCGCCGCCGACGAGGATTTCTGGCGCGAGATTCAACAAGCCTTTACCGTCGACCGCTCGCTTATCAATCTCAACAACGGCGGGGTTAGTCCTTCGCCTCGCGTCGTGCAGGACGCGATGCGCCGCTATCTCGAGTTCTCAAACTCGGCGCCGACGATCACGATGTGGCAAGTGCTGGAACCCCAAATTGAAGGCGTGCGTCGCAGACTCGCCGCGGCGTTTGGCTGTGACGCCGAAGAGATGGCCATAACGCGAAATGCCAGCGAGGCTCTCGAGATATGCATCTTTGGTCTCGATCTAAAGCCTGGCGACGAGGTGCTCACCACCACTCAGGACTACGGACGGATGCTCACCTCGTGGCGGCAGCGCGAGCGTCGCGATGGGATCAAGCTGAAGTTCATCTCCTTCCCCGTTCCCCCTCCGTCGATGGATGATCTCTATCAGCGGTTCGAGCGAGCGATCACTCCGAAAACCAAGGCCATTCTCGTCTGTCACATCACCAACCTCACCGGCCAGATTTTCCCGATCAAACGAATCTGCCAACTCGGTCGGGAACGTGGGATCGAGGTGATCGTCGACGGCGCGCACGCGTTCGCGCATTTTCCGTTCAAGCACTCGGATCTTGATTGCGATTACTACGGAACGAGCTTGCACAAGTGGCTGCTCGCACCGCACGGGACCGGCTTTCTGTATGTTCGAAAGTCGAAGATCGGCAAGCTTTGGCCGTTGATGGCGGCGGACAAAAAGCAAGACGAGGATATTCGAAAGTTCGAAGAGATCGGCACCCATCCCGCCGCCAATCACAATGCGATCTCCGAAGCGCTCACGTTTCACGAAGGCATCGGAATCGAGCGGAAGGCTGCGCGGCTCCGTTACTTGAAAGACCGATGGGCGCGTCGGCTTGAAGCGATCAAAGCCGTGCGAATCCTGACTCCTTATGACCCTCAACAATCGTGCGGGCTGGCAAACTTCAACGTCGACGGCATCGATCCCGTCAAGCTTGGAGCTCATCTCTGGGAGCGTTACCGAATCATCTGCACGCCGATAGTTCACGAGGAGTTCAAGGGAATCAGAATCACTCCGAACGTTTACACAACTCTGTCGGACATCGACACGTTTTGCGATGCGGTCGAGAAAGCTATCCGGTCGGGGCTTGCCGCGTGAGACTATTTGAACGGGGACGGCCTTATTTGGAGTGCGCCGCCCTTTCCCGCTTTCGTTGATTTGGCATGTGTGGCGGCGCTTTCGTAGTGTGATTCGGAAGCCACAGAAAACGCTACGAGGGCCGCGGCCAGAGTCGCCGAGTGCGGAAGGGGCGGCGCCCGGAACGCACGCTTTCTGCCCTTCTCGAACCACGTCCTCCCACTGCGTTCAATGGCCTTAGCACCGCAAAACGAAAGCGCCGCCACACATGCAAAAATCAACGAAAGCGGAAAAGCGCGGCGCACTCCAAATAAGGCCGTGACACTCAAACAGATGACGACACCTGAGCATCAAGTCCTCGGCCGCGTAGATCAACTCACCGATGAGATGATCGAGTGGCTTCGCCAACTCGTCCGTATTCCAACAATCAACCCGCCTGGCGAAAACTACAAAGACTGCGCGCATTTTGTCGGCAACACTCTGAAGGAGTTCGGTTATGAAGTGAGCTTTATTGAAGCCGACGGCCGCCCAGAATGCTCACCCGAACACCCGCGGCTCAATGTTATCGGTCATTTGAACGGCTCGCGGTTTCACCCGACGCTTCACTTCAACGGTCACATCGACGTTGTGCCGCCCGGCGCTGGTTGGACGCTCGATCCCTTTGCCGCTGAAGTGCGGGACAAGCGAATCTACGGGCGCGGGGTAACTGATCAAAAGGCGGGCATTGCCGCCTCGGTATTCGCGATTGAAGCAATTCGCCGCGCTGGGGTTAAGCTCGCCGGCTCTGTTGAACAGAGTGCGACCGTCGATGAAGAGAGCGGCGGGTTCGCCGGCGTCGCTTACCTCGCGGAACACGGCTACGTCAGACCCGATCTTGTCGACTACGTGATCATCACCGAACCGCTTGATTACGATCGCATATGTTTGGGGCATCGAGGAGTGTATTGGTTTGAAGTCCTGATGCACGGGCGAATCGCTCACGGCAGCATGCCGTTTCTAGGCGTGAGCGCGATCGATCGAATGGCTCGGCTCATCGAACGAGTTGAACGAGAGCTGAAGCCAAAGCTCGCCGAGCGCCGGACTCGAATGCCCGTCGAGCCGGCGGGCGCTCGCAGCGCTACGATCAACGTCAACGCGATTACCGGCGGTCAGGATCCTGACGCTCCGCAGTCCCCCTGCGTCGCCGACTTGTGCCGGGCGGTGTTTGATCGGCGATTCTTGATCGAGGAAAAACTCGAGGACGCGCGCCAGGAGTTCATCTCGCTGATCGAGCAACTGCGCGCCGACGACGAGGAGCTTCAGTACGAGCTGAAGGACCTGATGATCGTACACCCGACGATGACCGAACCGGATGCGCAGCTTGTACGAACGATGCGCGATGTTGTGTCCGAGACCACAGGCCACCAGGCACCCCTGATCGCGAGCCCGGGGACTTACGATCAAAAGCACTTTTCGCGTCTCGCGGGCATCAAACAATGCATCGCCTACGGACCGGGTATTTTGAAGCTCGCGCATCAACCGGACGAGTATTGTGAGATTGACCATCTGGTCTCGGCTTGCAAGGCGATGTCGATTGGCGCGATGCGGCTGATCGGTGTCTGAGTTTCGTGCTATGCCCACTGTGCTTAGATCAGGTCCGTACCGCTTTTTCTTCTACGCTGGCGATCGCGATGAGCCCTCACACACCCATGTTGAGCGCGACTCGAACGTAGCTAAGTTTTGGGTCGACCCGGTAAGATTGCAAAACAGCGGCGGCTTTAGTAGAACTGAAATCAATCGTATTCAGAAGCTTGTCGAAGAGAACCGAGTAGTTTTGCTGGAGAGGTGGAATGAGTTCTTTAGTGGTTGATGCTAAGGCGCAGGATGTTCGGCTTACGGAGGACTGTCTGTCGGTGGATCTTAGTGATGGACGCACAATCTCTGTGCCACTTGCATGGTATCCGCGACTAATGCACGGAACTGATACGGAGCGACATAACTGGCGCTTCATCGGCGAAAGAGAAGGAATTCACTGGCCTGACCTTGACGAGGATATCAGCGTGGAGAATCTACTGCTTGGCAAGCCATCCGGTGAGAGTCAGCAGTCCTTTAAGCGTTGGTTAGAGCAACGCTCGCTGGTCCAATCCTAAGTTAAGTACCCGCATTACTCTTCGGCCGCCCGTCTCCACTTCCCTAGATTCACATAGCGGAGGACAGAACGTGAGAAGACCAACACGGCGAGAGGTTCTAGGCGGCGCACTTGCGGCGACGGGCGTGAGTGTTTTTGGTGAAAGCATCCACGGAGCGGCTGAGGATATAGCGCATCGCAAATCTGCGGGAAGCTCTGTTACCCCACGCGACGGTCACGCGATCACCGATGTCGCCGGTATCAAGGTCGGGCACTTCACTGACACTCGCAGGCCGACGGGTTGTACTGTGATTCTCACCGAAGACGGCGCGGTCGCTGGGGTCGATGTTAGAGGCGCCGCGCCTGGGACTCGCGATACTGATCTGCTCAATCCAATCAACTCCGTTCAAACCGTTCACGCGATCATGCTCGCCGGCGGGAGCGCTTTCGGGCTCGATGCAGCGACCGGTGCAATGCGCTACCTTGAAGAGCGAAGCATCGGCTTCGATATGCGAGTAGCTCGGGTGCCGATTGTACCCGCCGCGATTCTGTTTGATCTCGGGATCGGAGACGCAAAGATCCGGCCTGATGCCGAAGCCGGATACAAAGCGTGCAAAGCTGCGGCGACGACTGCGCCAGCCGAAGGCAACGTCGGTGCAGGCGCGGGCGCTACAGTCGGGAAACTATTTGGTATGACTCGCGCGATGAAGGGCGGGCTCGGAACTGCGGCGATCAAACTCGACGGATTGACTGTCGGCGCGATAGTGGCTGTGAATGCCATCGGCGATGTATTCGACCCGTCAACCGGAAAGCCGATTGCCGGCGCGCGGACAAAAGACGGCAAGTCGCTGCTGAACTCGATGGCTGCGATAATGCGTGGCGAACCGCTTCCACCGGCACTCGCGGGAGCAGCGACTACGATCGGCGTTGTTGCGACTGATGTGGTGCTAACCAAGGCGCAGGCGTCAAAGGTCGCGCAGATGGCCCACGACGGGTTAGCTCGTACCATCAACCCGGTCCACACCGCTTATGACGGGGATACGATCTTTGCGCTTGCAACAGGCAAGTCATCAAAGCCCGCGAACCTGACTCTGATTGGAGCGCTGGCGGCCGAAGCGATGGCTCAGGCAGTTGTGAGAGCAGTGCGCGCAGCCCGCGTGATACCCGGATTGCCAGCCGCTACTGAGTTGTAATTCCTGATGACCCTCCTCCTTATCCTCATCGCTTATGCAGCTCTTATGATTCTGCTCGGTGTGTTGGCATCGCGCCGGGTGCGAGCTTCGAGCGATTTCTTTGTTGCGGGGCGAGGGCTCGGCGCCGGGTTGATCTTCTCGACGTTTCTCGCGTCCAACATTGGAGCCGGCTCAACCGTAGGGGCCGCGGGTCTCGGTTATCGCGATGGTTTGTCTGCGTGGTGGTGGGTCGGATCGGCAGCGATCGGATCGGCGATCCTCGCCCTCACCGTCGGGCCCAGGATATGGCAAATCGCAAAAGAGCATAACCTCTACACCGTCGGAGACTATTTTGAGTTT
>Ga0075418_10003720_pt1 | contig 17389 bp, 10 predicted proteins | sample SoiMetdeltSBSDD2_FD_81776 | JGI IMG/M metagenome (GOLD analysis project Ga0075418, IMG submission 81776) | Bulk soil microbial communities from a Populus tree surrounding site in Tennessee, USA - Soil MetaG P. deltoides SBSDD2 | ecosystem: Environmental > Terrestrial > Soil > Tree plantation... | reverse complement strand
GCGATCGAATCCCTGTCGAGCACGAAATCCCAGTTGGTCAGCAGATCCCTGGCCTTTGCGCTTGCCGGATTCGACAAGGCGATCGGGCGCAGTAGCGGCGTCAGCACGCGGGCGATGATCGACAGGTCGTCGTTCTGCAAACGCGTCATCTCGCCGACGTTGAACATCTTTCCCGATCCGAGGACTTCGCTGATGCGTGAGGCGCGGAACGCATCCGACCACGTCACCTGCAACAGATCCTTGTATTGATAATTGTCCGGCATCAGGAAGTTGTTGGCCGTGGCGATGAAACCGCGCGCGGGATTGACTTCCGACGGCAATGAAGCGATCGGCAGGAAGCCGTCCCATTCATAGCGGCCATCACCCGGCACCGGCAGCACGCCGCTCCAGTTCCGTCGAATCGGTTGGATGCCGGCCGCCTGCCAGCCGATGTTGCCCTGCCGATCCACCCACACCATGTTTTCCGACGGCATGTTGCTGAACGTGCTGGCGGTCTTGAACTCTTCCCACGTCGTCGCTTGATCCATCCGCAGGCTCGCGAGGTACGGCGCTCCGCCTGGTTCCATCCAGCCCGCACGCAACGCATAGGCTTTGTGATTCACGCGGTCTTCGAACAACACGGGACCGTGACGCGTGTACTTCAACTCGACGGCTGCCGGCTTCTCACCTTTCACCGGGATCGAGTCGGTGATGATACGCATCGCCTCCCAACCGCCGCGATACTTGTACTCGTTGGTGTTCGCCGGATTGGTGTCGTAGACGTAGAGGTCTTCCGCGTCCTGCCCGAAGATCGTCAGTCCCCACGCACCCTGTTCGTTGTGACCGATCGAAATGCCGGGCAGCGCCGGCTCGCCGCCGCCGATCACATTCCATCCTGGCGCGACGAGATGCACCCAGTAGCGCAGCGACGGCGCCGCGATGACGCGATGCGGATCGTTGGCCATGATCGGCTTGGTGCTGAAGGTGCGCGATCCGGAGACGACCCAATTGTTGGAGCCGATGTCGCGTGGATTCGCGTCGAGATCCGCCGGCCCCGCTGGATCCGGAGCTGCGCCTGACGCGAGAGCCCGTTGCGTCGACCCACGGAACTCCGCTGCGATGTCTTCCGGCCGGAACTGCACGCTCGCGCGGAACGCCGAATACACCGCGAGCACATCGTTCGGGAACGTCTTCAGATCGATCGCGGGATCGAGCACGAACCGTGGATTGCCGCCCTGGAAGTGCATCAGGTCGCGCACCTGCTCGAGGCTCGATGCCTTGATCGCGCGCAGCGATCGCACTTCTTCGCCGACGTTCGATGTCAGCGCCTGGTGCCGCGAGATCACGACTGCCGGCGTCCAGCGTCCGGGCGTGATGCCGAGCATGCGGAATTCGACCGGCAGCAGTGCCGGATTGCGCTCCGTCTCGGCGATGTAAGCGTTCACACCGCGAACGAACGATTCGATGATCGCCTTGCCATGCGGGTGATAGCGATTCAGCTCATCGTCCATGTCGCCGCGAAACTGGTGCAGGCGCGCACCGCGATCGCGCTCCAGCTCGCGCTTGCCGAGGATCTCGGCGACGGTGCCGGTGGCCTGCCGGCGCCAGATCTCGAACTGGAACAGGCGGTCCCGCGCGGCGGCGTAGCCCTGCGCAATGAAGAGGTCGGCTTCGTTCTGCGCGTAGATGTGATTGAGGCCCCAGCGATCGCGAATGATTTCGACGGGTTGAGTGAGCCCGTTGATTTGTACCGCGGTGTCTCCCTGCGCTCGAGGCAGGCCCGGCGAGATGATCAGCAGCGAGAGAACAACGAAGAGACGAGAGGCGCGCGTCATTGAAACCTCCAGAGCCTGTCTCGCCGTAGCCTTCGGCGTAGGCGGAACTATACTGCTATTGGATGAAGTTTGCCCCCGAGTACGTGACCCACGTACTGAACGAGAATTTCGAAGACGCCAAGGAGCTCTTGCTCTCGCCGTTGATGGCGATCAACTACGCGCACCTGGTGATGCTGGCGGAGCAGGGCATCATTTCCGCGGCCGACGCGCGCGCGTTGCGCGATGCGCTTGACGGAATTTCCCTCGATCGCGTGCGGCAGGTGCATTACGACGGCACCTACGAAGATCTGTTCTTTTACATCGAGCGCCTGATCGATCAGGCATGCGGCGAAGACATTGCCGGCCGCCTTCACACCGCGCGCAGCCGCAACGATATCGACATGACGATGTATCGCATCCGTCAGCGCGAGTTCATTTCGGTCCTGGCGTCAGCGACGCTGGATCTGCGCGACGCCCTGATCATGCACGCCGACCGTCACAAGAATTCGGTTTACGGCGCACACACGCACACGCAACCGGCGCAGCCGACCACGATCGCGCACTACCTGCTGGCGATCGTGGAACAGCTCGAACGCGATTCGAGGCGGTTGCTCGCCGCCTACGACGCGACCAATCGCAATCCGCTTGGCGCATGCGCGATCACCGGCACCGGATTTCCAATCGATCGCGATCGGACCAGCGCGTTGCTCGGCTTTGACGGCCCGACGTGCAATACCTACGGCAGCATTGCGACGGTCGATTACCTGCTCGAAAGCGTTTCAGCAACGAGCGTGTTGATCGTCGGCCTGGGCCGCGTGGTCCAGGACCTGCTGCTGTGGTGCACGATGGAGTTCGGCTACCTGCGCCTGAGCGACGGCTTCGTCCAGGGCAGCAGCATCATGCCGCAAAAGAGAAACCCGGTGGCGCTCGAGCACGCGCGTGCCATCGGCAGCAAAGCCGTCGGCCAGGCGCAGGCGATCGTCACCGCCGTCCACAACACGCCCTTCGGCGACATCGTCGATACCGAAGACGATCTGCAGCCGCTGGTGGCATCGATGTTCCATGATGCGACGCGCATGGTCACGCTGATCGCCGCCGCGATGCGGCTCGCGGACTTCAACGTCGATCGTCTTGCCGCGCGTGCCGGCGAAGGCGGCACGACGCTGACAGAGCTGGCCGACACGCTCGTGCGAGATCACCGGCTGCCGTTTCGATCCGCGCACGCGATTGCCGCGCAGCTGCTGAAGGCGCGCACTGAAGATCCGAAGGCGCCGCTGTCGAGTGTGTTGTCGAGAGCATCGACCGCGATCCTCGGACGAGCGCTCGAATATAGCGAGGGTGATCTGCAGCGCATCCTGAGTCCGGGCAACTTTGTCGAAGTCCGCACCACGTTCGGCGGTCCCGCGCCCGCTGAAACCACCCGCGCGATCGCTGAATCCAGGCGACTGTTGAAGAACGATCGCGACAACTGGAAAACGCGCCGCGATCGGCTGGAAAAAGCCGAAGCGGATCTCACCGCGCGCGCCAAGGCGCTCTGACCTGAGATGCAGCGAATCTACATTCGCGTCGTGATCGTGTGGGTCATCACCCTGTCGGCCCTCTACGCGTTACAGATGTACTTCACCAGCTGACATGCGACCCTTCGACTGGGCCGTCGTCATCGCGTATCTGATCTGGGTCGTCGGCGATGGCCTTCGCCAGGCGCGCCGCTCGAAAGACCTCGAAGGCTACATGGTGGCCAGCCGCAGCCTGCCATGGTGGATGGTGGGTTTGTCGGTGATGGCGACGCAGTTGTCGGCGATCACCATGATCGGGACGACGGGCCAGGCTTACATCAACGGCATGCGCTTCCTGCAGAACTACTACGCGCTGCCGATCGCGATGATCATCCTGTCGGCGACGCTGGTGCCGTTCTTCCATCGCGCCAACGTCTTTACCGCGTACCAGTATCTCGAGCAGCGTTTCGATTCCAAGACGCGCACGTTCACCGCGCTGCTGTTCCTGTTTTCGCGAAGCCTGTCGTGCAGCGTCATCATCTCCGCGCCGGCGGTCGTGATGTCGGTCATTCTTGGATTGAGCGTCACACAGACGTGCCTGCTGATCGGCATTCCCACCACGGTCTTCACCATGTTCGGCGGCGTCCGCGCGGTCGCCTACACCGACGTGAAGCAGATGTTTGCCGTCGTCATCAGCCTGGTCAGCGCCGTGGTGATCCTGATCATCGGGCTGCCCCACAACGTTGGCGTGGACGATGCCCTGCGGATCGCGGGAACCACCGGCCGGCTGCAGATGTTCGATTTCAGGCTCAACTTCACCGAGCAGTACACGTTCTGGAGCGGGACGATCGCGGCACTGTTCCTGTTCCTCTCGTACTTCGGCACCGATCAAAGCCAGGTGCAGCGATACCTTGCCGCTAAATCTGTGGATGAAGCGCGGTCGTCGCTGCTGATGAGCGCGTTTTGGAAGATCCCGCTCCAGGCACTGGTGTTGATCGTCGGCGTGTTCATGTTCACGTTTTACCTGTTCGTGCATCCGCCGATGTTGTTCAACCCGGTTCACGAGCCGCAGATTCGCGAGAGCGCCAGGGCGGCGGATTATGCGGCGCTGGAGCAGGAGTTCGACGCCGCCATCGCGAATCGACGAACCGCGGCTGAGCAGCTCGCTGCGAGCGACGACTCTTCGCGCGCGGAAAAGACGGCTGCATTCAAGAGCTCGGATGAGGAAGTGAAGCGCGTGCGGGCGGCGGCAGTGGGGATTGTTCGCGACGTCTCCGGCGATCGCGGCTACAACGACGTCAATTACGTGTTCCCGACGTTCGTCACCACAAAAGTCCCGCTCGGTCTCGCCGGCTTGATCGTCGCCGCGATCCTGGTCGCCGCGATGTCGGCGTCATCGGCGGAGCTGACCGCGTTGTCCACCGCAAGCGTGATCGATTTCTACAAGCGCTTCGGCCCGAAGGATGCAGACGATGCGCATGTGCTGATGGCATCGAGAATCGCGACGATGTTCTGGGGCCTGTTTGCGTCGCTGGTCGCGATCTGGGCGGTCGAGCTCGGATCGCTGATCGAAGTCGTCAACCGTTTTGGATCGCTCTTCTACGGATCGATCCTCGGCGTGTTCATCCTCGCCGTCGGCTTCCCGCGCGCGAATGGCAACGGCGCCTTCGCCGGCATGATCGTCGGAATGACCGTGATCGTCTCGCTCGCGACCTTCACCAAGCTCGCCTTCCTGTGGCACAACCCGATTGGCGCAATCGTCGTTGTGTCGGTGGGAATGACGGTCAGCTTGCTCACGCCGAAAAAATAGTGGGCAAGATTCTGCTCGGCATCATCCTCGTTGTGATCCTGTTGATGGTCGCGTCGTGGACGCTCGGCGAGTTTCTGCGTCAGCGCAAAGACAAGTAGTTCTTGCTAGCCTGCTGGCCCGCTAGCCTGCTGGCCTGTTTAGAGCTTGTCGAGATTGTCCTTGCCGATCACGACGTTCCAGGCGAGCAACTCGTACTGAACAACGCCGGCCTGGTAATACGGGTCCGCATCGCGGATCGCGTCCAGCGTCTTCTGCGCGTTGTTGTCCTGCACGCGCAACAGCATCATCCCGCCGAATCTCGGATCGTGCGGACCGGCGGCGAGCAGCTTGCCCTCTTCCAGCAGCTTCCTCTGGAACGCGCGGTGGGCTTCCTGGTGGACCACGACCTCTTCGATCGGGCGCCGGTAACGGATCAAGGCAAGGGCATACATGGCTGGGAACAGGATACTGCAGTCCCACGAGCGGACACCTTCAGCAGGAATGCCAACCGTTTCGCGGCCGTAACCGTCAATTACTCAGCGGGTTACACCAGCCGGGTCGATTGGTACGGTACTAGCTAATACGAGATACTGGAAGACTCATGGCAAGCATTCAAAAGGGCACCGACAGACCGCGCCAGGCTCCCAAGAGCCGCTTCTGGCCGCGTTTCTTCGGGACCATCAGCGTCAGCGCGCTGGTGCTCGCGCCGGTGGCCGCCCTGTCGTTGTGGCTGTTGATGAGCGATGCGGTGACCGCGGCCGCGGTGATGGAACGCGGCAGCCTGCTTCCCTTGTTCGCGGCCCTTGCCAAGATGGTCGGCAAGGCCATCATGGCCGCCATTACGACTCTTTAGTCCAATAACAGCGGCGCGCCAAATAAGATAGGCGGATGCCTTCGTTGACGTTCCTCGGTGCCGCGCGCACCGTGACGGGTTCGAAGTACCTGCTGGAAGTCGACGGCCACCGAATCCTGATTGACTGCGGGCTGTTCCAGGGATTGAAGGAGCTGCGCCTCAGAAACTGGTCGCCGCTGCCGATCCCTCCCGAAACGATCGACGCCGTCGTTCTCACGCACGCACATATTGATCACAGCGGCTGGCTGCCGCGTCTCGCCGGACAGGGTTTTCACGGTCCGATCTATTGCACCGGCGGCACGGCGGATCTCTGCAAGCTCGTCTTGCCGGACGCGGCGCACTTGCAGGAAGAGGATGCGAAGTTTGCCAACCTGCGCGGCTTCTCGAAACACTCGCCGGCGCTGCCGCTCTATACCGAGGAGGACGCGGCCAAGGCGCTATCGTTGCTCAAGCCGCAACCCTTCAACAAGACGATCTCCATCGTCAACGGGATCGACATTCAGTTCATCAACGCCGGTCACTTGCTCGGCTCGTCGTACGTGTTCCTGAGGCGCAGCGATATGAGCGGCGCGCGCATTCTGTTCGGGGGCGATCTTGGGCGCTACTCGCGTCCAATCCTTCCCGATCCGTCGCCCGGGCTCGACGCCGATGTGCTGCTCGTCGAATCCACGTACGGCGATCGGCTGCATCCGCCTGAGGATGACGGCGAGACGCTGGCACGCATCATCAAGGAGACGGTCGCGCGCCGCGGCAAGGTCATCATCCCGGCGTTTGCGATCGGCCGCGTCGAAGAGCTGCTGTATTGGATCTTCAGGCTCGAAGATCAGGGCCGGCTCGACAAATTGCCGATCTATGTCGACAGCCCGATGGCCCTCAAAGGCATCGAGTACTACAACACGCGCACCGACGAGCTCGACAAGGAAATCATCGCGATGCGCAACAAGCTGCCGCGCTTCACGTCGATCAACTCGGCGAAGGATTCAAAGGCGCTGGTCGAGAACGACACCCCGGCTGTGATCATCGCCTCGAGCGGCATGGCCACCGGCGGGCGCGTCGTGCACCACTTATTTTCCGGCCTGCCGGACCCGCGCAATACCGTGCTGTTTGTCGGCTTCCAGGCGGCCGGCACCCGGGGGCGCCAGCTCCAGGATGGCGCGCAATACGTGAAGATCTTCGGGCAGCACGTCCCGGTCCACGCGAGAATAGAGAAGATTGAGGGCATGTCGTCGCATGCCGACTCCGGCGAGATCATCCGGTGGTTGCGCACATTTCCGCGCGCCCCGAAGACAACGTACCTGGTTCATGGTGAAGTAGTCGCGCAGGATGCGCTCAAGGTGCGCATTACGAAAGAGCTCGGATGGAATGTAGAGATCCCCAACCACGGACAGAAAGTCGATCTGCCGATGTAGCGGCGGCGGCGCGGCCGTATCTGCTCGAGCAGATCGACGATGCGGCGGTCGTGCAGTTGTACGCCGACGGCTTCGAGAAGCTGACGCTCGAGGAGAAGACGCTCGTGTGGCATCTCTACCTCGCCGCGCTTGCCGGCCGCGACATCTATTACGACCAGCGTCATCGCCACAACCTCGGCATGCGTCATCTGCTCGAGCAGATCATCACGCACGCCAAGGGGATTGACGCGGATGACCTCAGGGAGCTGACGCGCTATACGAAGCTGTTCTGGCTGAACACGGGTCCGTACAACAACCTCACGGCGCGGAAATTCCTGCTCGACATCGAGCCGCGACATTTGATCAAGGCGATGGAGATCGCGGCGAAGAACGGCGCGAACTTCAAGCTCAAGCGCGGTGAAACGATCCACAAGCGCGTCGACAAGTACGCGCGGATGTTTTTCGATCCGGACTTCGAGCCGATGGTGACGTGGAAGACGCCCGGCGAAGACGAAGACATCCTCGAATCGAGCGCCAACAACATGTACGACGGCGTGACGATGGCCGACCTTGAAGGATTCAAGGAAAAGCATCAGCTGAATTCACGCCTCGCGAAGCGCAACCGCAAGCTGGTCGAAGAGGTCTACAAGGTGGGCGGCCTTTACGATCGCGAGATCAAGCGGATCGTCGGCCACTTGAAGAATGCGATCAAGTTCGCGCCGAAGCCGTTCGCCAAGGCGCTCGAGGCCCTGGTCAAGTTCTACAAAACGGGGAAGGACAAGGATCGACAGGCGTTCGACATTGCGTGGGTGCGGAACCGCGATTCCGCCGTCGACACGATGAACGGCTTCATCGAGGTCTACATGGACGCGCGCGGCATGAAGGGCGCGTGGGAAGGCGTGGTCTATTACGCCAATCACGAGAAGACCGACAAGATCCGCGCCCTCGCCGTCAACGCGCAGTGGTTCGAGGATCACCTGCCGATCGATCCGAAGTACCGCAAGCCGAAGGTCGAAGGGATTTCGGCGCAGGCGATCGAAGTCGTGATCGAAACCGGCGACTCCGGACCGATCACGCCGATCGGCGTCAACCTGCCGAACGATCAGCGCATCCGCGAGAAGTACGGCAGCAAGTCGGTGTCGCTGTCGAACGTGCTCGATGCCTACGAGCGCTCGATGCCGGACAGCTTCCGGCAGGAATTCTGCTGGAACGCGGCCGAAGTGGATCGCGCGAAGAAATGGGGCGCGTTTGCGAGCGAGTTGACGACCGAGATTCATGAAGTGCTCGGTCATGGCTCGGGCCGCATGGCGGATCACATCACCGCGACACCGCAGGATCTGTTGAAGGAACAGTATTCGGCGCTCGAGGAGACGCGCGCGGATCTGGTGGCGCTGTACTTTGTTGCCAACCCGTATCTGGCGAAGCTCGGGCTGGTCTCTGCCGAAGAGCAGCAGGCGGTCGTGCAGACTGAGTTCGAAGCGTATGCGCGCAACGCGCTCGTGCAGCTGCGACGCGTTCGTGTCGGCTCGCAGCTCGAAGAAGATCACATGCGCAACCGCCAGGCGATCGTGCACTGGCTGCTCGCCAACACCAAGGCGATCGACGTCCGCCGCCGCGACGACAAGACCTACTTCGTGGTGGCCGACAGCGATGCGTTTCACAAAGGCGTCGCGCGGCTGCTGGCGGAAGTGCAGCGCATCAAGTCGGAAGGGGATTACGCGGCGGCGAAGGAGCTGTTCGAAACCTACGGCGTGCATTTCGACCCTGACATGCGCGACGAAGTTGTGGCGCGCGTCGAGCACTTGAAGTTGCCGTCGTATACCGGGTTCGTGATGCCGAAGCTCGAAGCGGTGAAGGATAAGAAGGGGAAGATCACCGACGTAAAGATTTCGTATCCCTGTGACCTGACGACCCAGATGCTCGAATACTCGGAATGTTGAATGCGGGGTCTGGCCCCGATTCAACGTAGAAGTCTGAAAGATGAAGAAACTGCTATTTGTTTGCATTTTGTTAGCAGCTCCGGCTGCTGCGCAGTCTCTCCAGGAGCGGATGCTCCAGGCGGAAGATGCGCGGCCGACGACTGACGAAGGCCTTGCGCCGCTGCGCGAAGGGCTGCAGGGCAACGGGCGGCGAACGGCGATTCGCGCGATCGGGCGGCTCGAGCGTCCCGAAATGATCGCGATGATCGCGCCGGCGTTGAACGACGGCGTCGGCATTCGCGCCGAGGCGGCCAACGCGCTCGCGCAAATGGCGCGCACGCCGGCGGCGGTTGCAGAAGTGCAGAAGCTGCTGCTCGCGCGCGCGGCAACGGATGCGGGCCTCGGCACGTGGGAATCGTGGGGCGAGATCGCCGCGGCGCTTGGCCGGTTGAATTACGACACCGCCGCGCAGGTCGCCGAGACCGAGGCGGTGCTGATCATCGGCCTGCCGTCGCCCGATTCGATGAACGACGTCGAGACGGCGGCGCTGGTCGGATCGGCGCGCGGACTCGAGTCCCTCGCGCGCACGGTGCGAGCGAAGAAACTGCCCCCGCTCGGCGAGCGCACGTGGGACCTGTTGCGATGGGCGGCGACGGCGCAACGTCCGCCGGCGGATCCTCGATCGGCAATCACCCGCCGCCTGGCGATGGCCGCTCTCGTCACCGGAAACCAGGCCACGACATCGGTGATCGAGCGCGGGCTGAACGACACTGACAGTGAAGTGCGGCGCTTTGCGGCGGCGGCCGCAGCCGGCGATGCGAAGCTGGATGAGCGCGATCGCCTGATCAAGACCGCGCTGGCCGACAAGGAAGCGCGCGTCCGGTTTGAAGCGTTGCGCGCATGGGGACGGCACTATCAGAAAACGTCGTGCGCCCCGATCAAAACGGCGCTCAAGGATCCAAATATCCACGTTCGACTGCAGGCGATCGATCAGCTCGCCGCGCCGTGTCCGGCGGCGGAGTCACCGGCGGCCGATCTCATGGCGATCGTCAATACGTTGAGCGATGCGCCGCGCACCTGGCACGCGCCCGCGCACGCGATCGTTTCGCTCGCGCGTGTCTCGCCGGCAGAGGCGCGCAAGGCGCTGCCGAAGTTTGCGCAACACACCACATGGCAGGTGCGCATGTATGCCGCGCGCGCGGCCGGCGCGCTCGGCAGCGCCCGCGACGTCGGCGAGTTGCCAATGGATGCGAACAACAACGTCGCCGAGGCAGCGCTGTCGGCGCTGATCGACATGAAAGCGCCCGAGGCACAGACGGCGGCGCTGGCGCTGTTGCCGACACGCAATGACTATCAGTTGATCATCACCGCAACCCGCGCCCTCGAAGACAAGTCGAACGCCACGCGCGCGTCCAAGCCGCTGATCGACACACTCGGCCGCATCACCGCGGAGCACAAAGACACGTCTCGCGATCCGCGCATGGCGATTCTCAATCGCATCCAGTCATACGGCTTCACGCCGCAGCCCGTCGATCTCGAAGGCTACTTAAAAGACTTCGATCCTGTGATCGCGCAGAAAGCCGCCGACATCCTGACCGCGTGGGACGGTAAAACGCGCACGCCGTCACCGCAACCGCTGCCGCGTCCAGGCGTGACCGTGTCGATGGTGAACGCGCTCCGAGGAAAGGCGCTGCGCTTCTACATGCAGGGCCGCGGCTACTTCGACGTCGGCCTCGACGTCGACGCGGCGCCATTGACCGCGATTCGCATCGCGAGACGCACCGGTGAAGGCTATTACAACGGCCTCACCTTCCATCGCATTGCGCCGAACTTCGTGATTCAAGGCGGCAGTCCCGGCGCCAACGAGTACGCCGGCGAGCATTTCTACATGCGCGACGAACCAGGGCTGCACCTGCGCGGTACGGTCGGCATCTCGACGCGCGGCCGCGACACTGGGGATGCGCAGATCTTCGTAAACCTGATTGATTCACCGCGCCTCGATCACATCTATACGGTCTTCGGCACGGTGGTCGCCGGCATGGACGTCGTCGACGGCACTCTCGAAGGCGATGTGATCGAGCGCGTCGAGCTGGTTAATCGCTAAGTCGGCCATCGCACATTGATTCCTTCATCGCGCCTGCCGAAGAGCCTCGAACCGAATGCCGTGGCGCGCGCGCTCGAGGCCAGGCGCCGCAGCGGCGCGTCGATCATCGATTTGACGGAAACGAATCCAACCAGCGCCGGTTTCAACTATCCGAAGGATCTCTTGCAGCCGCTCGCAGATCCACGCGGGCTCGAATACGAACCGCAGCCGCTCGGCCTGTGGTCCGCCCGGGCGGCGGTGGCCGCCGACTTTCGCCGCCGCGGCGTCGTCATTTCCGCGGATCGCGTCGCGCTGACATCGAGCACGAGCGAAGCGTACGCCCTCTTGTTCAAGTTGCTCTGCGACGCCGGCGACGCCGTGCTCGTGCCGCATCCGAGTTACCCGCTGTTCGAGCATCTGACGCAGCTCGAATCAGTGTCGGCGATCCCCTACGCGCTCGAATACCACGGCACATGGCGTGTCGATCTTGATTCGATCTCGCGGGCGGCGACCGATCGCGTGCGGGCGATCATGATCGTGTCGCCGAACAACCCGACGGGTTCGTTCCTGCACGAAGAGGATCTGAAGGCGATCGCCGATCTTGCTGCGAGTCGCGGGTGGGCGATCATCGGCGACGAAGTGTTCGCCGACTATCCGCTCGATCCGGCGCCTGACGCGGCCCACGTACTACCCGGCGCCGAAGTGCTCACATTCAGCCTCGGTGGTTTGTCGAAGTCGGCTGGTTTGCCGCAGTTGAAGCTTGGGTGGATCGGCGTCGGCGGTCTCCAGGCCGATGTCGACCGCGCGCTGGCCGCATACGAAATCATCGCCGACACATATTTATCTGCCTCGACACCGGTGCAAGCGGCCGCGGCGGAGTTGATCGGGCACGGCACCGCGATTCGCGCGCAGATTCTCGCGCGCCTGCGCCGCAATCTCGAATCGCTCCGCTCGATCGCCGCGGCACATCCGGCCGCGAATGTCCTGCCTGTCGAAGGCGGGTGGTCGGCCGTCATCCAGGTTCCACAGCTCAAGACCGAAGAGGCGCTGGTCCTCGATCTGCTCGACAAGGACGATGTGCTGGTGCATCCGGGATACTTCTTCGACTTTCCGCGCGAAGCCTATCTCGTTGTCAGCCTGCTGATCGATCCGAAACAGTTCGATACGGCGATTGGGCGCGTTCTTGCGCGTGCGGCCACGTCATGAGGAGACAGAGCGGCATCAGCGTGCCGTTGTTTTCGCTGACCTCGAGCCAGGGGTGGGGAATAGGCGAGCTCGGCGACCTGGCGATGTTCGCGCGCTGGCTGAGCGAAGCGGGCCAGTCGATCATCCAGATCCTGCCGATCCAGGAGATGCCGCCGATCGAGACGTCGCCGTATTCGGCGATGACGGCGATGGCGATCGATCCGATCTACCTCACGATGTCGAACGTGCCGGACTTTGCCGGCCTGGGCGGCGAGCTCGCCCTCGACGGCGCCGAGCAGGCCGAGGTGAAGCGGCTTCGCCAGACGCCGCGCATCGAGTACGCGGCGATTCGCCGGCTGAAAGAGAAGTGGCTGCGGCGATCGTTCGAACGATTTTTGAGGCTCGAAGTCTCGCGCGGCTCACCGCGCGCGGCCCGCTTTGATGCGTTCGTCGCCGCCGAATCGTGGTGGCTCGACGAGTACGCGCTGTTTCGGTCGCTCCATGCGTTGCACGAGGAGCTGCCGTGGACGAAATGGCCCGAGCCGTTATCGCGCGCCGACGCGAAGGCGCTCGCCAAAATCCGCGAGCCGTTGCGCAGCGAAATGGTCTATCGCTCGTACCTGCAATGGATCGCCGCGGAGCAGTGGGCGGAGGCCAAGCGGCTGTCGTGGCCGGTTCGCGTGTTCGGCGACTTGCCGTTCATGATCTCCGCCGACAGCCCCGATGTCTGGGCCCGCCAGCACGAGTTCCGCTTCGACGCGACGATCGGCGTGCCGCCCGACGCCTTCAGCGAAACCGGGCAGGATTGGGGTTTGCCGCCGTGGCGTTCGGATGTGATGGCGCAGAATGACTTCACCTGGATGCGCGCACGAGCGAGGCGCTACGCCGATCTCTACGACGGCTTCCGCATCGATCATCTCGTTGGTCTTTACCGCACCTATGTTCGCCCGATCGACAGGCCGACGGCCGACGCGTTCTTCGATCCAGCGGATGAACCGTCACAGGTTGCTCTCGGCGAAATGCTGGTCGGCATCCTGCGCAGTGGCGAGAGCCGCCCGGATGTAATCGCAGAGGATCTCGGTTCTATTCCACCGTTCGTGCGCGAATCGATGGCGCGTCTCGATTTGCCGGGACTCAAGGTGCTGCGCTGGGAACGGCACTGGGATCGCGAAGGGCAGCCGCTGCTCGATCCGGCGGAATTCCCCGAGCGCTCGGTGGCGACGACGGGGACGCACGATATTGAACCGCTGGCGTCGACGCCTGATGGCGACACCGAGGAGAAACGCTCTGCGGTGCTCCGCTCACTGTTGTCCGCGGGATCGATACTGACGTTGATACCGCTGCAGGATGTCTTCGGTTGGACCGATCGCATCAACACGCCGGCTGTCGTCGACGACATCAACTGGACCTGGCGCCTGCCATGGCCGGTCGATGCGTGGCTCGATCGCGAGGAGACCGTCGGGCGCGCCGATCAACTCAAGGCCTGGACGCGCGGGGCCGATCGGTGAATAACCCGGAACCGGAACAGGAACAGAACCCGCAGGGACCGATTGCCGCGCCCGATCTCGACGGCGCCGTCGACTGGCTGAACGTCTCGTCTCCGATCTCGATGGCGCAGCTGCGCGGCAAGGTCGTCATCCTCGACTTCTGGACCTACGGCTGCGTCAACTGCATGCACGTGCTCAAGGATCTGAAGACGCTCGAGCAGCGCTTTCCGAATGAACTCGTCGTGGTCGGCATTCACTCGCCGAAGTTTGCGAACGAGCGCGCCACCGAAAACTTGAAGCGCATCCTGGTCCGCTACGAAATCGAGCATCCCGTCGCCAACGACGCGACGCTGGCAATCTGGCGGCGCTATGGCGCGAAAGCGTGGCCGACGCGCGTGATCATCGATCCGGCCGGCAATCTCGTCGGCACTGCGCTCGGTGAGGGCAACCTCGAAGGGTTCGTCAGTGCCGTTCGCAGCGTGATTCGTGTCTTCGACGAGCGCGGTGAGATCAATCGATCGCCGCTGCCGCTGCAACTCGAGCGCGCGCATCACGCGGATCGGCCGCTGTTGTATCCGGGCAAGGTGCTCGCGGATGCGGCATCAAACCGCCTCTTCATCGCCGACTCGAACCACAACCGCATCGTCGTCACGACGCTCGACGGCAGACTGATCGAGACGATCGGATCGGGCCTGCAAGGTGATGGCGACGGCATCTTCTCTCAAGCGCGCTTTCATCGGCCACAGGGTCTCGCGCTCGATGGCGACACGCTATATGTCGCCGACACCGGGAACAATCAGATCAGGGCGATCGATTTCCACGCTCGCGTGGTGCACACGCTGGTTGGCGATCTGAGCTCGCCATGGGATCTCGCCCTGAAGACGGGAATCCTGATCGTTGCGATGGCGGGACGACATCAGGTGTGGGTGATCGATCTGCTTCACGACCGCGCGTATCCCTATGCCGGCACCGGAGAGGAGGCGCGTCGTGACGGTCAGGTCAATGAAGCCGCCTTCGCGCAGCCGTCAGGTCTTGCTGTTGCCGGCAACACGTTGTTTGTCGCCGATGCCGAGTCGAACACGATTCGATCCGTCTCGCTTCCGCCGGTCAACACGGTGACGACGATTGCCGGTGGCGACTTGTTCGAGTTCGGCGATCAGGACGGGACCGGCGATTCGGTCAGGTTTCAGCATCCGCTCGGCGTCGCCGTTCATGACGGCGTCGTTTACGTCGCCGACACTTACAACCACAAGATCAAGACGCTCGATTCGCGTTCGGGAAAGGTCACGACATTCGCGAGCGGCTTCTACGAGCCAGGCGGTCTGTCGATCGCGAACGGCAAGATCTACGTCGCTGACACCAACAATCACGAAATCCGCATGGTCGATCTGAAGACAAACCAGGTTGCGACACTGTCAATTGGTGGTTTGACGCCACCCGAGGCGTGGAGCTACCTTCAGCGCCGATGATACCGCTTGGCAGCATTCGTACTAATTTAGCGCTGTGTTCTCTGTGTGCTCTGTGGTTAACGTCCGTGACAGCGCAACAGAACCAAGAGACGATCCTCGTCTCGTTGATCAATCGACCGGTCGGAAAAGAAACAACGACGTCCACGACGATCGATGGCAAGACGACGTATTCCAGCGAGCTCGACCTCACCGAGCGCGGCGGGCGGTTGCAAATCTCGTCGTCGCTCACGGTTGGCGCCGATTTGACGCCGATCGATTTCACCGTCAAAGGAAAGTCATACCGCTTCGTTAACGTGGATGCCGCGGTGAAAGTCGCCGGCGGCATGGCGACGGTCACGAATCTCGGTGAGACGAAGACCTTCGAAGCGCCACGGCGGTTTTTCACTGCACAAAGTTATGCGCCGTTGAGCGCCCGCGCGCTGCTCGTTCGCTATTGGGAACGCAGTGGCAAGCCGGCCGTGATTCCGGTGATGCCCGGCGAGCCGACGCGCGACGTTCGCATCGAAGCCCGCGGCACCGACCGCGTCATCGGCAATGGCCGCTGGCAGCAACTGCGCCGCTTCTCGATCGACGGCATCGTCTGGGGCCGCGAAACCGTGTGGCTCGACGAGGCCGATCGATTCGCCGCGATCGTCTCGCGCATCCACATCCTGCCGCTCGAAGCGATTCGTGAAGATCTGAAAGACGCGTTGCCGGCGCTGCAGGAATCAGCGATCGCGGATCGCATGAACGACCTCGTGCGGATGCGAAAGAACGTTCAAGTGATCGCCGAACGCACGTATGCGTTGAGCGGCGCCCGGCTCATCGATGGCACAGGGCGTCCGCCGATCGAGGACGCGGTCGTGATCGTGCGAGAGGGCCGCATCTCCGCCGCTGGACCGCGATCGTCGACGGAGATTCCACCGAGCGTGCCGGTGATGAACATATCGGGCGCCACGATTGTGCCCGGGCTGTGGGACATGCACGCGCACGCTGCGAACATCGAGTGGCTGCCCGCGTATCTCGCCGCCGGCGTCACGGCGATTCGTGACATGGGTGGCGAGGAACGGTATCTCACGGCGTTGAGCGGCACCGTGACGAACATGGGCCTGGGCCCGCGCGTGTTCCTGGCTGGTCTCGTTGATGGCGAAGGCGACGGCGGCTTTGGCGCGGTCGTCGCCGCAACGCCGGACCAGGGCCGCGCCGTCGTCGATCGATACCACGACGCAGGCTTCGACCAGATCAAGTTGTACAGCTTGCTTCAGCCGGACGTCGTGTCCGCGATCACGGCGCGTGCGCACGAGAGGAACATGACGGTGACCGGTCACGTGCCGTCGGCGCTCGGCCTGACGCGCGCGGTTGAAGCAGGAATGGATCACGTCGCGCATCTGCCGATCAACGGTGATCCGCAATCACCAGCCACGCGCGCCACGATCGAGTTGCTGGCGAAGAAGCAGATCGTCGTCGATCCGACGCTGCCCTGGAACGAGCTCCTGGGACACGCGCCCGAAACATCCCTCGAGAGCTTCGAGCCGGGATTCGCGCACGCGCCACCGGCGCTGCTTGCCAATTACCGCAGCGTCACGAACGGCACCAACGCCGCAACCGCGAAGCGGCGCGTTCGTGAATCGGAGGCGATGGTGAAGGCGTTGTTTGACGCCGGCGTGCCGATCGTTGCCGGCACCGATGGCGCGCTGCCAGGCTACAGCGTGCTGCGATCGATTGAGATGTATGTTGAAGCCGGCATGACGCCGATGCAGGCCATCGAGTCCGCGACGCGGGTCCCCGCCGCATCGATGCGCTACGGGGTTACCAGAGGCACGATCGTACCGGGAAAGACCGCCGACATGCTGGTCCTCGATGCCAATCCGCTGACGAACATTTCCAATATCAGAAAGGCTCGCTGGGTGATTCTGGCGGGACGCGTGATGGCGCCCGCGCAATTATG
>Ga0075418_10003719_pt1 | contig 17390 bp, 16 predicted proteins | sample SoiMetdeltSBSDD2_FD_81776 | JGI IMG/M metagenome (GOLD analysis project Ga0075418, IMG submission 81776) | Bulk soil microbial communities from a Populus tree surrounding site in Tennessee, USA - Soil MetaG P. deltoides SBSDD2 | ecosystem: Environmental > Terrestrial > Soil > Tree plantation... | reverse complement strand
ATTCATGAGGCTTTCTCCAGCTGGGAGGTCAGGGAGTGCAAGACGAGCGAACCTATTGTGCCGACAGTATCGCACCGTTTTGCAAGCCGGAGAATCGGATTGTGTTGGAAAGACTTCAGGTTCTTGCCAACAAGTGTTTTGCATCCGCACAAGTCAGCATGTGAACAATCTTGACCTGTGGCATCGCCATCTGAGACAGCGCTCCCAGACTCGTATTCACGCCTGCACCGCCGCTGTTGCGGCGGACAAGTTGTCTTGTTCCACTGCTGCTTCCATTGTGCTGAGAAAATCGGGGATGGCCGCGATCACGCGATTCCAGTTCGGTATTAAAGGCGTTCCTAGCGGATCATCGAGAAAACTCCTGCGCGCCAAATCGACGCCCTTGCTGAAAGCGGCCACCGCGATTTCTTCGAGATGCCTGTCGAAACTCAGGCCGTTTATGAGGGCATCGGCATGATAGCGTTTCAAGGTGTCTTCGGCAGTCCTGACATAGCGGGCCAACAACGAGCTGAAGACTCCGTTGTCCAGTACGATCCCCTCGGCCGCCAGCGTCCGGAACAGGATCTTCACAATCTCAATGGTCATCTTGAGCAATCCGTTCTCGGGATCATCGGGCGACAACGGTTGGTGCTTGTGTTCGTAGTTGTCGCAAATATCCACCTGGCAGATGCGCTTGATTGCACAGTTTCGATAGATCTCGGCCAGCATTCCCACCTCCAAGCCCCAGTCCGGGGGAATGCGGTTCGCCCGCGCCAGGTCCACCTTCATCGCAAACTCGCCGGCCAGCGGATATCGAAAGCTGTCCAAGTAAACCAGCAGCGGGATGTGACCAAGGATGGTCATCAAAGACCGGATCAGTGGAGAAATGAGCAGTCGCGTCACCCGCCCGTGCATGCGGTCGGTGAGCCGTGCGTAAAATCCTTTGCAAAACTCGAAATCAATGCTCGGATTGGCTATGGGATAACAGAGCCGCGCCAGCATTTCACGGTTGTAGTTCAAGATATCGCAGTCGTGAACTGCAATGACGTCGCTCTGCTGGCTCGCCAGAACATAGCCGTACGCCATCCAACAGCCGCGCCCCTTGCCCGCTGGCCCAATGCGGAGGTCGTTCTCCTCAAGCATCTGATAGAGGGCTGACAAGCGCGGTCCATCGTTCCATATGACCCGTACGTTCTGCGGAAGCACCGCCAGGAATTCCCGGGCCTGCCGGAACTGGCACGAGTCTGCGCGATCCAAGCTCACCACAATCTGATTCAGGAACCTCACCTTCGCGAGCTCCCGGATTATGCCCTGCATAGCCTCCGACTCAAACTCGGAATAGAGCGCCGGCAATACCAGAGCGATCGGTCGCTGCCGGCCAAAAAGTTCCAACTCCCGTTCGATCTTGTGTCCGTTGCTGGATCCGAGTCGGTGCAACGTTGCCACAACTCCCGTCTGGTGAAAATCAGACATGGCGCCAAGCCTCCTTTCGCTTCGATAAGAACCGGGCCTTGGACGCTCCTGGATTTACTCGTCCTGCAATGCAGCATTGAGGCGGGAAGGATGAACCATAACGCTGCCCTTGTAGGCGATGAGGCTGCGTTTTCTGAAGGAGTTCATGAAATAGGTAATTCGGGAGCGGGTCGTCCCGACCATTGAGGCCAGTGTATCGAGAGAGATTCGTGGAAAAACGACGGGCTCGTGCTGCTCGACGCCAATCTGGGTCAGTTTAAGCAGTACGCGTGCCAACCGCCTTTCGCTGTGGTCAAGAATCTGGGCACACAGGTCTTTCTGGAGTTCGACGTTCCGATTCGATAGATGGGCCAGAGCCACTTCAAACAGCTCGGGCTGTTCACGGAGGAGTTTGAACCAGCGATCCCTGTCGATGCGGATCAACTCGGAGGGTTCCAGCGCAGTGGCAGTTCCCAACCGCCGTTTCTCGAAGCTTAGACAACCGAGTCCAATCAGCTGGTTGGCACCAAACATGGACAGAGTAGCCTCTTTTCCAGAAGGAGACACGACGACTAGTTTCACTCGGCCGGCCCGAATGTGGAAGAGAGCGTCGGCTACATCACCTTGGGAAAAGATTGTGTCACTCTTTCGAAAATTCAGCACATTCCATGGGGAAATGAACCTCGAGATCGCACACTGAAAATGCGCCTCGGCCGTTTGAAAGCCTTGTTGCATGACTCATCCTCCTCTTGTTTTCTTGTTTCTTCCGTGGAGAGGTGAGACCAGAACTGACGAGCGCCCAGCTAGGGATTGTTGGCGACCCCAAATCATTTGCAACAAGATCTCCAAAGCCCCTGCCAACGTCCCTAACTCCCATAGGCTTAGCTTTTGATCACCGGCCCCAAGCCTGCAAAGTGTTCAAGTTCGGATAAGGATTCCGGAAACTTTTTCGCACGTGGAGAAGATTTTCCATCCAGGACGCGGCATCTGTGTTTTTCTCTCGTGCGCGAGAGTCCAGTACCTGGCTTTCGCAATTTGTGCAAAAGTGAACTGAAATCTTCATCGGAAAAAGGCCAACCTGAGCGACTGATTGTGCAATGTTCAAGATATTTGGAGGTGTGGAATGGGTTTGATTACAGAAGATCCAAGACCGCACATCGCTGATTCGATTCTTGGCAGCGCGGAGTTGATAAGACCCCAGTCGCGCCAGGGAGCGGCCACCACTTTGGTATCGGGACATCAGTCTGTGGGACTCAACAAGCGCTGTCTTGTTTATCGCAGCACGCAAGCCGGGCATAAGGTGGTGAACGTCATCCCGCTGCGCAGCATTGACTCCTTCTGCATTCGAACGTTTCAAATCCGCCCGATCCTTGCCACAGCCATTATCTTGTTGCTGATCTCGGCCGCGACCGGGCTCTGGTGGTACGCCGTACCGGCAGCACAATCTGTTCTTTCCGCGAAGTACGAAATGCATGTTAGTACCGCGGAACTCTACAGCACAGCAGCCTTTCTCGCTGGCGCCATGATTCTCTTGTTGCTTTATCTGGTGTTACGCAGGACCGAGCTGGTGGTCTATACGCTCTCCGGCAAGAACTTCATCCAGCTTGCTCTTTCGCGTCGAATTGCCGCTTCGGCGGAAGCCTTTGTGGCCGAGGTCGAAGAGCACATCGAAGCGGCAACTAGTTCCAGCTAAAAGGAACCGATGCGCGCTTTGAACGAACGCATCTTCACGACCAGTCTCAGCCCGCGAAGACGAGGCGTTGTTCCGTGCCCGCTAGAGTCGTTTTAGGAAATGGGAACTTTGAACGAAGTTGGACTAGTCTCAACAGGAAACCTGCACGTCTCCTGATTCGACGCGTGCTTGGTAGCAGTTCACCCGAGCGGCCGGGTTCATGGTCATTTCTCCGGTTCGGATATCGTACTTCCAGCCATGCCATGGGCAAGTGACCACGCAGCCTTCCAACTCGCCCTCCCCCAGAGGACCACCCCGGTGAAGGCAGGTGTCGTCGATGGCGTAAAACACTCCATCAACATTGAACAGAGCAATTCTCTTCTCCCCTAGGCTGACGGTCTTGCCTCGGCCTACTGGAATGTCATCGGTCTTCGCGGCGAACACAAACGCGGCCATGCCAACCCTCCTTGGTTATTTAGTCCACGATGAGGCAGGGCATCCGGCACAGACAGGATGCAACGAAAAGGCTCCCGACGCGTGAAAAATGGATGAAGCTTCAACGAGAACCCTTTTTGTTCCGTTTGCGGGTGCGTTTGAGCTCGATTCCAATGCATTTGAGTCTTGAGCTAAACGGCTTCAGCTTCCGAATTCTCAGCTTGATGCTGTTAACTGGACACTGATCGAAGATCCTGTCGCAAAGCTGCTGTCCCACCTCTTCCAACAAGGTGAACGAGTTCTGTAGGCAGTGTGCCTCAATCACACGGAAGATCGCGACGTAGTCCACCGTGTGCTTCAAGTCGCCTGAACGACCAGCAGCTCTCAGATCCGTTGCCACGACCAAGTCTAAGCCGCAAAGCTGAGGTTCGCTTCGTTCCTGCTCCGTGGTTCCTACGCGGATCTTAAGGCGGATGCCTTCCAGCAGAATCTTATCCATGAGAAATCTGCAACCAGGCTGTGAAAAAGGGAAAGGCCTACTTGGATGAAGGCTGACCCGGCGACCCCGGACCAATCAGGGGTTGCCGCTTACGGATGGGATAGTCTTTTCGCAAAGGATGACCTTCAAACTCTTCGTACATCAGAATCCGCTTCAGGTTGGGGTGACCGCGGAACTTCACACCAAACATGTCCCAAATTTCGCGCTCATACCAATTAGCTCCAGCCCACAACGATGCAATGGAATCCACCTCGGGACTCTTCCCACCCAGCTGTGTCTTGATGCGAACCCGATACTTTTTGGACAGCGAAAAGAAGTGGTAGACCACCTCGAATCGATGCGCCGTTCCGAGGTTCAGGCAATCAACCGCCGTCAAGTCCATCAGAAAGTTGTAGTCGAGATCCGGATCATTCTTGAGGCAGGTTGACACGGGAACGATGGCATGAGGCTGAATGATGGCGGTGTCGTCACCACGGAACGAGTGCGTCTCCAGAATGCTTGCAGCAAACTTCTCCTGCAGCCGTGTCAGTGTCAGGCTGTCTTCGGCCATGGATCAAAATTCCTGTCGTGAATGTTGAATTCTTTCCTGCAGTTTCATCAATCCATCCAGAACGGTTTCAGGGCGCGGAGGGCAACCTGGGATGTAGATATCGACCGGAATGATGGTGTCGATGCCTTGAACAGTGGCGTAGTTGTCATAGAACCCGCCCGTGCAGGTGCAGACGCCGAAGGCAACCACCCATTTGGGCTCGCACATCTGGTCGTAAATGGTTTTCAGGACCGGCGCCATCTTATGGTTAATGGTTCCGACGACAAAGAGCACATCGGCCTGGCGCGGGGAGAATCGCGGAAACCCAGCTCCAAATCGGTCGATGTCGTAATGCGAAGAAGCTGTGGCCATATATTCCATGCCACAGCAGGCTGTGACGAAAGGATACTGAAACAGGGAATACTTTCGTGCCCAGCCGATGGCTTTTTCAAGCTGCGAGGTGAAGAATCCTTGAGAAAACATGATTGTCCTTTGGATCTCACGAGTTGAAGGGACTGGCAACTGATGCCGAACTTCCCCACGAGTACAGGGCCGAAATAGTACCACGGCTCCGGCACGTTGGCAAAAGCAGGGGTGATTCCAAAGAAATCAGAACATTAGCCGTTTGGTGACCCAATGTAACTTCACAAAAGGGTCTCAACCGAAACACCCAGGAACAAACTGCAGGCGACACTCGTTCTGGAAGCCAGGGGCCAGACCAAATTGGTTGGCTCCTGACAAAGCCCTCGGCGCGGCTCACGAGATTGGAGACTATCATGCGGCTTCCGAAGAACTATCCAAAGAGTGCCTCCTTTCGGCGCTGGACGATCGCACTGTTGCTGGCAGGGTTGGTGTTTGGGGTCGGTGGAGCATTATTCCTTCCTTACTGGATGCCAACTGCCATCGCCTATGCCCCCAACTTTCGGAAGCAGGCCGGAGTGTTCCCAGAAGCCCGTCCAGGAGAGCTGGAGGTGTGGGGAATCAGCCAACAGATGGAGGTTACCGTGGGTCCTCCAGCAGCGCTGCTGTCTCTTTGGATCATGGAGCCAAGCAGACAGCCCGCTCAGGGTACCGTGCTAGTGCTGCATGGCATCCGCGACTCGAAAGCTTCAATGCGCGGAATAGGCCGACTCCTAGCCGACGGAGGGTATCGGTCTGTGCTCATCGACCTTCGCGGACACGGATCGTCCACCGGTGACTGGTTAACCTATGGGGTTGTGGACTCGCAGGACCTAACCCAGGTGTTGGATGCGCTAGGCCGGCAGAATTTGCTCACAGAACCCGCCGGTGTTTTTGGCTGCTCCTACGGTGCCGCAACTGCAATTCAGCTAGCTGGCCGGGATCCCCGAATTCAATCGGTCGTTGCTGTAGCACCTTTCGCGACGCTTCAAGTCGCGGTTCACAGCTACGCCCGACTCCTCGGTCTCGGTTTCGTCGTGCCGAATGGAATGATCGACCAGGCAATAAGCGACGCCGGCCATATCGCAGACTTCCAGCCGTCGGAAGCGAGTCCCCTTAGAGCTATCCGACAAACCGGCGCACGCGTCTTGCTTATTCACGGGACGTCAGATTGGAAAATTCCGCCGAGCTCGAGCCAGCAACTCCACGCTGCCGCAACCAGTCACAGCCGCCTCATCCTCGTGGAGAAGGCCGGGCATGATTCGGTGATGGCTACAGTACAAAGTGGTCTCAGGACGGAGATCCTCCGATGGTTCAGCCATACCACTCCCAGTGGCGACTGAAGCCTACACCCAAATGAACCCTGTCTTGGCCTGTAACCCCCGGAGCAGTTCGGAGCGGTTCCTGCTGAACACAGGTTCTGCCCGCGCAAGAATCCACACCCCACTCCCTAATTGGCGAACGTTGTCGCGCCGCAAATTGGAAGCTCAGTCACGTAGCATTAGCCCTGAAATCCCGTTTGACGGGGATTTTTCCATTGGCTACACTTCTAGATTGCTTTACCGTCGTCTCTTCTCTATTTGGCACGTCATGGGGGCAGATTGAAGGTGCAGAGATCAATCCTGGTTTTGATCTGCTTGTTTAGCCAGGTCTGCCTGATCCAGGCACAAGCAGATTACTTGAAAGAGGCTGAGACGAAAGCTCGCGATCTGCTGAAGAAAGCCATCGAGGCGATGGGCGGCGAGGCCTATTTGAACATCCAGGATGTGCAGCGAACAGGCAAGTTCTATCAGTTCACCAAGGATGACCTGCGTGGCGCGTCTCCGTTTCAATCGTTTGACAAGTTTCCGTTGAAACAGCGCTTTGAGATGGGGAAGAAGGCTGAGATTGTTAATATCAACGATGGAGACGACGCTTGGAAGATTGAATACAAAGTGGTGAAGAACCAGTCTCCTGAGGAGATCAACCTGTACAAGGCGGGGCTAAAGCACAGCTTGGATCACATCCTGCGCGAACGGATTAACGAACCCGACATGAAGTTTCGCTATCTGGGTAAGAGCCGAATAGATCTCGGCGAGGTCGAGTGTGTTCAGCTAATCGACAAGGACAATGACCGCGTAAAGATTTGCCTCAACGCCTCCAACTTCCTGCCAGCTAAAATGGAGTTCAAGTCGCCTGGCTTCGGCAAACGCTGGCCGACTGATGACGAACGGATCTTTTACAACTACCACGAGATCCAAAACGTGCAGATGCCGTTCAGTACGGTGCGCCTATCCAATGGCTTCAAGGCCTCAGAGTTTCACTTGACGGCGGTGAAGCTCAATCAGGGATTGCCTGACGCCCTCTTTACCCCAGACTACAAACAGAAATAGAGCGAAATCTGGAGCGCGCATGATTCGAAGTACGACTGTTATTTGTGTACGCAAAGATGGGAAAGTGGCGCTGGCCGGGGACGGACAGGTGACGCTCGGCGAGACGGTAATCAAGCAGAGTGCCCGCAAGATTCGCCGTTTATACAACGGGCAAATCCTGGCCGGCTTTGCCGGTTCGACAGCAGATGCGTTTGCTCTGTTTTCCCGATTTGAGACCAAACTGGAAGAGTTTCGCGGCAACCTCCCCCGAGCAGCGGTAGAACTGGCCAAAGAGTGGCGCACGGATCGAGCGTTGAGGCATTTGCAGGCGCTGTTGGTGGTAGCAAACGGCGAGAACACGTTTCTCCTGAGCGGCAATGGCGACTTGATCGAACCGGACGATGGTATTGCGTGCATCGGCTCCGGTGGACCATTCGCACTGGCGGCCGCGAAGGCGCTTATGAAACATTCCAATCTATCCGCGCGAGAGATTGCCGAGGAGGCCATGTCGATCGCCGGCACGATTTGCATCTTCACGAACCTGGCGATCACGGTTGAGGAGCTGTAGGTCGCAACCGAGCATTGACCGACGTACATCGTTTCATCGAGGTCTGGAATCCGATGGGAAAACCACAAAGAGGGGATATGGTGATTTACTTACCCGGAGCCGTTGAAGGAGAGGAAGTTCCCTTGGATGAACTGACACCAAGACAAATTGTGTCCGAACTGGACAAACATGTTGTCGGCCAGAAGGCTGCCAAAAGGGCTGTCGCAATCGCTTTGAGGAACCGCATTCGTCGCCAGAAACTGCCGCCCGAGATGGCAGAAGAGATCATGCCGAAGAACATCATCATGATCGGCGCTACCGGAGTGGGAAAGACCGAGATCGCGCGACGACTTTCCAAGCTCTCAAATTCGCCGTTTCTGAAGGTCGAAGCCTCCAAATTCACCGAAGTGGGTTATGTCGGGCGGGACGTCGAGTCGATGATTCGCGACCTGGTTGAAATTGCCATCGATATGGTGAGGGAAGAGAAGCTCGACGATGTAGCCGACAAGGCGGAGCAGAATACTGAGGAGCGTATATTGGACTTGCTGCTGCCACCGAACCCCGCGCCCGTCAGCAAGGGATCGAGTTCTCCGGAAGAAATCGATAAGGCTCAGGAGACTTTCCAAAAAACCCGCGAGAAACTGCGGCAGCAGTTACGCGATGGAAAGCTCGACGAACGTTCCGTGGAAGTGGAAGTTCGTGAGCGAAATTTCCCTTCCTTCGAGATCATTTCCAACTCTGGCGTTGAAGAAATGGACATCAACGTTAAGGACATGCTGCCCGGACTCTTCGGCCAGAAGACGAAGAAGCGGAAAATGAAAATCTCCGAGGCCATTGATTACCTGGTGCAGGAAGAGGAGCAGAAGCTCATCGACATGGATCAGGTCACGCGCATTGCCATTGAGCGCGTCGAACAGAACGGCATCATCTTCCTGGACGAGATCGACAAGATTGCGGGACGCGAAAGCGGCCATGGTCCGGACGTTAGCCGCGAAGGCGTGCAACGCGATATTCTACCCATCGTCGAAGGCACCACGGTGAACACACGCTACGGCATGGTTGGCACCGACCACATTCTCTTTATCGCCGCCGGTGCGTTTCACGTGAGCAAGCCTTCCGACCTGATCCCTGAACTGCAAGGGCGCTTTCCGATCCGCGTTGAATTGGAGTCGCTCACGATCGAGGATTTTGTCCGTATCTTGAGAGAGCCCAAGAATGCTTTGGTCACGCAGTATGTCGGCCTGATGGAAACGGAAGGAATCAAGCTCTCCTTCACGGATGATGCGGTACTGGAAATAGCCAAGTTCGCCGCCTTGGTTAACGAGAGAACGGAGAACATTGGTGCTCGTCGGCTTCATACCATCATGGAGCGACTCCTGGATGAGATCTCCTTCGAAGGGCCGGATTTGAAGGAAAAGACGCAGTCGATCGACGCGGCCTACGTCAAACAGACGCTGGAGTCGATTGTGAAAGATCAGGATCTGAGCCGGTATATTTTGTAGTACCGGGGCTTATCCGGTTATGCGGTGAGCCTTGGGTTTGGTCGAATTAGCTCGCAAGATCTGGCAGGCTTTCGGGCGGCCCAAGGTGAAATAGCTCTTTTCGGTTTCAATCCTAGAACCTACCCCCGGGGCGGAAGGCACACTTCATAAGCGATTGAAGATCACTTCCATAGTCTCTCTCCTTCTAGCCTCAATCGCTTCGTCTCTGCTCACCGGCTGTGGCAATGTGGGAGCGCCACTACCCCCGCTGATTCAAATTCCAGTTCCGGTTTCAGACCTGACGATTCAGCAATTTGGAAAATCGGCTCAGCTGAGCTGGACGATACCGAAGCTCAATACCGATGGCTCAGCTGCGACTACGGTGGCCACCGTTGAGGTGTATCGGCTGGCAACCGACCGGAATCAGCCTGCTCCCGACTCCAAGTCATTCGCGAGGGCGGCTCAGCCATGGAAAAGCCTTCCTAAGCAGATTCTGGATACCTATCCGCAAGGGGTGAAACTGTCGTTGAGCGACACCTTTGAGGAATTTGGGGCACGCGAGGTTTTTCAGCGCTCGCTCCATTACGCGCTGAAAGTCGTCAACAAGAAGAAACAGGACGCTGGCCTCTCAAACATCGTTTCTCTTAGAGTCATTCCATTGCCGGTTTCCCCCGGGAACCTGCGTGTAATTTCCTTGGGCGAGCAGCATACTGAAGTTGGGTGGGATATTCCCACGTTGAATAACGACGGAACTCCAGTAAACCCTCCCACGCTGTTCAATGTCTACCGCCGGGTTGATCTGCAGTCTCCTGAAACACGCTTGAATCCGGCCCCGCTGAAGGAGGGTCGTTTCAAGGACGAGTCGATTGAGTTAGGCAAATCCTACGTCTACTCGGTCCGACCTGTCGCCGAGACTCCCTCCGGCCCGGTTGAAGGTGAAGACAGCCAGCTTCTCGAGGTCACAAATGACGACACCTATCCGCCCAAACCTCCTGGTGAACTAACGGCAATCAGCAGTGGTGAAGGAATCAGCCTCGTTTGGCTACCCAACACGGAGGCTGATTTGGCAGGGTATCAGGTCTACCGCAGCGGACCGGACAAGAAGTTCCAGCGCCTACAGGACCAACTGCTGACTACGGCGTCGATCATCGACAAATCTGTTGAGAAAGGGCAGACTTACTTCTACCGCGTGAAGGCTGTGGATCTTAGAGGGAACGAGAGCCAGTTCTCGGAAGAAGTTAGTGATACGGTGGAGTAGAGGATCTAACAGGCCAAGGGCTGCTGCCCTTGGTATTCCGTAGAGTGCGTTGTGCTTTTCCAACGCGCCAATGAGCTCGATAGGAGAAGTGGTGCGTCGAAGAACGCGACGCACCCTTCTCACTGAAATCGCACGACGAAAAGCCGCAGACTCCAGGCGAAACCGGAGTCTGCACTACAGGACTGAGAATGGCGAAAGAAGGCCTCGAAAAGAATCCACTGCAAAGACTCAGCGACCTCAACCGACAAGCCGAGGCAGGAGGGGGCGCGGAACGACAAGCCCGGCAGCGATCTGCTGGCAAACTGACTGCCCGGGAGCGGATTGAGTTCCTGCTCGACAACGATTCGTTTGAGGAACTTGACAAGTTCGTGACGCATCGATGCCAGGACTTCGGGATGCAGGAGCAGCAGGTGCCCGGCGATGGTGTGGTCTCCGGTTACGGACGCATTGAGGGACGGCTGGTTTACGTCTTCGCACAGGACTTTACTGTCTTCGGCGGCTCGCTCTCCGAGACCAATGCACAGAAAATCTGCAAGGTCATGGATCTCGCTATGAAGATGGGCGCGCCGGTCATCGGTTTGAACGATTCAGGCGGGGCACGCATTCAGGAAGGCGTCGTGTCACTGGCTGGCTACGCAGACATCTTTCTCCGAAACACTCTGGCCTCGGGCGTCGTCCCTCAAATCTCAGCCATCATGGGGCCCTGCGCCGGCGGCGCAGTCTACTCTCCAGCCATCACGGATTTCGTGGTCATGGTGCGGAACAGCAGCTACATGTTCATCACCGGGCCGGATGTCATCAAGACCGTGACGCACGAAGAGGTCAGCAAGGAGGAATTGGGTGGCGCTCTGACGCACAACCGGCAGAGCGGCGTCGCTCACTTTGCGGCGAATACGGATCGGGAATGCTTGAGTTTGATCCGGGAGCTGCTGTCGTTCTTGCCTTCCAACAACCTGGAATCACCCCCCGTTCGAGAGACGCAGGATCCAGTCGACCGGGTGGACACCGTATTGGACAGCATTGTCCCGGTTGAGGCTAACAAGCCGTACGACATCAAAACCATCATCCACTGTGTGGCCGACGACCACTATTTCTTTGAAGTTCATTCTCACTTCGCGCAAAACATCGTGGTTGGATTCGCCCGCCTCGCAGGCTGTCCGGTCGGAATCGTAGCGAACCAGCCCGCCGTGCTCGCTGGTTGTCTCGACATCGATGCTTCCGTAAAGGCCGCGCGGTTTGTCCGCTTCTGCGACGCATTCAATATCCCGCTCATCACCTTCGAGGACGTTCCGGGCTTTCTTCCGGGCACTGCGCAGGAGTTTGGCGGCATCATTCGGCATGGCGCAAAATTGCTCTATGCCTTCGCAGAGGCGACCGTCCCGAAGATCACGGTGATCACGCGCAAGTCCTATGGCGGCGCATACTGTGTCATGGCCTCAAAGCACATTCGTACCGACATGAACTTTGCCTATCCGACGGCGGAGATCGCCGTCATGGGTCCGGAGGGAGCCGTCAACATCGTTTATCGCAAGGAGTTGTCTGAAGCGGCAGACGTGACAGAAGAACGGTCGCGTCGAATTCAGGAGTTCAAAGACCGCTTTGCTAACCCCTACCTGGCAGCTGAACGCGGCTACATCGACGAGGTCATCGCTCCACGCGATACGCGAAGAAAACTGATTGCTGCTCTTAAGATGCTCGATACCAAGCGCGACAAGAACCCGCCCAAGAAGCACGGGAATATTCCGCTGTAGATTCGCGACCGTCCATCACTGCCGCGGAGGAACGCACTCCGGCGGATGTCAGTCGGGCGGGAATCCAGACTGTCGAGGACAACCGTTTGGCTGGGAGCCAAAGAGTCTCTCTAACTATGAAGAATCATTTCTCTCCATTCGCGTCTATTCGTGTTCGTTTGTGGTTCGTGTTCATGCTGGGTGTCGCGGTGATGGCGTGGGGTCAGGCTACTTCTTCGGAGATTTCCACCCACACTTTCGATCCAAAACAGATCCAGATTTCCCTAAACCCGGATTTGGATATCGTGTACCACACGCTGGCGCATTTTGCGGTGCCGGGAGATCCGTCGAACCTTCATTCCAAGGCTTATATCGAACAGATTCGCCAAGCCAAGAAAGACTTGGAGGTTGGTCAGACAAAGCTTGACCAGTTTCAGGCAGCACTTGAAGCAAGCTACCGGAAGCTGCCTGGATTGCGCTTTCTCAATCTGGCGCCCTTCATGGCAGATGACTATGCTTCCTTTAAACAGGCCCTGGCGATGATCGACTTCAACTTTCGCAACGAAGCGGAGGATTCACGCGAAACGTATGAACAGCGCAAGGCGCGCGAGGCCCTGGCGCCGCTCCTGTTTGGCAATACCCGCCGATTGATTCCTTTGTTCAAGAACCGTTTTCCCGAACCCGCTGAGCACGAATTCCTGAAACAGTTTGCCGAGAGCATGGATGACGAGCGTGACCATTTCTACAAGCCCTACCGCGAAGCGCGAACGGAAGTGGACCAGGCAAGCCGGGAAATGTTCGAACAACTGTGGAAGTCCGAGGGCTCCAAGATCCTCGAGCCTTGGGCCAGCAGATCGGGCGTGAACGTCTTCAACATTTACCTTTGTCCGGTGATGAAACGCAACGGACGGGGTGTTCCGATAAATCAGGAACAACGCGTGCTCTTTCATGTTGTCGCTCCACTACCGGAATCCAAAGCAGAATCGCTGCAGTCATTTCTTGTTGTGTTGCATGAAACAACTCACCGGCTGACCGATCGCCTGGTGGATTCAGCCGCGACGATTCCAGAGCGCCAAAAGGTGGTCTCGCGAGAAAACGCGGCCTTCTACGCCGACCATATTTTTCTAAAGGCCCGGTACCCGCACCGTCATGAGGCCTACCTGAAGTTCTTCCTGAGCCTGGATCAGTCCAACCTGCCTGGGACCGCAGTCGAAAAAGAGTTTCTTAAGAGTTATCCGGTGGACGCGTCTCTTCAAAGCGCCCTCGACCAGCTGGTCAAGTCGCTCTACTAACATGTTCCGGAAAATCCTCATTGCCAACCGTGGAGAGATCGCTGTCCGAGTCATTCGCGCTGCCAGGGAGATGGGCATCTCAACGGTGGCGGTCTATTCCGAATGCGATCGTGCTGCCTTGCACGTGCGCATGGCGGACGAAGCCTATCTCCTCGGGCCATCCCCGTCAGTGGAGAGTTACCTGAACATCGATCGAGTGATCGCCACAGCACTCTCAAGTCATGCCGAGGCGATTCATCCTGGCTATGGTTTTCTGTCTGAGAATCCCGAGTTCGCACGGCGCTGTGCGATGGCTGGTATGGGATTCATCGGCCCGTCGGCGGCTGTGATGGAGCAGGTCGGCGGAAAGATTGCCGCCCGAAAGACAGCTCTGGAGGCCAGGGTTCCTGTCGTTCCCGGCACCCACGAGGGCATAGTTGACCTCAATACAGCGCTGGACGCTGCGCGGGCAGTCGGCTTTCCGGTCATGCTTAAGGCAGCTGCCGGCGGTGGCGGCAAAGGGATGCGGCGGGTCGAGGGAGCAGAACAGCTGGCTTCCGCACTCCGAGATGCACAGGCAGAAGCATCCGCTGCGTTCGGCGATTCAGAAGTGTATCTTGAAAAATTGATTGTCGATCCGAGACACATCGAGTTCCAGCTCCTAGCGGACCGCTACGGCAACGTGATCCACCTGGGGGAACGCGAGTGCTCCATCCAGAGGCGGCACCAGAAGGTCATTGAAGAATGCCCTTCACCTGTCATGACTACCGAACTGCGCGAAGCCATGGGAACCGCTGCAGTCAGAATTGCCAAAGCGTGTGGCTACGAAAACGCAGGGACCGTGGAATTCCTCGTCGATGCCGAGCGAAATTTCTATTTTCTGGAAATGAACACGCGCCTTCAAGTGGAGCACCCTGTCACAGAATTGGTCACAGGCATTGACCTTGTTAAAGAGCAGTTCCGCATCGCCGCAGGAGAAAGGCTCGGTTTGCGCCAAGAAGAGGTGAGGTGGCACGGGGCTGCCTTGGAGTGCCGCATTTACGCCGAGGATCCTGCCAACAACTTCCTTCCTTCGCCGGGAAAGATTTCACTGCTGAGAACTCCTTCCGGGCCTGGCGTTCGGGATGACACGGGAATTTACGAAGGGTGGACCGTACCGGTATTCTATGATCCGTTACTCTCCAAACTCGTGACGTGGGGGAAGGATCGTTTTGAATCCATCGCGCGCATGCAGCGGGCGCTCGGGGAGTATCAGGTAACCGGCATCAAAACCAATCTCTCTTTTTTCCGGTCGATACTTTCCCATGATCGGTTTCAGAAAGGCGAGCTGAACACAGGTTTCATCGACAAATACTACACTCCGGAAGCATCGATCCCGTCTGCAAACCTTCGGGACGTGGCTACGGTCGCGGCCGCCCTTCACGCAAGCTTTGACGGCCCGCCTACAAAATCAAAAGCGACCGCCGAAAGCGCCTGGAAGCAAGCTGGACGCATCGGCGGCTTGGATAGAAGGCAAGACTGAAGTGTGCCTGACGGTGTCAAACTCACCCTTGAGATCCAAACGTCAATTCGAGACTTTGAACGACCACCAGTGGGTGCCAATATCGCTCGAGGGATCAACCGACAGTTACACCTTGCGGCTGCCCCACCGATCGTTGAAGGTGGACGCTGTCATCCTGGCTGAAGGCAGCTATTCTCTTATGCTCGATGGGAGCTCGTTTGACGTCACCGTTCAGCGCTCGCTGACTCACTACTCGGTAATAGTGAACGGAGTTCCATTCGAGATAGCCCTTCGTGATCCCCGACAGCTCAGGCACCAGACCGGAGCCGGTGAGGATTTGGATGGACCCGCGTCTGTAGCAGCACCCATGCCAGGAAGACTGGTGAGGCTAGTCGTCGCAGAAGGTGATTCAGTCAAAGAAGGTCAAGGCGTGGCAGTTGTGGAAGCCATGAAAATGCAAAACGAGCTAAAGGCTCCCAAGTCTGGAACGGTTGGGAAACTTTGTGTTGTCGAGGGACAAGCCGTGAACGCGGGAGAATGTTTGTTGACGATTTTGTGAGAGAAAACTCGGAGAGTTGAGTCAATGAATGATTGACCTCAATGCTGCATGGTGATTCTCTCCACATTGTCCATATACGGCCGGAGTGCCTCAGGAATCACCACACTGCCATCGGCTTGTTGGTAGTTTTCTACAATCGCCACCCAGGTACGGCCGACAGCGAGACCGGAACCGTTGAGCGTATGAACAAATTCGACTTTTGCTTTCGGATCTCGTCGAAAGCGAATGTTAGCCCTGCGAGCCTGGAAGTCTTCGAAGTTGCTGCAGGATGAGATCTCACGATAGGCATTCTGTCCCGCCAGCCAAACCTCCAAGTCGTAGGTCTTGGCCGAAGAGAACCCGAGGTCTCCGGTACAAAGAGCCACGGTGCGATAAGACAAGCCCAGCCGCCTTAGGATCTCCTCAGCGTCGTTTGTCAGCTTTTCCAATTCGTCATAGGAAGCCTCGGGCCGGGTCAGCTTCACCAGTTCTACTTTGTTGAACTGGTGTTGCCGAATCAAGCCTCGTGTATCCTTGCCGTATGATCCCGCTTCACTGCGAAAGCAGGGTGTGTAGGCAGTCATGTAGACGGGAAGTTGGGAACCATCCAGAATCTCTCCAGCGTAAACGTTCGTCACCGGCACTTCCGCCGTCGGGATCAGCCAATAGTCAGTGTTCTCCACCTTGAAGAGGTCAGCACCAAACTTCGGCAACTGGCCGGTGCCTTGCATACTTGCCGAATTAACCATGAGCGGCGGGATGACTTCCACGTACTTGTGTTCGCGCGTGTGTACATCCAGCATGAAGTTGATCAGGGCCCGTTCGAGCCGCGCACCCAGACCGGTGTAAAGACTGAAACGGGCGCCGGCAATCTTCGCCGCGCGGTCGAAGTCCAGTATTCCCAGAGCTGGTCCCAACTCCCAGTGTGGCTTCGGCTCGAAATCAAGTTTTGGCTTCTCTCCAACCACACGAATTTCAACGTTGGCTGCCGCGTCAGCACCCGAAGGAACCGAAGCGTGAGGAATATTTGGAGTCGTCAGCTGAAAGTTGCGCAGCTTCTCGTCACACTCCTTCAGCTGCTCATCCAGCGATTTGATGCGCACCGAGACATCCTTCATTTCAGCAATCTTGGCTGACGCATCCTCCTTTTGCTTCTTGAGAGTTGCAATTTCATCATTGGTCTTGTTGCGGAGAAACTTGAGATTTTCCGTTTCAACAATCAGCCTGCGGCGCTCGGTATCGAGCTGTTCAAAGTCGTCGAGCACGACCGAGGCGCCCCGTTCCTCCATCTTCTGGCGGACAAGGCTGAGGTTCTGGCGGATAAAAGTCAGGTCGAGCATCAAGCTCCTTGTCTAATGTAGTTAAGCGTAAATGCCACGTTCCCTGACCGTAAAAGCGACTCGGTCGATGGCAAGCATGTAGGCTGCAATGCGCATATTGACGTTGTGGCGGTCAGCGTAGGAAGCCACCGTGTCAAAACTGTTCACCATGATTTCTTCCAGCCGTTCATTCACTGTCTTAAGATTCCAGAAATAACCCTGTCGGTCTTGCACCCATTCAAAATAAGAAACCGTGACGCCACCGGCGTTTGCCAGAATGTCGGGAATGATGAAAACTCTCTTGTCATACAGGATCTCGTCGGCCTGAGCAGTAGTCGGACCATTCGCGCCTTCGCAAATGACGCGCGCCTGAATACGGTCCGCATTCTCGTGAGTGATCTGGTTTTCGGTGGCAGCCGGAAGCAGGAT
>Ga0075418_10003718_pt1 | contig 17390 bp, 15 predicted proteins | sample SoiMetdeltSBSDD2_FD_81776 | JGI IMG/M metagenome (GOLD analysis project Ga0075418, IMG submission 81776) | Bulk soil microbial communities from a Populus tree surrounding site in Tennessee, USA - Soil MetaG P. deltoides SBSDD2 | ecosystem: Environmental > Terrestrial > Soil > Tree plantation... | reverse complement strand
CGGGATTCTCTTTATTGGATTCAGGAGGATATTCCGCATCACTTTCACACGGATGCCTGCTACGTTCCGAAAGGGCTTAATCCCATCTCTGATCTTTTCTTTCTTCGCGGTAACTTCGCTGGGAGCCTGGTTCACACCATACTTTTTCCCGGTCCAGCCTGACCCTATCAACATGCAGCCAATCGTGGATTTTCTCAGCGCAAATAATCGTTCGCAATATCGTTACCTCACCTTCGGCTTTGGCGACCAGTTTGCTTACTTAAGTCTCCTTACTCAAGCTACCACCATAGATGGCAGCTACCACACCGCGCGGACTCTCCCTGAGCTGCGCGAGAGCGGAATCGGTCAGATCGACACTGTGTACTGGGCATTAAAGGGGATTCCCGCCATCGAGACGATTTTGAAAAGATCTGGCGAGTACGGTGTGCGCTGGGGATTTGTCAATCGAAAGGAATTCGTGCCCGCATTGCAAAAGACTGGCTGGACCTATCTCAAGACCTTTCCAAACGGCATCCAGGTTTGGGAGAATCCTCAGGCGATCATCCCCGAGCTGCCGCAGCCTCCAAAAACTGATCCATTTACAGCGTTTTCATGGGGTGTGTTTCCTATTCTGTCATTGGTCACAACATTATCTTTGGGAGCGCTCAGGGTTTATCCTGTGTCAGCACAATACATCATCCGTAATCTCTATGCCTTTGCGGTCGCACTCATACCCCTCAGCCTCTGTCTTTGGTTTTTCAAAACCATCGTGGAATTTCCGCATCGCCGCGTTTATTTCACTTATACGGATGCCGTCTTCTTTTTCAGTGATGCGTTGATGCTGCTGGCGGTTATTCTCTGGTTGGTTGTTAGCGTTGCCTATTCGTCGAACGATCGCACGCGACCTTCTGTTCTCAGTTACCTTTCATCGATTCGAAATTACTCTGCCAAACGATTCCTCTTCCATCCCTCTTCCTTCATGCTTGCCTTACTTCTCATCTTTGTTCTTGCTTCTCTCAGTGGGCTCTGGTCATGGGATGGGCGGGTCTCGTTGTACATAAGCCTGCACTTTTGGTTCATCTTTCTTTTCCTCCTTTCCCTTCGTGATTGGAACGAAGTATGGAGGCTCGCTGCATTCGGTTTTTGTGCGGCGTTGGGCATGGAGATCTTCGCGGGCTTTATAGGTTTTGCCTCACAATCCACAGGCTTTCTCGAGTCACTCCGTATGGAATGGCCCGGCACCCTTGACCCGTCCGTGCGTGGCGCAAGTGTGGTTCAACTATCAAATGGCATGCGATTTCTCCGAGCCTACGGCACTCTCCCTCATCCAAACCTTCTCGGCGGCATTGTACTGGTCTCGTTGCTTGGAACAGCGAGTCTATTCTTAACGAGCAAGAAGACCAGTTACCCAATATTGATTCTGCATAGCCTGGGCATCATTCTCCTCGTCATAACTTTCTCCCGTTCCGCCTGGCTGGGGCTCCTTGCCAGCTTGGTTTTTTTGATTTTTAGATCCAGATATTTTGACCGCAAACGGCTCTTCCTCTTCCTGGCGGGGAGCATTTTGACAATCATATTGACATTGTATCCACTTCGTGAATTGGTGTTGACTCGCGTGAGCAACGCTCCGGTTACCACCGAGCGACTTGCCATATTTGGGCGCGAATGGCTCGCTCAACAGGCCATGGATATGTTCCGTGCCCAACCCTTAACAGGCGTTGGCATTGGTTCGTTTATCCTTGAACTTTCATCCTATGCCGTTGACGGGGCAATCATCGAGCCGGTCCACAATATATTTTTATTGGCTTTGTCAGAGTTGGGGATTCTTGGCTTGCTGCTTGTGCTGGTTCTATTTGTTCTGATCGGCTTCCATATCTTCAAAGCACGAAAACCTCAGGCAATACTTGCCAGCACTGCCGTTATTGGGCTTGGCGTAATTAGCGTCTTCGATCATTATCTTTGGACTCTGGCCCCGGGCCGCGTCCTGCTGGCGTTAACCCTCGGCCTGTGGCTTGGACAAATGACTCATGACGCGTGACATTGTAGTGAACGGACGCTTTCTCTCGCGCCGCGTAACAGGTGTCGAAAGGTATGGTCGTGGAATTTTGTCCGTAATCGGCAGCCGGTCGCGGGTGGAACAGACGCGGCTGAACGGAATCGCCGGTCACGCCTGGGAGCAGTTTATTCTTCCCGCAAAGATCAATCCAAAATCCATGCTTTGGTCGCCTGCCAACACCGGACCCTTATCAGTCCGCAATCAAGCATTAACCATCCATGATTTGAGTCCGCTCGAACACCCCGAATGGTTTCAAGCCAGTTTCGCAGCTTGGTATCGCTTCTTGTTACCTCTGTTGGCGAAACACGTCCGCATAATTTTTACGCCTTCAGAGTATATGAAAAAGAAAATTATTGAGCGTTTTGGCGTGGACAATGTGACCGTTACACCGAATGGTGTTGATACTTCTGTCTTTCATCCTGACGCCATACAGACCCGTTTTGAAATTTCGGGGAAATATATATTGTTCGTTGGTTCGATTCAACCGCGCAAAAATCTGGCTGGACTGATCGCGGCATGGCATGAAATCAAAGATGAGTTCAAGGGTATCTATCTTGTCATTGCAGGCGACGCCGGGCGTGTATTTCGCACCGAACAGCTTTTTGAAGACAAGCAAGTTCGCTTCTTGAGTCATATCCCAGATGCCGATTTACCAGGCTTGTATGCCAGAGCGGAATTGTTTGTGCTTCCATCTTTCGATGAAGGCTTCGGTTTACCGGTGCTTGAGGCAATGGCCAGTGGTACACCGGTTCTGGTCTCCAATGCTGGCGCATTACCTGAGGTTGCAGGTGATGCAGCCGTGATATTCGATGTAACCAACCCCGCTGAACTAACAGCTTCATTGAAATGTTGCTTGCGCAATAATGCTTTGCGCATGTCATTGAAAGAGAAAGGACTCGCTCGCGCTAAGAATTTCTCGTGGAAACACACTGCCGAGATGATTTGGAATATGCTGAATGAAAATTGAACCTCGCGTCGCGTTCATTATCGATTCGCTTTTGGTGCTGGGCGGCGGTGAGAAAGTATTAACCACCGCGCTCGAGTTGTATCCGTGCGCCGATATTTTTACGCTCGTTCACAATCCATCTGTCTTTGTCAATACGCCGATCGCACCGCGCATGGTCAAAACCTCTTGGCTCAATGCGCTGCCTCTCGCACATACCTATTACCGCTGGTTTCTTCCGGTGATGCCGGCTGTTATCGAGCGCTTCGACTTGTACACGTACGATTATATTGTTTGTTTCAGTTATGCAGTAGCGCACGGCGTCGTAAATCATAACGGTGCGCGTCACGTCTCCTATACCTACACTCCCATGCGTTACGCCTGGACAGACCTCAATCTAAATGGCACTAACACGCGCAAGAATTTGATTTTGAATGGATTCATGCATGCCTTCCGCAAATGGGATAGAGAAGCTGCCTCACGCGTACATGCATTCGCGTCCATATCCCAAACCATTTCCAAACGGATTGCGGATGCGTATCAACGCGCGGCTCCTGTAATTTATCCACCTGTGGAAGTGGAAAGGTTTACGCCGGTTCACCCGCGAGAGGCTTATTACATCACCGTTACTCGTTTAGTTCCACACAAACGAGTGGACCTGATCGTCGAAGCGTTCTCGAAATTGAACCTGCCTCTGATCGTGGTTGGCGATGGACCAGAGTTGACCCGCCTGCAACGGATGGCGACGTCAAATATTCAACTCCTGGGATATACCCCAGATGAAAAGCTTGTGGAATTGCTTGGACGGGCCCGTGCTTTCGTGAGCGTGGCTGCGGAAGATTTCGGTATCGCCATTGTGGAGGCCCAGGCTGCGGGGTGTCCCGTCATTGCCTACGGCAAAGGTGGTGCCCTGGAAACGGTCATCCCAAATGTGACAGGCGTACACTTTGCGGAACAAACGGCGGAAGCTCTCATCCAGGCAGTGCAGGAATTTGAGCGCACTCACCCTTATTTTCAAGTAGATGAGCTTGTGCAAAACGCCCGGAGGTATAGAAAAGAGCGCTTCTTGTCCGAATTTAATAAATTTGTTATGGGTGGCTGAGAGGCGCTTACCACAAAGATTGCTTTGTGGTCCTTTGCCTGAGTGCCCCTTAGTTTCCTTGGGGTTGAATACAGGCTCACAATATCCCAGAATCTTATTGCTCAGGGCTGTAAATCATGCGATACGTACCAAAGATTTCATAAATTAGCCGGATGTAATTACGCGTTTCCTCAAAGCGAATAATCTCCACTAACAGGTCGGGGTCGTTACCTGCGAGATTGTTCCAAATGGCGGCACTACCTGGCCCCCCGTTGTAGGCAGCCAAAGCTGCGTACATATTGCCCCCAAACTCATCGCGGTTTGTAGCCATATAATAGGAACCGAACCTCACACTTACATTGGGACGATAGAGATCATTGGAATCGTAACGTTCGGGCCAGCCCAGCTCACTGGCGATCTGTTCGCCCGTCGATGGAATCACCTGCATCAAACCATGTGCACACGCCGTGGATTGGACGAAACCTTCGAACAAACTCTCCTGCCGGATTACGCTGAACATGAAAAGTGGATCAAGTCCATAGTTCTGTTCCTCATGAAGGATGAGGTCGTGATAATACAGCCCGTAGCGGACGTGGTTGAAGTAGGGTGGAGCCTCCAGCGACTGGGCCTGGCTTTCTTTCCCGGCCAGCGTGAGTACTTGTCTCATACAGAAAATAGCAGAACGATATAACCCAATACCCAACAAATGATTACCCAAACGAAAGGTATCGACAGCGCTTGGGCTCACAGATTCGCGCAATGCTTCAAATTCGGTGCGCGCTTCGTCGTACAGGCCCAATTCCCATAGTTCTGTGCCGCGGATGAAACGTGGATCCTGCGCCACCGGGCCTGGACCGGACAGGTCGGTCTCGGTCGGAAGATTGAAGGTGATGCGCACCCAGGCCTCCGCTTCCTGTCGTTCCCGTGCCAGATCCGGTTGCAGGTTCACGAGGGAAGGAGATTCAAACAATCCGCGTCCCAGCAAAACATCGCGAGCGCGCTGGCTGTAATATTCGGTTTTATCGATGGCCTGACCCTGTTGCCAGGCTTGTTGTGCTGCGGCCTGGTCGCCGAGTATGGCTTGAGTCTTGCCGATCCAAAATTGCGCACGCGCTTGATCCTCAGGCAGAGTAGCCAACAATAGATTGCGGTTGAAGAACGCCAGAGCATTGGCATAGTCGTTCTGCCGGTAGCGTGTGATGCCTGCCCAGAACAATGCCAGGGAGGTCTGTTCACTGCCCGGATATTCATTTGCCACGCGTTCCCAGGTCTGCACGGCCAGATCGAGCTGGTTATCGCGTTCGTAGATGCGCCCGGCTCCAACAAGAAACTCAGGCGCGTTCCCTGCGTCAGGCACCAGAGCAACGTATTCCAGCATGGTCTGGGCCGCTGCAGTGTAATCGCCTAGCACGGACCATTGTAGGAGGGCTTTTTCATTCCAGGCATCCACCCAATTCGGGTTATCTGGAAAGGCTTTGATGAAATAATCCAATTCCTGGACGGCCTCGGCCGTGCGTTGCATTTCACGGAAGGTCAATGCCCGAAAATAATGCACGGAACCGCTGTTGGTTGGGTTTGCCGCAATGTAACGTTCAAAAGCGACCAGCGCGACATCAAACTGGTCCGCGTAGTAATCCACCAGCCCACGTTCGAAATCATCCACTTGAAGGCCTGCGTCCACGAGATCAACCAGCGCAAGGTATGAGTAGTATGAAAGCGGATAATTCTGCACGGTGTGCAAATAGCGTTCATGAGCTCTATCTGTTTGACCCAAGGCAATATAAGACTGACCGGCGAGATAATCCATTTGCGCTTTGATGTAATCGTTGGTGGCGGCAGCGAAGATCTGATCGAAGAGGGTCAGGGCCCCAGCGTGGTCGCCAAAGGAGGCTCGGGTTTGGGCCGTTTTGATTTGCAGGAGCAGGCCATCATCGAGGCGCGAAGCGGCCAGCGCGGCATTGTAAGCGTTTATGGCGCCGGTGTAATCACTGATTTCGTTGAGAGCGTCGCCGCGATACTCCTGTACGTATGCGTCCAATACGCCCGGGACGCGCGTCAAATAGGTATTGTAGGCATCTGCAGAAGCCTGGAACTGTCCAAGCTCAGCGTAGGCTCGACCCATCAGAAAATATGCACGAGCCGCATAGGTAGAGTCCGGATATTCATTGATCAAGTTCGTCAACCGGTCGATCGCAAATTGATACTGTTCATCGGCCAGCTCGGTTTGGCCCAGTCCCCACAGCGCCGCGGCCTTGACGGCGTTATCCGTGGCATCATTGAATGCCCCCTGATACTGCTGGCGTGCTAATTCGTAATCACCATTGAATAGTGCTGTATCGCCCGATTCGATCCGCAGGATTGGAGGGGCAGCTGGGAGAGGTGTTGCGACAGATGGTGGAAATGCCGTGGGACTCGGGGCAGCACCAGGCTGCCCTGCCGCAACGGTTGGGATGGGGGTGGGTAAATTGATGGGGAGAGGGAGAGCCTGACAGGCTGACATCATCAGGATGAAGCACAGCCCGATAATTTTATTGATTGAATTCATCTGATTCATTTGAAGTATTACATACGGATTTCCACGTTCATTCCCAGCTGGAGGCTGCCCCTGTTTAATGGAATGACGTTTTGCCCGAAAATCGCTCCGAGTTCATGCTTGCGGTACTTACCCAAGGTTTTTAGTGGTTCCTTGCTTTGCTCGAGTGTTTCCTTGTCGATGGTCGTGACCACACAGCGCGGACACGGCTTAACGACTGCTAATTCAACGTCACCGATTTTGATTTTGTTCCAGGTATCTTCGGCGTACGGTTTGCAGCCTCGGACGACCAGATTCGGGCGGAATCGATTCATTGGGACCGGCCCTTCGACAAGGCGTGTATTCAAATCCTGCAATGATTCCTCGGAGATTAATAAAATTGGGTAGCCATCCGCAAAACCGGTGTGGTCATCTTCATGGACAGCATACTGCGGATTCAATTTGCGTTGGTATCCATCGGCGATATGTACCAACCGCACCGATGCGCGGAGCCAATCGGAAAACCATTGAGCCGCTTCGTCGCCCTGGTCGATGGCATGGACGCCCCTGCTGCGCCAAATATCAACTGGCCAGGGTGTTCCGCTAGACCGAATCGCAAGGTGGATCGAGTCATAACCCGCAGCAGACAGTATCAAAGTGCCATCCTTCAAAGCAGGTGTCACATGCGCCAACCTTGGATATTCACGTTGGGTGAGAAATTTACCCTCCGTTGTGACAACCATCATCCGGCGATCATGTTCGAGTCCCATACATTCCACCTGCGAAGATTGGACTTCAAATCCGCGGCAGGCTTTGATAGGGTAGTAGATGAGAGACGACAGCGTTGTCATCGAATTTGCTCGTAAACCATCTTCGAGACGGTCGCCATGCAGGCATGCGCGTCATCGGCTTTATCCTCAGCAAAACCACGCGTCATGATAGAAATGCAATAGGGTCTGCGTCCGTCGGAATAGACGATGCCAGTATCGTGATAGACGTCACCGGTCCAACCAGTTTTGTGCGCGACCCGCGTAGATTTCGGAAGTAGCGCCGGAATACTCTCGTTGAACTCCTGACCCAGCAGGGTTTCGATCATTTTCTCGGAGGCCGGTTTCGATACAACTTCTCCATTGGCAATCAGCCGCATGGTTTGGGTCAGACCGCGGGCGGTGGCACTGTTGTTCAGGCCCAGACGAAATGCGACGTTATCTTCCACGCCGCGCCGCACGATTACACCTTCGATGCCGAGCGCCTGAATGAAATCATTTACCGATTTCGTTCCCGCCTTCTCAAGCAGGATGTTCGTGGCGAGATTGCTGCTTCGCACGATCATTAAGCGCGTTAGTTCGGCAATCGATTCGTTTTCACCGATGCGGCGATAGAGCGTTAGTTCCGAGTCGTCCCCTTCCAAGAGTGAGAAACTACTCCCATCTGCGATGCTGGCAAACGAATTGGTGATGGGAAGACGGTCATCCAATGCCAACCGGCCCAGCTGAGCCTGGTGGAACACTTCCATCATCACATGGACCTTAAAGGTGCTGGCGGGATGATATGACTCATCGGCGCGCATTAGCATCTCCTGGCCGGTTTCCAGATCGTGGACCGCTACCGAGATGCTCCTATTGATTTGTTCTGCAATGAAGGTTTCGAGTTGAGTCATGGACGCAATTGTATCAAATGCTTTTAATGGTGTTATGTCGTTTGGATTCTGTTATTCACTTCATTCCATCGAAGTGATTCAAATATTTGGCGGGGTAAATACGTTGCTCGGCTTCGCGGACAAGGCGTTGCATTGTAGCACGTGCCAACTCGGCCTGCCTGGGTGTTATGATTTGCTCTTGCAGTGCATCTTTGAATTCATCCCAATCCAGCTCTAGTAGGCGCCCGTCAGGATGGAGCCAAACATCCAGGTAGAGATCGGTCATTTGATATGTATGGGGAGAAAGTTGTAAGACTGGCTCGCCAATATCGGAATAATGACCGAGCAGCATGCCATCACGATCACGAAACTCGAGCAGGTTGAATGGTTCCGTGAAGAAATATGTTTTCGAGATGGCTGCCGCGCGTTGATGTGATTTAATCAAATTCTGACTTTGCAGCGCGCGGCTGAGATGCTCGACGATATTCTCTGGTAGAGTCTTGTAGGTTCTCAGACAGATTTTATCCTGGGCAACAAAATCCTCTTCGTAATACGTAGTCTCTTTTCCTGGGCGGATATATTCCATTCGAACGAGGTCGCCAGGGTTCATCGGCTTACCACGCCACTCCCAACACTGCGACAAAATGTGCCGCGGCGGCAAGCATCACAAATAAATGCCACATCTCATGGAAGCCGAAGATGCCAGGCTTGAAGTTGAATATTTTCGTGACATAGACAAGTGCACCGAGCGTGTAGAGCACACCACCCGCGATCAACCAGCCCAATACCCAGGCAGGTAATACATCCAGCATTTGCCCGAGCCCGGAAATGGAGAGCCAGCCCATCACGATATAAATCCCTGCATTCAGCCAGCGCGGCGCACGGATGTAAAAAACCTTCACGATGATCCCGATGACAGCCAGCGACCAGATAATGCTCAGCACGCCCCACTTCCAAAAACCGTCAAAGGCATTCACGCAAAATGGAGTATAGGTCCCTGCGATTAGACAGTAAATCGCAGCGTGGTCCACCTTGCGAAAAATTTCCAAAACCCTTTCCTTGACCTGCACCATGTGGTAGGTAGCGCTCGCGGAAAATAAAAAGATCAGGCTTACGCCATAAATGATGAGCGAAATCACTTTTGTTGGTGTACCCCAACCGACGATAAGCAATGCAATCAAACCTGCCAGTGCCAATATTGCTCCAACCCAGTGAGTGAGGCTGTTTACAGGTTCTCGAAATATTTTGAGCATGAAGATTCCTTTCCGCTCAGCGCGGAGTTCTAAAGTTATCCTGGACGCGGTAGTGCGATGATCACTAACAACAAACTCGATTTTACCTGCAACTCTCTTATTTCCACTTCAAAGCCGGCCTTGACGAATGGTTCTCGCAATTTATCGCGCACCATCTCAATGGGATCCACCGGACTTTGATGGGTGACTCGAAATAACCAGGCCATGGCACGGTCCAGTAAGCCGCGCCCGATCTGAATCGCCACGGGCAGGACGATGAATTTGCCTCCGTCCGACAGGCAGCGCCTCACCTCATTCAGGGTTTCTGAGGCTGTGATGTATTCTGCGGGGAAGGTGGCAACAATCGTGTCAAAAGATTGATCGGGAAAGGGAAGGTGTTGTGCAAGTCCACGGGTCAAATTGATTTGCGTATAGCCAGCTTGTGACTGGGTAGTGGTCTGCCTTTGGAAACCGGAAACGCTTTGGACTGCAGACGTTTGTCGTTTTCTGAGGTTGTATTTGGCAAGCCGCGTCATTTGCCGCGATTCATCGATTCCAACCGCGATCAGGCCGCGGCTGAGCAGGATCCGCTGCAAGTGACCGGGGCCGAAGCCGATCTCGAGGACGCGCGGCCCTTCGATGAAGGGGAGGATGCTTATCACCCAGTCTTTCCAGCGACCCAATGAAACCGTTGCGGCGACAAGGTCGTAGGTGAAGGCAAACTGATGGTAAAGCAGTTGGAAGAAGAATCGGAGAACGGTTTTCACAGGGGTGGGTGACTGCCTTGCCAGGGTGCTACTGGCTGGCTACGAAAAAAACAAGGGTCTGACACGCTTTGCGGTCAAACCCTTGCCTTGCATAATGCAAGCTATATCTTAAGCAGCAGTGGATTCGCCTTCACCTTCAGACTTCTTGACTTTGCTGCGAACGGCTTCTACCGCGCTCTTGCCGCGTTCGCGCACGTCTTCGTACATAGCCTGGCCGCGTTCGCGGGCCGTCGAGTACACTTCGTTACCGCGTTCGCGCAGCTGTCTGGCAAGCTCATCCGCGCGGGCACGTGCTTCGGCTGCGGCCGCTTCGGCGCGAGCCAGGGCCTCTTCGGCGGATTGCTGAGCCCTATCGCGCAGTTCAATGGACTTATCCTTGATCAATGCGCGTGTCTCTTCGCCGGATTGTGGGGCGAATAGCAACGAAACGACGGCGCCGGTGAGTCCGCCAACGATGAAGCCTACGAGAAAGGCTCCGAATTCATCACGATCAGACATGGTAACCTCCTTGGGGTTAGTAGTTATGTTTGCTTGTCAGTTACAAAAGGGACGAATTTCCTTTCGCAACGTTATACCCTATTTTCTACGAATGCCCATCAATTCTAACATACGGTTAAGCCCAGCCATATAGCCATTGAGCTTGATGACGGGGTCCACCATATTCTCGCCCAAAAACTCGGCTGTGCCGCGCAGGTTGTTGACCGTCTCATTGGTGGCTTTGAGGATTGGGCGGACTTCATTCTGTAAGAGGTTGATGAGGCTTGCCAGTTGAACGACCAGCACGATCAGCGCCACGCCAATGACCAGCGATTCGAGCGCCACCACAATAATAAAAACATCCCGAATCTTGTCGGTGGGGGTCGCAGGCTGTAGCAGGAAATAGATGGCCACGCCCAGTAAGATTAACAAAACAACTACCCCAATGATGACGCCGATCATGATGCGTTTCATCTGTTGGTCTTGTTCGGTCGGCTCGAGCGTGCGTTGAACGTCAATTTCAGCGGATGGAGTAGGTGTTTCCATAAATTTATTATAGCATTTTTAATGTTAATTAATTGTTATAAGATTCCCAGGATTTTCATCTCATGGCGGACAGTTTCCACCCAACCTTCACTCACTGGACGTGGGCTATAGCCGAGTTCACGTTTGGCCTTGCTGTTATCGCCGACATAGGTAACTCCGGCAACAATGCGCAAGCCTTCAGAACTATATTCATCCGGTAGCCAGGCATCGAATGGCTTTACCAGAACAGACATGATCTTCATGACTCCGGGCGCGACGGCTGCTGGTGGACGTTTTCCGGCAACTTTGGCCGCCAGCGTGTATGCTTTAAGGGTTTCATAGTACTCACCACAGATAATGTAACTTTCGCCAATTTTGCCTTTCTCCATAGCCAAAATGTGACCCTGAACAATGTCGTCTACGTGTCCCCAACATTGCGCGGTTTTTCGCGGTAGCATTGGCAATTGTCCCTTGAATAAATTGAGCAACGAGGCCCTGACAGATGAAGTATCACCAGGGCCATAAATCAAACCGGGTTGCACGATTACCAAAGGTAATCCTTGCGCGATGAATTCTTTAGCAATTTCATGGGCGGCCGCTTTGGTTCTGTCATATTCACTGAGATGTCGCCCTATAAAGTGGTAATTCTCGTCTGCCAAATGACCGTGCGTATCGGAATTGATGGCTAATGTGCTTGTATAAACACCTTTAGGGATTTTCAATTCCCGCATGAGTTCCAACACATTGCGTGTGCCTTGAATATTGACGCGCTCGCCGTCGCTTTTATCTTTCGTGCCGATCTTATACCAGCCTGCCACGTGATAGACGCCATCCACACCGCTCATTGCCTCGCGCATCGACTCTTTGTCGGTCACGTCACCTTTGAACAATTTCACCCCGATGTCTTGCAAATCTTGTGCCTTATCCGGATTCCGCATCGATGCGTGGACTTCATGTCCCGCTTCGCGCAATTTTCCTGCCAGCACACTTCCTACGAAACCAGTTGCGCCAGTGACAAAATATTTCATTTGATTATCTCCTTGGGATTTTCTAACCCAAGTGTAACAAAAAAGTTCTTGACTCGGTAATGCAGTTGCGATATTATACCATCACAACCGACCGTTCGGTAGGGAGCAGAGATGACCAGAGAAGATATTCTCGAAGCCGCCGCACAAGTCTTTCGTCAAAAGGGTTTTCACGGCGCCTCCATGAACGATATTGCTGATGCCACCAGTTTGAAAAAAGCCAGTCTGTATCATCACGTCGCTTCCAAGCAGGAGATCTTGCTTGAAATTTTAGAACGTGCTTTGCAATTGCTTCTAGAACGAATTTCCTCCATTACAACTCAAAATATCCCAGCCGATAAAAAACTGCGCCTGATGATCAGTGAGTATCTCCAAATTCTTGTGGAGAATATTGACCTTGCTACTGTGTTGCTTTTTGAACATCGCGCCCTAGAACGCCGCCAACATTCCCGTCACATTCCCAATCGCGATAAATTCGAAGCACTCTGGAAAGACGTGATTTCAGAAGGCGTGAATGCCAGACTTTTTAAATGTGACAACCCTGCGCTCATTACGCGAGCCTTGCTGGGTCAATTGAATTGGACGATTACCTGGTACCGTCCCGATGGTGCATTGACCATTGAAGAGGTGGCCGGCCAGTATTCCGATCTGCTTTTGAATGGGTTGCTCAAATGAGTGAGAAGCCTTCCTTTGCCGCGTTCGAAACATCCGGCGGCGCGAAGATTTACCGACTTCCGCTGGAAGCCTTCCCGAATTTTTGGACATACGCGTATGTAGTCTCGAAAAATGATCTTCGGATTCTGATCGACACCGGCTCGGGTACAGATTCATCTCACAACGATTTATTGAAAGGGCTGCAACAGGCCGGGCTTCAACCTTCAGATTTGACTCATATCCTTTTGACTCATGCCCACATCGATCACTACGGTGGACTCTCCAAACTTAAACCTCTAACACAGGCAAAGATTGCCTGCCACGAACTGGATGTGCAGACGGTGGCGCATCACGAGGCCAGGCTTGCACTTATTAGTCGCCGTCTCGGAACTTTCCTGGCTGAATGCGGCCTCGCTGACGAAACGCGGAATCAGCTCCTCAGCATTTACCGTTTTACGAAGGCCCTCTACCAATCCGTCTCTGTGGACTTTACCTACGAAGCCAACGACCTGCGGGTTGGTCCCCTTGATATGCTCCACTTGCCCGGGCATTGTCCAGGTCATGTGGCGATGCGGCTTGACGATGTCATTTTCTGTGGGGATATGGTGGTAGAAGGTGTCACGCCTCATCTTTCCCCTGAAACCATCCATCCCTACAGCGGGCTTGACCATTATCTTGAATCGTTGACGAAACTTCAACAATGGTCAAAAGATGCTCGTCTCTTTCTGAACGGTCATGACGAAGCAATTACCGATTTGCCCTCTCGAATAGATGCAACACACCAAAACCTGATTCGCCGCATGAGCAAAGCCGTGAAAGCACTGAGCGAACCTCTAACAGTTTCCGAGATTTGCATAGCAATCTATGGTGAAGCAAGTGCATATCGGTTATTACTTGTCATAGAAAAGACCGGTGCATACGCCGAGTATTTCTTTGAACATGGCATGATCGAGCTTATCAACCCGGATGAAGTGGAGCAGGGGCTGCCTGCAAAGTATCAGAGATTGCGCGAAATTGCTGATGCCGAAATCCTGCCGAAGCGGGATACTCGGTGGTTGAGTAGCGAACGAAGTGAGCGTACACTTGCACCGAACGCAAGTGCGGTGTCGAAACCACCAGTTTGAATCAAACTTAATATATTCAGGTTAGCAGCGGTCTCGGTATGGATCTCGCTACCGCTCGATCCTACTCGATCACCAAAGAGAATTATTGAAAGGAAAGAAATTATGTATTCATTTGACCCAACGGAAGAACAACAGATGCTGATTGATGCAGTGAACAAATATGCTGTCAATGACCTGCGTGCTGCCGCGCATGAGGCAGAAGAAGGCCGCAAGCTGCCGAATAAGCTCATCAGCAAAGGCTGGGAACTGGGCTTGTTGCAAGCCTCCATTTCTGAAGCCTATGGAGGCTTTGGTGAGCGTAGCGTGGTGACTGGCGTGCTCGCGCTTGAGGAGATGGCATTCGGTGACTTGGCTGGCACAATGGCTGTGCTGACGCCGAGCCTCTTTGCAATACCAATTCTGACCGCGGGCAATGAAGAACAAAAGCAGACGTATTTATCGAAGCTTGTTGAGGGGGAGTGGCGCCCATACACTGCTGCGCTAATTGAATTCTCGTTCGATTTTGATCCGAACGCGCTTAAAACTACTGCCACCATCAACGCGGACGCTTATGTTCTTAATGGTGAGAAGGCATATGTTCCGTTCGCAAAGGACGCCGAAGCAATTTTGGTTTATGCCACCCTGGATGGACAAACGCAAGGCTTTCTCGTCCCGAAAAATGTGCCCGGGTTGACCATCTCCGATGAGCGCGAAAAATTGATGAGTCTGAACGCGCTTCCTATATATCGCGTCAAATTGGACAATGTGAATGTACCATTAGCGAACCGACTGGGCGGCGTCTCGGGTCATGACTTTGACCTGATTCTGGCTTCGATGCGCGTTGCCAGCGCTGCACTGGCTGTCGGTGTGGCGAATGCAGCATTTGAATATAGCAAGAACTATGCCAAGGAACGTGAAGCCTTTGGCGTGAAAATTGCCCAGAAACAAGCCATTGCCTTCATGCTTGCCGAAATGCGGACCGAGATCGAAGCCATTCGTTTGCTCACTTGGGAAGCGGCCTGGAAGCTCGATAATAATCGGGAGGACGCAGTCAACGAAGCCTATCTCGCCTCCACCGGCGCAGTGGATATGGTCATGATGGTCACGGACCGTGCAGTACAAATCCTAGGTGGGCACGGCTATATCCGCGAGCACCCTGTCGAGATGTGGATGAGGAATGGACGCGGGTTTGCAATGTTTACCGGTTTAGCAATTGTCTAGGAGGAAGAAATGCCAATCGAATTTGAAGCACCGAAACCGATCACCCAGGCACAGTTCATGCTAAGAACTGTGGGTGAGGAGATGATTCGTCCCAAGTCGCGGTATTTCGACGAACACGAACATGAAATACCATGGGACTATATTGAGTTCATGCATATGGCGATGAAATCCATGGGAGGCAGTTCGCTGGCACCGCGTGAAAATGGAAATGGCAAAGATGGCGAAGACAAGCCCAAACGCCCTCCTCTGGGATATCAACTCATTGCGACTCAAATTGAATCCCTGGCATGGGGTGACCTGGGGTTTTATCATTGCCTCCCCGGTGGCGGACTCGGCGCGGCAGCTATCCATGCAGCCGGGACGGCCGAACAAAAAGAGAAATTCCTGGCGCGGTTTATGGATGATAAGCCAACGTTTGCCGCGATGTGTATTACGGAGCCGGGCGCAGGTTCGGATAACTCTGCCATTCGTACGCGCGCTGTGCTGGATGAAAAGACCAAGGAGTGGGTCATTAACGGTGAGAAGATTTTTGTAACGGGTGGAGATAAGTCCTTTACGGAATATGAAAAATTGGGGAAGGGCTTTATCGTCGTTTGGGCAACGATTGACCCATCTGCCGGTCGGGCAGGAATGAGAGCCTTTGTCGTGGAAGGCGGAACGCCAGGAGTTAGAATGGTCAAGCTGGAACATAAGCTCGGAATCCGTTGCAGCGACACGGCAGCGATTTCGCTCGTCGAGGCCCGCGTTCCTTTTCAGAATATATTGGGAAGCCCAACCGTAGAAGCGTCCACGAAGGGGTTCAAAGGTGCGATGGCTACCTTCGACGCGACGAGGCCTCTCGTGGCGGCATCCGGCCTGGGGGTCGCACGAGCCGCTTTGGAATTCTTAAAGGAAAAACTCGCTGAGAACGGAATCCAAATCCGCTATGGATTGCCGCGCCAGAAGCTGACGTCCATCGAGCGCGACGTGATTGACATGGAAATTATGTTGAAATCCGCCTGGTTGATGGTGATCAAGGCGACCTGGATGGCAGACAATAAGAAGCCGAACGCTTTGGAGGCTTCGATGAGCAAGGTGAAGGGTGGAGATGTTTGCACGAAGATCACACAAAAAGTAGTGGAGATTTTGGGACCGCTTGGTTATAGTCGCGAGTTCCTGGCTGAGAAATGGATGCGAGACGCGCGGATTACGGATATCTATGAAGGCACAGGGCAGATAAATCGACTGGTGGTCGCAAGGCAGATTTTGGGTTATTCAGGTTCGGAATTGAGATAGTATTCTGGTAATCGAGTAGTCCTGAGCGTTTGCTGCGAAGGACAGATCGAGACCAGCGAAGATATTTGGGTTCATGGTGGTCTCGATATGTTCCTCACTTTCGTTCGGAACTACTCGACCACCGAGGAGAATCAGGTATTATGAAATATCAAATTCATAAGGCGGTTGTCATCGGCGCAGGGACGATGGGTGCGGCGATTGCGGCGCATCTGGCGAATTCAGGTGTACCTGTGACTTTGCTCGACATCGCATCGAAAGATGGCGACAGGAATAAAATCGTCAACGACGGCTGGGAAAGATGCCTGAAAGCGAAGCCTGCCAATTTGATGTCTGCCTCGTTGAAGACCTTGGTCAAGTTGGGGAATCTTGAGGATGATTTTGACGCTGTCGCCGAAGCGGATTGGGTCTGTGAAGCGATTGTCGAAAATCTAAAAATTAAGCAAGATCTGATGACTCGCCTGGATGAAGCGCGCAAGCCAAACGCGATCGTTTCGACAAATACTTCGGGAATTCCCGTGGCGTCCATCGCGAAGGGACGCTCGGAAGGATTCAAGAAACATTTTCTGGGGACGCACTTTTTCAACCCACCGCGCTATCTGAAATTGTTGGAAGTTATCCCCACCAAAGATACTGATAGTGAAGTTGTTGCGTTTATTTCGTGGTTTGGTGAGAAACGCCTGGGCAAAGGAATCGTTCTTTGCAAGGACACACCAAACTTCATCGGCAATCGCGTTTTCTTTGGGATAAGCACCTTTGCGATGAATTACATCCTGGAGAATGAATACACGGTGGATGAAGTAGATGCGCTCACCGGTCCATTGATTGGTCATCCCAAGACGGCGACCTTCCGCTTGGCGGATCTGGTCGGGTTGGATGTTTGGGAGCACGTCGGTCGGAATTT
>Ga0075418_10003715_pt1 | contig 17393 bp, 17 predicted proteins | sample SoiMetdeltSBSDD2_FD_81776 | JGI IMG/M metagenome (GOLD analysis project Ga0075418, IMG submission 81776) | Bulk soil microbial communities from a Populus tree surrounding site in Tennessee, USA - Soil MetaG P. deltoides SBSDD2 | ecosystem: Environmental > Terrestrial > Soil > Tree plantation... | reverse complement strand
GCACCCATTCCCCGACGTGCGCTTCAACGCCAGAACCCAAGGCAGGAGCCCAGTGCGGTAATTCCGCCCGCTGGGATCTGTGCGGGGGGCCGCCCGCGAGGGCGGTCCCTACCGCGACCAGCTGCGGGACCTAGACCGCTGTCGAGGATAGCCAGCCGAAGTTGGTCCTGGCCATAAAGCACTTCGACGCGGGCCGAGCATTGTCCAGCATGGCGCAGCGTGTTGGATAACGCTTCCTGCACGATACGAAACGCCGACACGTCGATGCCCTGGGGCAGCGGCCTGGGCTGGCCGTGGACCACGAGTTCGACCTCTAGTCCGGCCTCGCGGGTACGTGCCAGCAGGGCGTCCAGCCGGGCCAGGCTGGGCTGCGGTTCGCGCATTTCCACGCTGGCTTCCTCAGTACGCAACACGCCCAGCAGGCGGCGCAGTTCGATGAGGGTCTGCCGACCGATCTGCTCGACGCAGGCCAGCTCGGCTCGCAATTGGTCGGCCCCGGCGTCGGCCACCATCCGGGCGCCGCCAGCGCTGATAACCATGACGGTGACGTTATGGGTGACCACGTCGTGCAACTCGCGGGCGATGCGGTGGCGTTCTGCCGCCGCGGCTTGCCGCGCGCTGCCGTCGCGGTCGGCTTCCAATCGCGCGGCGCGGGCCTGGAGCTCGGTGAGGTACGCCCGCCTGGTCCGCGCGTTGGTGCCAACGGCCCAGGCCGTCACCATCGCCATGCCGCCAATCGTCAGGTATGTCACCGGCTGACGATCGATCACCAGCGCCGCGTCGGTAACGAGTGCCGCGGACCCGAGCCCCACCACGGAGACACGTCGCGAGGCGGCCGCCGCCAACGAGTACAGCGCAAGCGCGGGTGTCAGCGCCGCCGGCAGGCCAGGCTGGCCCAACGCGGCCAACCCGACCGCCGACAGCGCGGTCACCACCAGGACCTGCATCGGTGCCCGCCGTCGCCACGCGACCGGCAGCGATTGCGTGAGGGCGAGCGCGACCGCGACAACCATCATCCAGTCCACAACATTTCGGCGGTCCACCACGACAACCACGCTGACGGCGGCAAGCCCGACCGCGCACAACCCGTCTAGTACTGCCCACCGGCGCTCGGCAAGCGTTCGGACCGCGCTGCGTGTCCAGCCCATGAGCGACCGTACTCGGCCTGCGCGTGTGGACGCATCGTGCGTTAAGACTAGGCCCGGCCTACCCCCTGCGGATGAGGCATAGCGGCTCGCGCTGCCCAAAGACCGAGGAATCCTCCCTGCGTCGGGTTCGTAATGTCGCTAGCGCGGCCGACGACGCTCGACCATGCCCGCACATAACATCGCTACGCCTGTAAACGGCCCGGCAACGCGCATGAGGAGGAGCGGACCGATGTCGACCACCGATAAACGCCCGACGAGCCAGCCCACCGGTCGGCGGGTACTCGCCGCCGGCCTATTTGCCGCAACGCTGTCGACCGCGATTAACCTCGCCATCCGGGCACTGGTCCTGGGATTGCTCGACAATCCCGAGGTGCCCTACCCGCTGGTGCTGCGACCGGTTATCGAGTTCACTTTTCTGCCTAGCTTGTTCGGCACCCTGCTGTTTCTGTTTTTGCGCCGAGTCACCACCCGGCCAGTACACTGGTTCACGATCGCTGCCGCAGCCGTACTCGTCCTGTCCTGGATAGCACCGGTCGTCCTGTTCGTACACGACGACATCACGGCAGGCGTGCTGGTCGCGTTGATGATCATGCACACCACGCCCGCGGTCCTCCTCGTCACCACGCTTCGGACGATCACCCGAACCGCCGCAACGGCTACGCCGCCTCCGAGAACCGATGACAAGCAACAACACACCGCACAGTGACTCGTGTCGGCCAAGCTGTCGGTGCATCACCTGGCAACCCGGTATCGCACCGTGGAAACGATACAGCGGCTTCGAACCTGCTGGCTCGGTCGCTTGCGATCAGGTATCGATGCGGGTGATCGCGGGGTGCCGGCGGCGCGCATCGGATGAGGCGGCGTTGCCTCCTGCATTGCCTCTGCTTCCGGTGGGTCGGCTCGATTCGCTCGCCGCAGTGTCAGTGATGTACGGGAATGTTCTCTGTCATTCGTCTCGATCGTTATTCAGTTAGTACCTACCAGTCTCTGTGATCGAAAAGGGTTGGCGACTGCGGCGGACAATTCTTCACAGTAGCGCCACTGCGAGGCAGCGTACTAACCTTAATGTCACTATCCTGAAGGAGGTATTCGATGACCTCGGAGGCCCTGGTTCGCAGGTACGACAAGTCTTTCATGCTCTTCGACAGCAACGGAAACGGATACGTCGAAGAGGCTGACATGAAAAGGCTACAAGGCCAGATTTTCGCGATCTTCGGTGAGTCGCCAACGTCGCAACGGGGTGCCGATATCGTGAGGCTGTGGGATGACTACTGGCAGGCACTGCTGACCACCGCGGCCGTGGATGCCAGCGGCCGAATCAGTCCTCAGCAGTGGCGGGAAGCCTACGGCCGGTTGGCCAGTGACCAGGCCAGTTACAACAGGGTTTTCACTCCGCTGGCCACCGCGGTGTTTCGCCTGGTAGACACCGACAACGACGATAAGGTTGGCCCCGCGGAGTGGCGCAGTTTCCAGGAGAGCCTAGGAAACGGCGATGCCGCCGAGACCTCGTTTCAGCACATGGATACCAACCACAACGGTTACCTAACGGTCGAGGAACTGCTCGCCGCCGTACACGAGCATCTCACCAACCCCGACCCCGACGTTGGCGGCGGTTGGTTGCTCGGCGAAGTATAGCGACCCAGGCTTGGACATACCCGCAGGCAAGCCGATCTCCGATGATTTGCCGCCCACGTCCGGTGCGTGCCGGTGTCAAGACGCCTTATGGCCCCGTTGACAGCGTCGAGACGTCCGCTCAGCCTCGACCGAACACGCACCGAGTCGACGGGTAACCGTGCAAACCTTTCCCAGTCGAGATCCGGCATCCGCGGCAGGGGCAGCCAGCAGTCGACATGCCCCGGATCGGTGAAGAGCTCGAACATGTGGCGAGCACAGCTCTAGTCAAAATAGACCGAGTTATACTCACCGTGGTATTGCGATCTTCGGCTGGCTTGTGAAGCAGTTGGTACGCGCGTCGAGGGGGATCAGGTCGTCGCCGAAGAGCGGAGTGCGCGGCGCGTGTGCCGCGATCCTGTTGGCTATTTGCGAGTCGTATTGGCCGCCTCCTTTCACCTGGAGCATGTAGCGGTGCTGTGGGTCGATTTCGACAGCGGTCCACCCGGTCCAAGTCGTGATCGTCGGATTGTCCTCGTAGATCAGGGGGTAGAACCACACCGCAGGGTTGGCCATTGGATTGCCCGGTGGTGCCGTGGTGCAGTCGAACATAAAGAAGTAGAAGTCCCCGGTGAACAGGTGCTTACCGTTGGTATCCCAATGTAGCGTGATGGTCATCGTGTTTCCGGAGCGCGAAACCGCTGACCATGCCGGTCACGTCGTAGAGCTGGTAGTAGTCGAAGACATTAAACTCTTGGATCCATCCCGTGGTGATGCTTTTCGTCCGGCTGGCCGGCGGGATCGGCGGCGGTTGCGGCGTCTTGGTAATGATGTTGGATAGCCCACGGCGGAGCAGCCCGTTGACCGACTGCAGCTGGAACTGATACATGTGGCCGTTGATGAGCATGCCCGCTGTCCACTTCGGACCGGCGAGCCCGGGCGGCATGTAGACCCGCCAGGCCCGGTCGGCTCCGCGCTCTCCGTCTGCAAATCGTCGACCGCCCGCGGGTTCCCCTCGGGACCCGGGCGCGAGCTCGAACCGTCCGCACGGTTGGCTAAAAGATTGCACCGAGGAGAGATCGCGGCGGCGCAGCCGCGACGTTGTCCGCTTGCGGTTCCGTTGTGTTACAGCGTAATGCGCGTCCGAAGGGCATCCACTTGAGACTGTGCGATCGCCATCGCCACATGCGCATGCGTTCGGAGCGCCGTCGGCCGCTGCCCGCGACCGCCTAATGAGACGCCGTGGTCCTTCGGGGCTTGCCATGATGTGATCGGCGAGTGAAAGCATCGCCGGGTATCGGCAGCTTGCCCATGAGCATCTGTTTCCTGGAGGACATTCGGGCGACAGAGTCTTGACATCGACGTAGCCCGCACGGAATCGACCTGACCAACCTGCCGGCTTTCGTGAGGCGCACCGCGTCGGCGTGTGTCGCCCTGCTGGGCCGCTTCGGCACCAAGGACGTTCACCAGCCGAGATTTAATGACACCATGCGCGCTGTCGAGTTCGATGTTGAAAGCGTCCTCGTTGGCTGGAGGTCACAGGCCGTCTACGGGAGGCTGGTCGCGCGTCCGCATTTGCAGCGGTACTTTGTGGCCGAGGTCGCACCCAGCGCCGTGGGAGGACAAGCCGGTGCGGGAGGGCGCGTTCGAGGAAGGGGCTGCGGCGCTCACCCAGATCAAGACGCTGTACCCATTGACGCTGGAACAGCTCACCAACATCACCCAGCGGCGGTTCGACCCGCCGCCGATGATGATGGTTGTCGATGCATATATGTGGATGATGACGAATCGTCCGGGTGCGATGCCTGCGTGAGTTTGATGAGCTCGGTGAGTTAGGAGCGACGATGCGGTGACTATCCCGCCGCCGACCACCTGCACCAACAGGCCCTGACCATCTACAGCGAGACCGGTGACCGGCTTATGCCTCGCTCCCCGCTGGCAAGGGAGAAGGCCGCCGCGATTGGGTGACGCGGCGGCGCGCGGTCTGCCGTCTTTACGCGGCGATGTTGACGTAGTGCACTGCGGCGTACGCGGTCTTGGCGGTGGTGCTAGTCGGCCGCGGGACGAAGGCGATCAGCCCGTCGCCGTCGCATGGCACGGTCCAACCTGTCGGGAGTGCTTGCCCCACAAGGTACTCGGTGAAGACCAAAGGGGTGTTCACCGTGCTGGAGCTGACCGGTGAGGCGGCCACGGACGTGCCGGCGCTGCCGGTGAAGCCGATGTTGTCCGTCGGGGTCGGTGACGAAACCCGGGCGACCGCCAGGGTTTGGCCGCCGGCCGGATGTCCCTGCCGTCCGGTGGATGGGCCGGGACAGACGGTGTAGACGACGGCCCTGGTGGTGCTGCCGTTGACCACGCCGCTGAAATACTGGTTGGGCAGGATCGGGAAGGTCGGCGGGTCCGCCGCGGCGATGCCGGGCAACAGCATGGCATAACCAAGGGGGACAAGGGCGATCAGGGTACGCATGCGCATAAGGAACCTCCAGGCCCGCCACAACAACGGTGATTGACATGTGCCAATCGTTATATCACCCGGACGCGCCGACAGCGATACCACGAAGGACCACGAAGGGCCAGGCATGTTTGGGACCGGCTGATGATGCGCACCGCGATCAGGCAATGTGCTCATAGGACAGGTCTCGTCTTGCGCCTGACGCACGTTGCCGGCGACGCTGGTTCAAGGAGGAATTCCGCGCAATATGCAACATCGGGTGGATCTGCGGTCACCGAAATTTCCTGGCGGACTTCACAGACTCCGCGTCCCGCAGTGGGGTTGAGGCGTGGGCGATCCACCCAATGCGAGCGACCGCCCGCCGCTCAGCCGCGCTGACGCTCCTCCCGCTGCCGAACCAGCTCCTCGACCGCGCTCGGCAGAGTCGTCTCGAAGTCGATCAGCTTCGCCCAGTTCGGGGTCACGACGATCCGGACCATGCCGTCGTGGTAGAGCGAACGCACCTCCGCCTCCCACTCGACCCGCTGCTCGGGCGTCATCTCGTAGGTGCTGGTCGCCTGGAGATACTCGTCCGGGATACCGTCGACGAAGTCCAACTCGGCCCGACCCCGGATGAGCAAGATCTTGGGCGGGTGCACCTCGGTGTCGATCGTCAGGGCAACCATCGGGTTCTCGCCCAAGGCCTGAAGCTTCGCAGCGTTCTTCGGAGTGCACATGACGATCTTCGAGCCGTTCCAGGTAAAAATGATCGGGACATTGCGGGGTGTGCCGTCCTTGGCGACGTAGGCCAAGCGGGTCACGTCGCGAGCCAACAGTTCCTGACTGATCGGTCGGTTCAGAACCTCGGTGATCTCGCTCGGTTGCACGGTTATTCCTCCCGTTGTCGTTCTCGGTCCATCCAGCAGATCGTTCTGGTGGTCGCAGGTCGGCCGCGACGGGGCGCTAGCTGAGCTCCTCGGCCAACCCGACTATGATCCCCTCAGGGCCGCGGACGTAGCAGAGCCGGTAGGTGTCGTCGTACTGCGCCAGCTCGCCGAGGAGTTCGGCGCCGTGGGCGCGCAGGCGGGCGACGTCGTCGTCGATGTCGTCAACGGCGAACATGACACGGTGCAGGCCCAGCGTGTTGGGCGGCGGGTTCTCCGGCTCGGCGCTGATCGCCGCCGGGGTGTGGTACTTCGTCAGCTCCAGCTGGCCGTGGCCGTCCGGGGTCCGCATCATCGCGATGTCGCTCCGGACGCCGTCGAGTCCGACGGTGCAGTCCGCCCAAAGGCCTTCGATCTGCGCCTTGCCTCCCAGCTCCATGCCGAGTTCTACGAAGAACGCAATTGCAGCCTCAAGGTCGTCGACGACGATGCCGGCGTTGTCCATCCGCTGAATCGTCATGGCGGTTCTCCTTCTTCCTCGCGCGGCCCGTCGAGGCCACTGGTGTACCCAGGACGGAGCCAGCGCCACATTCTCGACACCCGGAAAGTGCTGAGTTTTTAGGGACCTGCTTCTGACCGTCACCGCCCTGGGGCGCCCGCACCGCCGAACGAGAAACCGCCCGCCCGTACGCCGATTCCGCTATCGGACGCGCTCCGGCCCTGCCAGGCGGGACGATCCAAGAGTGTGTCGCGGATGCGCCGCGGCCGGTACCCGGTGGGGCCGAGCTGGGCGAGCTTCAACGACATGAGCGAGGAACGAAGCTGTTTGCATTCTACGGCATCGAACGCGCGGATGACGCGCAGTCATTTGCCATCACCATCGGATTGATGGGGCAGGACTTGCCTACCTCGACAATCGGCGCCGCACCACGTGCGATGTGCCGGCGGTGAAGGCGATAGTGCCCGTGAAGTCGTCGGATGGTCTGTGCTGATGAGAAGTATCGCGAGCGTGGAAACGTGATGGCTGGACGCGTCGAGGAGGAAGCATACTCGCGATGTGTCATCAATCGAGGACCGTCTGGCAGCGGCGGTCGACCGGGGTGATGTGGATGCCGTCCGTGCGGCCCTGAGCGAGGGAGCTGACCCTAACGGCGCCGGCTGGTGGTGCATGGGTTTGTTGGAGTGCGCCGTGGAGCGCGGCTGGGTGGCGGTGATGCGGGTGTTGCTGGAGGCGGGGGCCGATCCGAACGCCCGCAGCGAGATCTTATCGGAGAGTCTGCTTCGGGAGGCGGTCCGATACGAGCAGGTGGAGGCGGTACGGGTCTTGGCCGAGTTCGGTGCCAGCCCAGACCTGTTGGATGAGGCGCTGCACAAGGTCATTGTCTCGCGGGGGCCGTCGCCGATGGCGGAGGTGTTGCTCGAACTGGGTACCAGGGTCGACACCGCCGACTCGAACGGTTGGACGTCGCTGCATTTTGCCGCCGCTTACGGCTATGCGGCGTCGGTTGGCTGGCTGCTGTATGCCGGTGCTGATGCGTCGTTGACGACTGCGCATGGCCTGACCGCCGCTGACATCGCCGCCTGTAACGGCTACCGCGAGATGGCAAACGCCTTGCGTGGCGCTGCTGCGGGACTGTCCGACAATCGGAAGGTGATCAACCACCGGCGACAAGCGATGTGCTGACATTGGTAAATGAGTACGGTTGAGGCGATCACGTGAGCCCACGGCGACACCGGCCGAATGAAGCCGGCTCGACGGTCCGGCGCCGGGGGCGACGACCTATATTCGGCGCTTGCCTTTGATCAATCTGCAGCAACAGATGGATCCCGCCGCCCCGACAACACCAGGGGGATTGGCACGAGGGAATCGTCGCGGGTCAGCAGGATCGCGTTGTGGCAATCCAATCGGGTCAGCGTGTGGCAGAAGATGCTTGTACGATTTTGCGATGGATCTGGTGGCATGGCCTTTCGCGATCGTTGGCCTGCTGCCGTGGCTGGGCCTTCCGCTGCTACTCATCGTCATGGTGACCCGTGCGGGTATGGTACGCATCGGTTTCGGCGCCGGGCTGGCCGTTGCTCTGGTATTTCTTTACCTGTCTGTCTGCCAACTGCTGCCAGGCCCGGGCTGGCCGATCTGGATCGAAGGGCTGCTCCTGTGGGGGCCGACCACGCTGGCCGTGTGTGGTGCAGCCGCGTTGACCGACCGGTGGTTCTCGCGGCGTTTGGGCAGCGCTTCAGGATCGGCAGCCACCGCAACTGCGCCCGTGGCTCGTTGGATGGGTCCGTTGCTTATGGCGGCGTTCGTCGGCTGGTCGGCGTGCTGCGGCGGGTGCGTATTCAGTCCGGCCGCCGAGTTCGTGGACCTGCGCCTCGACTCACCGACGCCAGGGCTCGTCCTGCCGATACCCAAAGATTTGACTTTGGTCTCCGCCGATCGGGAATGTGGCTCGGCGTGGTGCTCCGAACTCTATCTCATCGGCTCGCCCGACCAGGCCAGCCTGCCCGAGCTTACCGACCGGCTGTGGGCACACCTGACCGATACCAAGGGCTGGAAGCGTATGCGTGAGGACGCGGGATGCCAACGACCCGGATGGTTCTTGCGCAACGAGTTCTGCTTGTTCGTCGATCCCGAACAGGCCGGGCCTGACGCCCGACTCAAGGTTCACGTGACGGGGGCGCTGACAGTTGTCTGACCGCGCGCCAGCGGGACGGCCGAAACCCGCACCGACACATGATCGCGAGTGCAGTGAGCCGTGGCCTGTGGGATGGGCGGGATTGCGTGAGTCCGCTGGTTGACCCTCACCGCACGATTGTCGCCGCGCAGCGATCCCATGGATGCATTGGTGTTGCTTGCTTCCGTCAGCTTTGACCAGTCGATCGGCCAGCTTGTCTGCTCCGGTCGCGAAACGGATTGATCGCGCTGACGTCGGCGCGGTGGTGCCCTACGAACGAGCCGGCCCGGGAGCGGGAAACGCCTGCGCCTGGGCCGGCGAGCTCGTTGGATGCGCCTGGCGACTACGCCGGGCCGAACCGGGCCCGGTACTCGGTGGAGACCAAGAACGCTTCGGCGATGTGGTAATAGTCGTTGTTGCTATTCAACTGGCCGAGCCAGAACGCGAAACCACCTGGATCAGCTGTCCGGCGTAGATATGTGAGGTAAGACTGCTCGACGAACTGCGCGTTGTTGAAGTCCGGGTTCGTGCCGGGCGGATTCCGAAGACCGGGATGGGATTGCAGGAATTCGCTCGAGTACCAGAACGCGAGTGAGACATCGACGCGCTTGGCCGCGATGCATGCCGCGTCAACCCGGCATTGGGTGATCTGGCTGGTCCAGTAGGCCAAACCGCCAGTATCCGGTTCGTGGTTGAGGAAGTCCAGGTAATGCTGACGGACAAAGAACCCCGCACTGTCGATCGGGTTGATGGACGTGAGGATCACGATGTATTGGTTGACGATGGTGTTGCGCTCAGCGTCGATCCCAGGATCGGTGGCACCCGTCGGCATCGTCAATCTCGGGGTGTGCACGTGCCCGGCGGGCACGGTGACGCCGAGTTCGTCGCGCAGCCGGGTGACCCGGTAGGCGATTTCGTTGGAAAGGAAGCCGCCACCGCCACCGTGCACCGCGGTCGATCCGAGAGTCGGACCGTCGTGGGGTGCCGATGGCGCCCCTGGAGGCGACTGCTCATGCACGATTGTGTTGGCCACCACCGGATACGGCGTTCCAACCCGCATCTTGTGAACCGGCAGAGTGGTGGCCACGAACTGGGCACCGGAGTCGACAGGAGGCGTCATCGGGCTGTTATAGGTGCCGCTGCCATCGGGGTTGGTGATGTTGTCGGTTGGCAACGCGTTCCTGTTGTCTCTCGACGGTGGGCTTGCCAGATCCGGCGATGCCCGTCGCCGTCCATTGTAGACTTCAAGGTCGAACTTTCCGGGGCTGCCCATGCTCACCGTGGTAATGAGACTGGCCTGCTGCGCGCCGCCTTGCAGATGAGGCCGGAAGACCTCCTCGACCAGACGTGCATTGAATTCGGCGTAGCGCACCGGAAAGACGACAGCTTGGACCTGCGCACCGCCGACCGTTGTTCCGTCCAGCCGCAGCGCCGCAGCACCCGAAGGGTTGCCGGAGAAGATCCCGGCTCCGTCGAGCTGGAACGGGTCGAAGCCGGAGATGAACACCTTGCGGGCCGAACCCGGCTGGAAATCGTGGCTCGTCATGCCGCGCGAGGCCCGGTCGAGCCGGATTTGCACCGCGGCTGCCGCCCCGGCGAAGGCCGGCCGCCGTTGACTCAACGCGGCGGTCATGCTCAGCCGCGCCCAGTACAGTGGCCGGTCGTCGCCGGCGGCCGCGCCGTTCCTGGCCAATTGGACAGCGGTCTCCCATAGGTCACGACCACGTGCGTCGGCAAAGCCGTCCTCCGATCCGCTGGGGATGGCGCATAGCTGCTTCTTAAACGATGTCACCAGGTTTTTTATGTTGGCGATGCGCCGCAGGATCTGGGTCGACGCCGGAGCGGTACCAGGGACAAGCGCGACCCTGAGCCGTCTCTGCTCGTCATCGAGGCCCGCGGTGAGGTCGCGACAGGCGCGGGTCATGCCGGTGCCGAACGGCCCGGTCCCCATGACGATGTGCAGCAGGTCCGTGCCGAGCCCGTCGCAGGCCAGGTAGCGCAGCCCGGGAACCGGATTGCAGGCGCCCCAGATCAGCCCTTCCGGCGCCTGCAGGTACAGCTCGAACGCGCCTTCCACAGTACGTCCGCCGTTGTAGTCTCGCGCGAGTACGTTCATCGAGCCGGCGCTGAACGCCTGGTAGTCCCATTGGGCAAAGATAGGTGTACCGGTTGCCAGCACGCGGCCATCGAAACGTTCACCGTTAAAGTCGGGCGAGCGGTCTAGCACACCCGCCACACCCTGGATGCTGGCGAGGTAGAAGTTGCAGTCGAGCGCGGCGAAGTAATCAAGGTGGACGGTCTCCTCCAGGAAGTCGTCCTCCCCAAGCCCTCCGGTGTTCGTGCTGATCGACTCAAGACAGTTGAACGGCTCCCCCTCGGCCGGGGCGGCTTCAGCAGACCTCAGGTTCGACCTCTGCTTCGGATCGACCTTGAGGCGCGATCTCCACGCGGCGCTAGGGTCTGTCACCCGCAGTGACAACATCGCGGGCCTCGTGTTCAACCTTGACGCGAGACCGGCATCGGCTGCACCTGACGACACACCCGACCCGGCAGTGGCAGCGACAGGTGTCGAGCCCAGCAACAACGGGTTGGCCTCATTCGATGCCGCAGCCGGCCTGCCTCCCCCGAGCGGCCCGAGGACACCTATCGCGGCTACCGTCGCGGCGACAACGATCATAGTGCCCGATCTCGGCGCATGTCTCATCTGTTCTCCTCTCTTGCCTGGTCGGCGGCGGATGCCCACCAACCCGGGAACAGTTGCATAAGAGTCGTTGGCGTATATGGAATCCCGCACACGACCGAACAGCGTCGAACACCGGTGGGCGTCTTCTGATTGGCCACTAATTGGCCAGTGGTGACCTACGCTACGCATGTTGGTACACGCGGAGGCCAAACTCCCGGTCGGTACAGCGGATGTGGGCAGCTACGAGTCGTCGAGGAGTTCCGGTTGGCCGAGGTGGGCGATGGTGTGGACGAGGACATGAACGGTCCCAGACGTGGCGAGGGGTCGCCAGCTCGCGTGGTTGGGCCCGGAGCACTTCGGACGGGAGTCACCCGCAGGATCCTGGTGGGGGGCACGCTGGCGGCCCTGTTCGGCGTCGCGGTCGCAGTTGGCGGTGCCTGGGTGGCCGGCCTGGACAGCGACGACGCGGAGACGCCCGACCAAGGGCTGGCGCCGCCCGTTTCGCCCGCGGGGAACCGGCCCAGCACCAGAGCAAACGACTGCAGTCTGCCGTTGCCAACTGGGTACAACCGGATCGACTCACGGCGCAGTCCGGAGATCACCGACATCACGGCCATCGACCGCACCACGGTGCGGTTGCGTTGGGTGGACAGGTCCGGCAGGGTGGACCTGTTCATCGTGTCCCGCCTCTGCCAGAACGGGAGAGCGATGACCTCTCGTCTTGTGCCGTATTCTGACACGGAGTATGTATTCAGCGGTCTCGATCCGGCCACTGCACCTTACTGCTTCAAGGTGGAAGCGTTGAACACCGACAGTGGTTGGGAATCCGAACGCCGCTGTATCTCCCGCCTCGGTGAGTCTGATCCGGCAACTACGGTTCCGGGGTCGGGCTGTCGGGCACGTCGTCATCCGCCGCGTCGCATCCCGCGTCGCCGATTCCCAGCTCCACCGGCATCAGTACCGGAATACCTGCTCGTACAATTGAAACGTCCTGCTGCATTGCGTGCAGGTGGCATGGCAGAACAGGTTGGTCAGGGCCGTGGCGACCGACCACCGCCCGGCCTGCACGCTCATAAAGATGCAGCCGTCGATCGACGCCGCTCAACTCGGCCGGTTCGGCCGGTACCAGTGGTGTCTTCTCGACATGCGACTTCGTCGCGTAGTTCTCGTGGGTGGCGAAACAACCGTACGTGCCGAACGCCATGAACAGCGAAGTTTCGCCAGTTCCAGCTGACCATACCCGCCGGCGGCAGCCACGCCATCAACCGCAAGATTGTCGTGGCCCCCGGCGGCGGCGCGAACCGACAAAGTTCGCCGTGCTCAACCAGATCGCGGCGCAGTGACGACCGCCAGCGGTGGGTGACTGGGAAACCGGTCACCCACAACGCCGTTGTCGTGGCGGGATAAACGAGTTAGCAGAACGGAACTGTCACCGTCCCCGAGATCCGCAACGCGTCGTGGCGGGCCCAGCCCGCGACTCCTGTAGACGTGTTGCGTACGTAAAGCCAGGCCGTGCCGGTGATGACCGCACAGTGGACGTCGATGCCTTGGCCCGGGAAGCCCTGTCCATCAGTAACGCAGTCGATGTGTGGGTACCTGTGGATAAAGGTACCGTTGGCCCACGAGATTCCGCCGCCGTTGTAGCGGTCGGGATGGGTGGAGTGCCCGCCGCAGTGGGCAAATGCCGGTGATGCCGGTCCCACTACTACCAGGCCGGTGACGGCGAGCGTCATGGCCGCGGCAATGCCGAGGATACGTGATCGCATTACGTTTACTTCCCCTCTCGCTAACCGAACTTTCAACACGGACGCCACAGTGAACCAGAACACCGCGAGACACCTCTATTGATGAGTTCAACTCTTTAAGTGCGTCCTTCGTCGGGCCCCGGGTACCCCGAGCGCACCCGGAACCAAACCGCGAGGTGCAACAAATCCAAAACCATTAATTGATCGACGTAACGTGTTGACTCTCGTGGGCTGCAGGAGTAGGGGTAAGAGGGGCAAGCGCAGCGAGCGCGGTGACCTGAGTGGGCAGGCCAGGCCCGGTGAGATGCATGCCGTTCCGCCAGGTCTGGTAGGCGGCGACGATGGCGATCGTGGTGCGAGCATGGCCAGCGAGGCCCATCGCAGTGCCGGGCCGGACTGGGCGGGAAAGATGATGCTCTCGACCGTTGGAGGCAGGCGACCGGAGCGGCGAGAAGGAGTGGGTAGGCCAAAAGCCACAGTGATCGGCTCAGCCACCAGTGCGTGCCGCGGCCTGGACCTGTGCGCCTGCGTGAGGTCGTAGAGTTCGGCGAGCCGCTTCAGGTCGTTCTTCCCGACGGAGACGGTCCCTCGCCCGATGCGCATGACCTTCGACGGCGACCAGTCGAGTGAGCGGCCACGTTTCCTGTGTCAGGCATGCCTTCTCCCGTGCCGCGCACAGTTCGGTGCGCAGCCGCCGGGCCGCCGTTTTGAGTAAGATCTGGATCGAGCCGTCCGGCGACATGCATCAAGCATCCTGCGAGCTGGAGCCCGACCCGGACCGCCTGGACGTGACCACCCCAACCCGGCACAACCCTTCGGCCACAAGGAGACCCGCGAAACCGGCGCGACAACACCGGAGCTAATACCATGCCCCACAACCGAACCGACGAATCCGAACATCGGACCTCAGTAATTTCTCGTGATCACTCCAGGCTCAATCGCGGATCCGGGGTCTGAGGGGCGGCACGTTCAATGTGGCGTATCGCATTGGGATCACATGGTGCGTAATGTCTGGGCCAGTGTGGCCAGGCCGATCGGGCCGAGCGAGAGCGCTTCGGTGTGCCATTGCTTGAGGTTGAAGCGGGAGCCGAGCCGCTGCCGGGCCTCGTCGCGGGCGGCCAACCATGCTCGCTCGCCCAGTTTGTAGGAGATGGCCTGGCCGGGCCAGCCGCAGTAGCGTACGGCCTCCGGGTGCAGCCTGTGTTCGGCCAGCCGTCCGCGGTCGCGTAACACCTCGACCATGGTGGCGAAGTTCCATCGTCCTCCGTGCCGGGCCGCCTCTTGCTCGGGCAGCGGCAGGTCCAGGTGCAGCCCGATGTCGCAGACCACTCGGGCCGCCCGCAACGCCGAGGCCTTGAGCATGCCCAGCCGCTGGCCGGGCGTGGCGAGCAAGCCTAGTTCGTCGGCGAGGTTCTCGGCGTAGAGCGCCCAGCCTTCGCTATGCCCACTGACGCCGGCTAGTCGGCTAAACCGTGACAGTGTCTGCCCGGTCACCCGCGTCTGCCCGAGCTGCAAATGGTGTCCGGGTACGCCCTCGTGAAAGACGGTAGTCAGCTCGGCCCAGACCCCGAAGCGCTCCCGGCCGGCGGCGGGCCACCAGGTGCGGCCGGGCCGGTTCAGATCCTCGCTGGGCGGGGTGTAGTAGGGGGCGCCGGCGCTGGAGTGGAGTATCACGTTGATGTCTACTGTGCGCAAAGGTTCGGCAATGTCGAAGTGAACCCCGTGCAGCCCTTCGATCGCCTCGTCATGCCGGTCGCGCAGCCAGGCGAGGTAGGCGTCGGCGTCATCGACGTACTCCGTGGCGTTCAAATGCGCCACTGCCTGCTCGATGCTGGCGCCAGGCAGCACCCGGTCGGCCTCCACGCACATCTGATCTTCGATCCTACGCAGCTCGGCCCAGCCCCAGTGGTAGGCGTCAATCAGATCAAGGTCGGCGCCCAGAGCAAGCCGGGCGTTGACCGCATACCGGTCAGGGCCCACCCCATCCGCCTCGGCCGCCTTGTGGGCATACTCCTCGCGCAGGAAGCGGGCCGTCTCGGCGAAGGCGGCATGTACCCGATCCACCGCGACCGCCAGCTCGCCGGTCAGCGGACCCGACCCGTAACGCTGGGCGACCGGCCCGAACCCGGCGTTGTCGGCGTACCGCTGGGCTTGGGCGGCACCCTCAACGGCTTGCCGGCGGGCAGCGACCACACCCTGCGCCGCCCCTTCGGCCAGGCTCACCCGCAGCCCCGCCAGCATGTCCGGGGTCGCCCGTAGCCGGGCCAGCAGCGCGGCCCAGTCCTGTTCGCTGTGCGCCGGCATCAGGTCCAGGTTGTCACGCAGCACCTGAAGCAGGCCGAATGGGGTCCGCAGCGGGCGCAACGCCTCGCCGCTGTCATACCAAGCCAACTCGGCCTCAAGCCGCTCGCGCAGGTGAGCGGCGGCAAGCTGGTCAGCCCTGCCCTGCGGTAGCAACGTGGCCAACGTGGCCAGGGTTGCCCGCTGCAGCGCGGCGCGGGCAGCATAGCCGTCAGGGCTGAAGTCTGTGCCCGCGTTAAAGTCACCCGGCACACCCCGGTAGGTGGCGGCGACCGGGTCGAGTTCGCAACTGCGCAGCACGTATGTATCGCAAAGCGCGAAAATGGGGGTCATGTAGCGACACTAGGGCCCATCGACGCCGCACACTACCCCAACCCAGGACCCAATCCATCTGACACCATCGCGGCTGCCAATCGCCTCAGGTCGACGTCTCCATGATGCCGGCGCCGGTAAGCCTCATGCTGCAATCTCCTGCCAGGGCAACTCCTACACGGCTGTGTTGCCGGGACACATCACCTTGCCACACATGGAAACCACAGATTCGGTCGTACGGATAATGGTGATCCATTCTGTGCTGCCGGCTTGGGTGGCCAAACCAGCTACCGGGAGCCAACGAGTGCCGGTACGCCGCCGCGGTATGGCTCCAGCGGGTCCGAATGCTTCACCCAACAGCCGCCGGGTGCGTCAAACAGCTCTCGATTGCTGCGGTCCGATGCTCATGAGCATCGCGTCAGCGGATCCCTTGCGTACAACCGGCTTAGGGCAAATCAACGTACGGATGGCGGCATGAACGGGCACTTGTCCGCGTTGTAGGGATCAGGTGTGGCTAGAGCTGGAGGTGCTTCGCGAACTCACCAAGCCGGAACAGCGGCACGAAGTGTGGACAAGCTCCGGATCGCTGCGCAGTGGGCGGCGGAGACTATCCATCATCGTCACCTGTTCAATGCCGCCACCAAGCTTCTTGCCGAGCTGGCGTGAACGCCCCGGGCGCATTTGACACCGCCCGGTGCGAGGGCTGCCGGCCGAATCTCGCTAGGGATCTGTTCCAGGCGGTGAAGCCACTCGACGCCAGATCGCTTTCCGCCGAGGAGATTGTCGCCGTGGTCCAGCCGTCGGTTTGCGGCCGTTCCTTGGAAAACAGTCCTCAGCGGTGCCAGGAAGCTGTTCGACCTTGTGTCGGCGCCGGAGTACGCGGACGCCGTTTGGGCTGTCGCGGAGGCGATTGCGAGCTGGTACGGCGATACCGCTGAGGTTCGAGCTCGTGCCACGGCATGGGCTGGCAATCTCCTTAGCGCCTGTCATTTGCCGGCCGCGTTCCTAGACCAGGTAGGCGACAAGCCAGACGAGGAAGAACGACGGCTTTCGGCACACCTTCGCGGCCACCTCGCAGTCGAGCGTGCAGCCGCGTTGCACGCTGCCCGGCGACGGCTGTCAGTTTCCGCCGCCGGTTTCTGTTGTCCAGCATGGTTCCTCCTCAGCCGTGGACATCTCGCGAGGAAGAGCGCGAATCGATTGAAGGCTATGGTCGAGTTCGTACAAAGGTCAATCTAAGACGTGAAAAGTGCGTACAGCTCGGGGCCGCCGGGCACCTGGGCTGGCAGCCCCGAGCACGCTAGAGATCAGCAGCCTGCGAATCGCACCGCGTCGTAGAGATTACCGACCTGGTCGCCATAGTAGGGAGCGAACATGAACTCTGGGAAGGCGGTGTACTTGAAGTCATTGTGTCCGTTGATATAGCCCCACTCGCCGTCATACCAGGCGAGCCAAGGGCCGCCGGACGACCCGCCGGTCATATCATTGAGCCTGCGCCATCCTGTTGTGGCTGGTGAGCAGGGGTCGACTGGTCGCATGATCGGTTCGATGGGTTGGGGTGGGCGGGGTTGAGCATCGTGTGATCATCTGCCAGGTTGGGGATCAT
>Ga0075418_10003713_pt1 | contig 17393 bp, 12 predicted proteins | sample SoiMetdeltSBSDD2_FD_81776 | JGI IMG/M metagenome (GOLD analysis project Ga0075418, IMG submission 81776) | Bulk soil microbial communities from a Populus tree surrounding site in Tennessee, USA - Soil MetaG P. deltoides SBSDD2 | ecosystem: Environmental > Terrestrial > Soil > Tree plantation... | reverse complement strand
CAGGTTCTTGAGCGAGCACGTGATTCCCGCCTTCTTGTGCGTCTTCATCTTCGGCAGATTGATAAAGACGTCGGCGGAGATGACTGTCCGCGACACCTTGTACATGTGCCGGCCGCCGGAGTGGACCTTGTTGGTCTCGGCCACGTCGTAATCCGCGCCGTAGTAGCCGCGCGATGACGGTCGATGGCCGACGAACTCGCTGTGCTCTCCAAGATCTGTCGCGGTGGATCCGAGTGGGTCGCCGGGCAGCGTGCGCCGCGCGATATTGACATCCCCACGGGTCGTCCACTCGTGCTCCCGCAGATCGAGCACCGACACCTCGACGCCCGCGGCTCGACCCATCGCGATCCAACGATCCGGATTCATCCGCTCCATGATCCGGGCCCACGATGAATCCGTCTGCGGACCATCGGTGATCACCACACGGCCCGATCCACCGAGGCAGTCGAGCACGAGCTGCAGCACCGCCGTGATGACCTCGGGGGCGGTGATAACCGAGCGCCACTCATCCGGCCGGTGCTTATGCCGATGCGCCAGCCAGTTCGGCTTCAATACAACCGTGTCTCCCCGCCGAATGGTCTGCTCGAACAACGGACGGAACGCAACCAGAGCGGCGTTGAGTTCGTGCGGGTCGTACTGCCTGCAGCGCCGAACAATCACCTGCACGTCAGAGTGTTCCACCTCTGTTCCTCGCATCACCGCATTACGGGTTCACAGACCGCAGCCGCCTCGCCGACGGTAGGGGAATTTCGAGTTTGTGGCAGTGATGAAATGACTGCGTCTCGCCGGTCAGTGAACGAGCAGCGTCCCCACCAAACGGGTGCCCGAATCAGGTCGCTCGCGGTATTGCAGAGATAAGCAAGTGGCTGGCCAACGGGGATGACAGTCCCCTCTGGCTCGCCCACCTGACGACTCCGGCGGAGACTGAGGAGCCTCGAAATGTCGGGATTTCGCCCGGCAAGAGTCAACCTGGGGGGCGACTTTCCAAGACTGGGACTCTCGCGTCGCGACGCCGCCGGAAACAAAGTCCACGATTTCAGCGATTTCCACGATTTCTAGGCTCGCCCGCACGTCGGGCGAGGGCCAGTCAGGCCCGTAACTACATACGAACACGAGGTTGCGCCGTCAACTGTTGCGTGTGACCCCGATCGGTCAGATCTTTGCTATCGGGACAGTTCGGGATTATCCCTTTTTACACAAGATGATGCAGGCCGTCGGGAACGATTCGCCATCGAAGGCTCGTACTATTCTTACGCTTTTCGGGACGCGTCCCGAAGTCATCAAACTTGCGCCCGTGATCCGCCAGCTCGAAGCGGCGAGCGAGCGCTATCGCACCATCAACGTCGCGTCCGGACAGCACACGAGCCTCGTCCATCCATTCGTGAAGCTGTTTCGCATTCGAATCGATCACGATCTTCGGATCATGCAGCCTGGGCAGAATCCAAGCGGGGTCTGCGCGCGTGTGCTCGCGGCGCTCGACCCGATTCTCGAGATGGAACGCCCCGACCTGGTGCTCGTCCAGGGGGATACGACGACCGCGTTGGCGGGTGCACTTGCGGCCTTCCATCACCGCATCCCGGTAGGCCACGTCGAAGCGGGGCTCCGCTCCGGCAATCGTTTGAGTCCATTCCCGGAAGAAATGAACCGTCGACTGATCACCCAGCTGGCGACGCTGCATTTTGCGGCCACGCCGGGAAACCGCGATGTCCTCGTGAGTGAAGGCGTTGCCGAATCCTCCGTGTTCATTACCGGCAATCCCGTCGTCGATGCCCTCGAAGATATCCTGGAGACCACGGACCGCAGTGCGGCTGTCGATACGCTGCTGGATCGCACGGACGGTCTCAAGCGTATCGTCCTCACGACGCACCGGCGAGAAAGCTTCGGCAGCTATATGACCACGAGCCTGCAGCTGCTGCGGCAGTTCGTCGAAACGAACGATGATGTTGCGCTGCTGTTTCCCGTGCATCCGAATCCGGTCGTCGTGGAGACCACGCGAAAGGTGCTCGGCCAGCATCCACGTATTCACCTGATTGAACCGTTGAGCTACGAGGAGTTCGTCCTGCTCCTCTCGCGAGCATGGCTGATCGTCTCGGATTCGGGCGGCATCCAGGAAGAGGCACCGACGCTCGGTAAGCCCTTGATCATCCTGAGGGAGAACACCGAGCGACCTGAGGCTGTCCAGTCTGGCATTGCACGGCTGGTCGGCCGCCGGCCGGAACGCCTGGCGACCTTGCTCCAGGAGGCGGCTCGCGCCGACTCCTGGGCGCATCGGGCGAATACGACCGCGAATCCTTTCGGGAATGGAGACGCCGGCGCTCGAATCGTAGACGTCATCAGTGCACATTTATTCGACGCAACGCCCGAGCTCTCAACGGCTCATTGAGGCACACTTACGAACCATGACGCTTCCACGTCCAAATCTCTTCATCATCGGGGCAATGAAAAGCGGCACCACGTCGCTCCACAGCTATCTCGGCCCGCACCCGCAGATTTTCATGTCCCAATTGAAAGAGCCGGGATATTTCGTCGAGGAGCTGCACTGGAACCGCGGCGAAGCGTGGTACCTCAGTCTCTTTCGTGACGCGGGCGACGCCGCGGTGGTGGGAGAATCCACCACGGATTACACCAAGTACCCGAAGTACCGCGACGTTCCTGAGCGTATCGCCCGCTTCAATCCGGCCGCACGATTTATTTACATCATGCGCGACCCGGTGGAGCGAACGATCAGCCATTACTGGCATGCCGTCCGCCACCGGCTTCGGCTGGAGCGACGCGATCTCCTCACCGCCGTGCGCGAAGAACCCCACTATCGGGATGTCAGCCATTACGCAATGCAACTCGAGCGGTACATCCGAATCTTCGGGCAGGAGAGGATTCTCGCCGTCACCTTCGAGGAGATGAACGCGCAACCCGAGACGTTCGTCACGTCAATCTTTCGCTGGCTCGGCGTCGAGAGCAGCTTTATACCGCCGAACCTCGACGAACGGTCGAACGTGACACCGAAGTCGATCAGACGAATCAAGGGGCGCGGTCTGTTGCACGAGTTCCGGCATACAGGATTGTGGAACGCTGTTGGCCGGTGGGTGCCACCGTCGGTGCGCCGTGTCGGCAAGCGCCTCGCAGTGGAGCGAGTGGACCGTACGCAGCAGGCGACAGCCGAGGCTATCGCTTATCTCCGGCCAATCCAGGCCGAGCAGACAAGAAAGCTGGCTGAACTCCTGGGACGGGAGTTTCCTGAATGGAAGACGGTTCACGGGCGGCCATCTGACGTCCATTCACGCGCGATGTCGTCGCGCGCCACCACCGCGATCGCTCGGTGAAGCTGGGGAACTCATCATGAGAGATACCACGATTCTGATGGTCGGCAAATCCGCCGCAGATTACGGCGGTGCGATCAATAGCTTTGTAGAAGTCGGCCTGGCCCTGCTCGACTCGGGCGCACGCGTAGACGTCGGGCTGTACAGTACCGGCCCTTTGCCTCGCCCGCTCGTCCCGCTGGTGGCCGCTGGCGCCCGCGTCCATCAGCTCGACGAAGCATTGGACGCCCGTGCGAACGCACGACAGCTCGATCAATTGGTGCGGGAGGTGCAACCTCACGTCATTCACATGAACGTGAACAACCGACTTGCGCGTCGGTCCGTTCCGCTCATGGAGACCCTCCAGGAGCGCAACGGGCCCCGCCGGCTGTTGACGCTTCATTCCGATGTGTTGACGGTGCCGAATCGTGGCCCGGAGACGGCTGGAATCCGAGCGGCCCTTACAACCTACCCGCGGCTCGTTCTTAGAAAGCGGTGGCGGCTCGCGGGCGTCAAGCGGTTCGTTGCCTGCTTCGACCAGGTCATTTGCGTCAGCGAACTGTGCGGTGCGGAATTGAAGCGACGTATTCCCGCGGTTGCAGGCGCCGTGGTGATGCTGCCGTACGGCATCGACGCCAACCGGTTTCAGCCGCCCGCTGCGCCCGAACGGCGCAGACCGGACGAGATGCTGGTCGGAATGGCCGGTGGCTTCTACAGCTATAAACGGTTCGACATACTGATCGACGCGATCGCGCTGTTGCCTGATCGCCCCGGCATTCGGGCGGTTTTCGCGGGAGGCGGTCCGCTCGAAGAGAGCCTGCGGCAGCAGGCGGTCGCGCGCGGCGTTCAGGACCGGATTGAATTTGCCGGTGTCCAGCATGACATGCCGGCGTTCATGCGGCGGCTCGACGTCTACGCCGTGACCTCGGACACAGGAGAAGCGAGCCCGTACGCGCATCTCGAAGCGATGTCCACCGGGCTGCCGTCAATCTGCAGCCGTACCGGCGATATGCCCATGCGTGTCCGCGACGGATACAACGGGATGCTCGTCCCACCCGGGGATCCCGGCGCGGTCGCGGACGGACTGCGAACCCTGTCTCTCAATCCCGAACTGCGCGCGACTTTGGGGAAACAGGCGCGACAAACGGTGTTGAGCCGGTATAGCCGGGAGCGTTATCTCGAGCGCACGCTGGGTGTCTTCGAGGGACTGTTGTCCGGCGGCTGTGCGAGAGAAGTTGTTTCCGCTTGATATGCGCCGGAGATTGAGGCACCGAGAAGCAGGAGACTGCCTATTGCCCCTGAAGCCACAGGATTGCATTCGCTAGCAGCGCCGTCCCCATCACAACACCCATAAGCATGAGTTGCGGCCATTCGAGAGCAACAGGTTGTTTGAACCGGTCTATCGCTCCCCCTGTCGCGCGGACCAAAATCCAGTAGGCAACTACTCGCGCACGGCTCATCGTCCAGTTCGCAGTTCTGGTTTTCCGGAAATCAAAATTATAGTAGTCGCGATCGGGGTATGACACCTTGTCGCTGTGCGGCAGGCTCCGGAACACCGGACGCGCCCCTAGCTGTAATTCGCGCAGTCCGATGCCCTGGTCGCGCGAGTCTCGGTAATAGATCCCGTAGTGCGGGTCCAGGATCAGTTTTTCTCCATCACTCAGCGTCGCTTCCACCAAACAATGCTGCGCGTTTCCCGAGGCATGATAGAGCGTAATTTGCCCTGATCTTATCCCCACCAACTTCAGACACACGATGGTCAAGCGCGCGAGGCCGGAACAGCACCCTCCTTCGCTCAACACCGTCACAGGTGTCGAGCCGAGGGCTGAAAGCGGTGGTACGGCGATGAAATCGACGTCACGTTTGTGCTTTACGTCACTATAGATGGTGCCTGTCAACTCGAGAGCGAGCGCCCGTTCCGTACCCTGCGCTACAGCTATATCGCGGGCGAACTTCCGCAATATGCGGTATTCGCGGACGAAATGTGCTCCCAAGACCGTCAACACAATCAGCGCCGCAACATTCAGTGCGATGCCCAATCCGAGGATCATCAGTCTCAACCCCTCACACGTGTGCGACTTTCCACTCGTCACACCACAGCTGAAACGTGAACAAGGCAAGCAACAGGTCGGTATGATCGGCCTGGTACTGCTGATGTTCCCGAATCACGGCATGAACACGCTGCGGGCTCAAGAGTCCCTGTCGTTTGAGTCTCGACGGCGCGAGCATATCCTGGAGCTGGGCCCGAAGATCGTTTCGGAACCATGTCCCAATCGGACACCCGAAGCCACGCTTTTTCTTTCGAAGCACTCGGTTGGGTAACTTGCCTTCCATGCTCTTCTTCTGAATGAAGCGCAGTGCGCCGTTTTTGATCTTGAGACAGGACGGAATGGTCGCAACTGCTTCGACCAGCTCGTGATCAAGCAGCGGCACACGTGTTTCCAGTGACGCGGCCATACTCATCTTGTCCGTGAGCTGCAGCAAACTGTCGGCGAGCGACGTATTCAGATCCAGGCGCTGCATCTGCGCCAGCACGTCGTCGTCAACCTCATGAAAGTAACCGCGCCTGGCGGCGCAAAGCGCCGACTCACCCTCCGAGAGCACGGGGCTGAGCGCAAGGACCTGACTCGGTCCCAGCAGCTGAACGGCGCTATCGTAACGTTCGTAGGGTGACAATCCGTGCGACGTGAAGAATCCGCGCGCGAGGCGAAAGGTGTTCATCACCGCCGATCCACGGTCAACCGGCAGCCATGTCGATGCGGTTGCCATCACATTGCGCATCGCGTGCGGGACGATTCGGTAGTACGAGTCGAGATAGGGGCCGAGATACCTGCGATAACCTCCGAATAGCTCGTCTCCCCCGATACCCGACATGATCACCTTGACCGTGTCGCGCGCGTGAAGCGACATGACATAGGTGACGATGAAAGACGAATCTGCGAGTGGCTGGTCGAGGTGATGCACCAGGCGCGGAATTATTGTTCCCACGTCCGGGGTGACGTAAATCTCATGATGATTCGTGCCGTACCTCTGGGCCACATACCTTGCGTCACCGAGCTCATCGTGGAAAGCGTCGACACCGGCGAATCCAATGGAATACGTTCTGACAGCCGCACCTGTGACTTCAGTCATGAGGTGCACGAGCGAGGATGAATCCAATCCACCGCTGAGGAAGGCGCCAATCGGCACGTCGCTGACCAGTTGCCGCTCAACGGCGCTTTTCAGAAGGTGATATACATACTCGCTCAGCTCCGCTACCGTCCTGCGACAACCCACTGTGGTGCAAAGACGCCAATAACGATTAACTGTCACGCCGTGTTTATTGGCGACGAGGTAGTGGGCTGGGGGCAGCTGTTGGATGCCGCGTAACAGTGTTGCTGGAGACGCCACGTACCCATATCGAAGAAAGTAGACAAACGAATCGTTATCAAGCGTCCGAGGCAGTTCGGAGTCCGTGAGAAGGGCCTTGATCTCAGAGGCGAACACGAGTTCTTTAGAATTTCTCGAAAAGTACAACGGTTTGATGCCGAGTCGGTCGCGCGCGACAAAGAGCTCCCCGCTTGTGGCATCCCAAATCGCGAAGGCGAACATGCCGCTGAGATACTGGAGGCACGCCGGACCATCCAGACGGTAAGCCTGCAGAATACATTCGGTATCGCTTCGGGTTCTGAAGCGGACGCCTCTTCCTTCAAGGTCTCGCCTTACAATCCGGTGATTGTAAATCTCGCCGTTGAAGACGATGGTGAACGCGCCGTCTTCGGTACGCATTGGCTGATGGCCACTTGCCAGGTCGATGATGCTGAGCCGGCGCATGCCCAGGCCTACTTGCCCGCACGCGAATACATCTTCGTCGTCCGGCCCACGATGTGCGATGGCGTTGCACATTCGGCGTAGCTGCGGAATGTCTACGATAGATTCGCCGTCAAATAAGAACTTGCCGACGATACCGCACATGTCGTTACCTCTCGTGACTTCTTCAATAGGTGACTAAATGTGGGCTTGGGAACGCTGAAGTACTTGAGATTGGGGATTTCGTCAAGCAAAACCTTGTACTGGCCGACGGTGAACGTGGGTCCGTCGTAGGCAGGGCGTCGGGCGTGAATGCTTGCTCGTTACCTCACGCGGTCAGGACCGTGACCTCGTCCGCGACAGTGTCGCGCAGCTCGAGGCGAGGCATCGACGACACAACGGCGGCACGGTGGTCGATAACGTGCTCCACGGCAGCCGCCAGGCGGTGCGCGTCCGTTGGCGGATACGTAATCACGCCCGCAGGCCTGGTTCCGTTCTCGCACGCGACCACCGGCACCCGCAGCGCCAGCGCCTCGAGCACAGACGACGCGACGCCGTCGGTAATCGGAGTGCGGAGGTAGAGCGCGGAGCGCTGCAAGACCGTAAGGAACGCATCGTGATCGAGATCATCCAGAATGCACATCCGGTCGCGGATGCCGTGGCGCGCAATGGCCGCCTCGAAGGCCGGTCGCACGCCGTCGTCCGCGTGTCCAGCCATCCCACAGATGACAAGGCCCACGTCGGGACGCCGTGCCATGACGCTGGCCATTCCATCGACAAGCGTCAGCGGAAAAAACAGCGGACGCATGCAGAGGTAGGTAAAAACAATCGTGGGAAATCGCCTCAGAAATGCATCGAGCTCACTCGGCAGGGGTCCGGCGTCGGACTCCAGGTACTGCTGGCTGAAGGCGGGAATCGCCACAATCTTCGCACTGGAGATGCCGTACCCTGCGATACACCGCTTGACCGCCTCACTATTGCAGATGATCCGGCGCGGTATGACGAACAGCAGCCAGTAAAGTGGCGCGAGCCAGAGGTTCTGCTTCTGCGGAAAATAGCGTTGAATCGCCCCGGCATGGAATGTGAGCACACAGCGTTTTCCGGCCAGCAGGTTCAAGCATTCTGCAATCAACGCCAGGATGAGTCCCTTGACTGCGTCGCCGTTGGCGTGGGCGTGCACCACATAACCTTCCCGGCAGTACCGCCACACTTTCGTGACGAAATCGCGGGCATCACGTACCGTTTCGTACTCGGTGCTCGGAATCGCGCGGCTCGGCCCGATGTTGATGACGACGCAGTCATGGCCGGCACGTGCCAGGTGCTTCTTGACCAGCTCGACGCGCACGGCCCATCCCGAGCGAGGCGGCGGATACGAGCTGATTTCGAGGATCTTGCCGAACCCGTTCTTGCTGTCTTTCATCGTGGTGAGCGGAACGTGCGGCTACGCGGCAGCGCGGGCGATCAAGTATCTCTGCACGAGGTGATGGCGTCTGATCGTACGCGGCAACATGTCGCTCGCCACTTCAGACACAACCGCGCGAACATCGCGAAGCGGCACGAACAGGAGAAACGCTGCGTAGAACACGCCGGCCGCGATCATCTGCAACACCAGAATCAGGGGTTCTTTCGGTGCGGTGACGACGGCGCGTAGGCCCCATTCCGTCAGCAGCGCGACGGCGATGACCGCCAGTCCACCAACAGTCGCCGGCATCACCGGTCGCACGATGTCGGCCCATGTCAATTTCGCGGCGCGTTTCAGCAGGACGTGCATGGTCGCGGTCATGACCAGCGTCGACAGGAGCACACCGGCTGCCGCGCCCGCCACGCCAAACGCACGGAACACCACGATCGTCACAACGATCAGGATTGTGTAGAGGATCTGACGCGACACTTGCGACCAGATCCAGCCGACAGCCTGTATGGCCGAGCCCGCATAGGCGTTCAGCACCCTGAAACACCCGGCCACACAGAGCACCTGGAACGGCAGCACCGCGGGACGCCACCGCTCGCCGAAGAGCACCGCGATCAGGTGAGGGGCCACCGCGATGAGCAGGGCGAAAATCGGGAACACCATCAACGCGGCGGCTGTGATGACCCGGGCATACGCGCGGGCGAATCGCTCTGGCTGGTCCTGGATGATGGCGAAAATACGAAATGAAACGAGCGGACCTCCGGTATTAAACCTGGTCAGGACTCGTGACATGGTGCTGAACGCCTTGTCGTAAATACCCAGCGCAGCCATCCCGAACAGCTTGCCGACGACCACGTTGTCAAGATGATTGGCTGCATAGTCCAGGAGCCGCTTCGCGTGCATACCTGCGCCAAACGGAAAGATCTCCCGCAATGCCTGCTTGGAGATACCGAGTGACGGACGCCAGCGAGCGAAGGCGATGCGCGACACGGTCTGGACCATCACGGCCGCAATCTTCGCGTATACGGGGCTCATATAACTGTACCCGCGCCACGCGAGCAAAACGGCTCCTGCTGCGAAGGTCAGACTCTGGAACCAGTCGACGCTGGCAGTCTTACGAAACTGCATGTTGCGGGCTAAGGTTGCCGCCGGCACCCCACCCAGCGGCGAGATCAGAAATCCAAGCGCCGAAACCCTCACCACGTTCAGCGTCTCGGGAACGTTGTAGAAGGCTGCGATCCACGGCGCACACGCAGTGAGCGTCAGGAACATGACGAAGCCGACGATGAGGTTGATCGTGAACACGGTAGCCAGGTGTGTCTGGTCGATCACCTTGGAGCGCACAATCGCCGCGTTGAAACCGAGTTCGCCAAGCTTCATGGCGAGCTGACTGAAGAACAGTCCTGCGGCGGCAATGCCAAATTCACGCGGCGTCAACAGGCGCGCCAGCAACATCGAGGCGGGAAAAAGAACGATCTCGGTGACGCCCTCTCGCACGAAGGACCAAGCCACGCCGCGTTTGGCGAGCTTTCCGAGGTCTTTCGGTTGTGCTCTGTTCATGGATATCGTTCTGCCCCAGGCCGCTGGATGCCTGGGCCAGTAAGTTTGCTCAGGATGTCGCGCCGCGTCGCCTGCCAGCGTTCAAGTTTGCGGGTGCGCAACCGATCGGCGCCCGCACGATATGCCGCCCGGTTGCGCTGCACGGCACGTACGGCGGCAACGATTGAAGCGGCTGTGTTGTCTACGTGCACCGCGCCGTCGGGAAACGCCTGACGAAGCAGTTCCCAGTTCGACACGATCACCGGTGTGCCCTGATAGATCGCCTCGTATGCCCCGCGCAGCATCGTGTGATCGAACGTGGTCAGCGCCATCACCACGTCGGCGTCGCGCAGCAGGCCGCCGTACGCGGCAGTGCTGAGAAACCCCGTCAGCGAAAGGTTTGGCGGGAGCCGCTCCACCATTTCCCGTGGCAGTCTGCGCGAATCGCCGGTCACGAAAACCCGAACGTCAGGCAGCTGCGCGGCTGCCTCGAATATCGCCGCAATCGGTTCGTCCTGATCGAATGAGCAGACGACGGCAACCGTCATGCTGACCGCGGGCGGCACGAAGCTCTCCCGGACGGGGAAGATCACCGGGACATCCGGAACGAGAGTGGCGTGACCGCCTGCCGCCCGGACGACGGCCGCAAGATGTTCGTTGCTCACCAGTGTCGTCACAGCTGTCCGACAGAGTATCCGTTGAAGCCACTGAAATGCGCGCCATCGCGGCAGCACGAACGCGGCGGTGTGCGCATCGAGCACGACCCGCTTCCCGTGCCGCCACGCATAGAAGAAGGCTGGCAAGGCGGCAAACACGGGCGGCGTCATGACAAACACGGTGTCCGGACGCTCACGCCGTAGAATGCGCGCCGTCTTAATCCACTGCCCGATGTACTTGAAGAGAATCGTCGACGGGCGGCTGCCAAACCGCGGCAGGTACACCATGTAGGATCGGCCGCCCAGCTCGCGCGCCGTGTGATCGCTGCGGCTGCACGATTCCGCCCACGAGATGTAGGTGATTCCAGACTGACGAGGTGTATCCGTGCTGCTCAGCGGCTCGCCTGCCGCGTCATCGCCGAACACCGTCATCATACCGCCCGCACGCGGCGTCATCGTACCTGCGGCCCCGCCACGGCCGCCGCCTGCGGCAGCCGAGCCGCGGACACTGCCGACCACGGCCGAAAGACATCGCCCAGTTCCGCGATGCCGACCAGGTCGATCACCGTCTGGTGCGGTGCAATGAGCGCGGGCAGTTCGGCGGTTTCGGCCAGCCGTTTTGCGACGATGATCACGTCAGAACTGGTGACGACGTTGGCCAAATCGGTGGAGACAAGCTGGCCGACGTGAGGCAGATGTTCCTCGATGTACGCACGGTTGCGCCCGAACACATCGCCGATAGCAACGTCGGGATCGTAGATCCGGAGCTGGATGCCTTTGCCGATGAGGCTTTCGGCGAGGCGGACAAAGGGGCTTTCGCGAAGGTCATCGCTGCCGACCTTGAAGCTGAGGCCGAGCAGCGCGACGCGACGCTGCCGAAGCCCCAGCACAGCATCGACGGTGCGCTGAATGTGCGCGTCATTGCTGGCCAGGACGTTGCCAAGCAAGGGGCCGACGACATCCAGCTCCCGCGTCAGGTGCACCATCGCCCGGAGATCTTTCGGGAGACAGGACCCGCCAAACCCGAATCCGGGCCTGAGATACCGCGGCGAGATATTCAGGTCGCGGTCCTCGGAAAAGATGCGCATCACCGTCGCGCCGTCGATTGACAGCTGCTGGCAGACCGCGCCGATTTCATTGGCGAACGCCACTTTGACCGCGTGGAACGCGTTGCTCGCATATTTCACCATCGACGCCTCATCGGGCCGCACCCGGTGCACCGGCGACTCGAGGTGCGCGTACATCGCTTCGAGCACGTCACCCGCGCGCCGATCGGTTGCGCCGATGATGGTGAACGGCGGACGCCGGAAGTCCCGGATGGCGCTCCCCTCGCGCAGAAACTCGGGATTCACGCACATGCCGACGTCATCACCCGCACGACGGCCGCTGGCATCTTCGAGCAGCGGCATCAGTCTCGACGCCACGACACCGGGCAGCACGGTGCTGCGGATGGCGACGACGTGATATGCAGACCCCTGCGCCAGGGCGGCGCCGATTTGTCCGATGACCCGTTCGAGGAACGTCGTGTCGAGACTGCCGTTCCGCCGGCTCGGCGTGCCGACACACACGAGCGACAGGTCCGATTGCTGGACTGCGGCGGCGGTATCGTCGGTGACGGCAAGTCGGCCGTCGGCGACCATTCGCGCCAACAGGTCGTCCAGCCCGGGCTCGCTGACCGGTGCGCGGCCACCGCGGATCAGCGAGAGCTTATGAGGATCGACGTCGACGCCGATGATGTCGTGCCCGGCGTCCGCCAGGCATGCCGCCGACACCGACCCGACGTATCCAAGTCCGAAGATGGCGATTTTCATTCGAACGAATCCCTACTTGCGCAGGCGCGTCGCGACGCTGCCCAGTTTCTGTGGAATGCGCTTCACTGTGTCGCGGCTGCGCGCCAGGAGCCACGCCGATGGACCGGGAACGAGTGGATCGCATTCGGGCAGGTAGCCGTACGCGCGCAGCTGATCTCCCAGGATTGCCTCGCAATGGGCGAGCTCGCGGCGGTCCAGACCCGCCCACTTCTTGACGTTATGCCGCCGGATGCGGCTCTTGTCGACAATGCCCGGCGACTGGTCGTCTCCCTCGAGACCGAAGTGCTTGCGAAAGCCCGCCAGGAAGGCCTCTGGCGCCTCGAGCAGATCCTCGTAACGGACGTGGTAGCGGTGTTCGGGCGGCGTCCGCCGGAATTCGGCATCGTAGTACGCGAACCGTTCCTTCACGTACTGCGCGGCAACCAGCGGCTCGACCGGGCCGAAGTCTTTCCTGGTAATGGACAGCAGGTTGTCGCGGAAGTCGCGTGTCAGCAGGATGATGCGCCGGTTCGGCAGAACCGCATCAATCTGGTCGATGTGCTCCCAGAGATCGTCCGATTTGATCGCCATCAGGTACGTGCCCCTGCTGAACGCGCCGTAGGCGTAGACAAACTGCGCAAACTCTGCGCCTGACTGGATCGCCGCGGGCTCGAAGTACCGGTCAATGCCCTCGAACGAGGCGTTACCGCGGACCAGGCGCTGCGTCTTCCGCGTGAGCGTCGTCGGAAACACGCGGGACCGTACGAAGTCGAACTGACGCTGCACCGCATCCGCCCCGGGAGCCGACCCGAGTTTCGCCGCGGCGTTGAAGACGATCGACTGATCCTGGACGAAGGAAAAGTTGAACGACCCAAGCAGGATTCGCCGCAGCAGGTTCGTGCCGGAACCCTGAACGCCGAGAACGACGTAGATCGGCTCGCGCCTGGCGATTTCGAAAAACTCCGGAAACGACAGACCCTCTGGCTGCGGCCTCGCCGCAGAGCTCCCACTCATCACGGACTGCATTTATGCTCCCACCGCGACTGCGGTTGCCGCCAAAGGCGCCGCCGACGGCCGCGTATCGATGAACATCCGATGCCACGACTCGAGCATCACGAGGCTCCAGAGCTGGTTCTGCCACGACGCGGCCCCGCTCCAGTGCTCCTCGAGAAGCCGCTGCACGGCCCGGCGATCAAAGTAGCCGCGCTGAGCCAGCCGGCCGTCCATCAGCAGGTCGCCGCTCAACTCCCGCAGGTCCTTCCTGAACCACGCCTCGAGCGGAACGCTGAAGCCCTTTTTCGGGCGATTGACGATGTCGGATGGAACCAGATCGCGCACCGCCCGCTTGAAGATGTACTTCGTGGTCGTGCCGCGGAGCTTGAGATCGGACGGCAGACTGGCGGCGAACTCCATGAACTCGTGATCCAGCATCGGCGACCGGCCCTCGAGACCATGCGCCATGGTCGCGATATCGACCTTCACGAGCAGGCAGTCGCTGAGGTAATAGTTCACATCGACGTCCAGCAGGCTGTCGACGAAATCGCCGGCGTCGGAGGTCGCGAACGCATCACTCAGGAATCTGCCCGGCGCCGATCCTCCTGCATTGGTCAGAAAAGCCGGGTCGCAGATCTCCGCCTTCAGATCCGCATCGAAAATCATGACCGAGCGGGTGTACCGGCCTTCCGGCGTGTCCGACAGATGGCGCAGCCACCGGCGGCCGCGATACAGCACCGAGCTGGACTGGCGCGGAGCGGGCATCAGGCGTGCCGTTCCGGCCACGGCCCTCCGGATTGGCGACGGCAGCCGGTCGAACTGCTGGGACCGCGCCGCCGGAACATAGCGGCGGTATCCGGCGAAGTTCTCGTCACCGGCGTCGCCGTTGAGGGCGACGGTGACGTGCCGTCGCGCCAGCTGCGACAGGTAGTACGTCGGAATCGCCGATGCATCGGCGTACGGTTCGTTGTAGTGCCAGACCAGTTGCGGAAATATGTCGCGCGCGTCGGGCCGGACGATGAACTCGTGATGCTCGGTGGCGTATCGATCGGCGACCTGACGCGCGTACGAGAGCTCGTCAAACTCCTTCTCGTCGAAACCAATCGAGAACGTCTTGACCGGAACATCTGTCAACGTCGCCATCAGCGCAACGATCGCGCTCGAGTCGATGCCGCCGCTGAGGAACGCGCCAAGGGGGACATCACTGATGAGACGCAGGCGAACTGCGTCGCGCAACCGATCCAGCAGCTCCGCGCAGGCGTCATCGTGGGACACCTGCTGCTTGGTGGCGTAGGACAGCTTCCAGTAGCGGTGGACCGTGACGCGGCCATCGCGAATCAGGAGATAGTGCGCCGGGGGCAGCTTGTGCACCCCCTTGAACGCCGACAGCGGGCTGGGGACGTACTGGTAGCTCAGATACGCAGACAGCGCCTCCAGGTTCGGCTCCGGCTGAAATCCGGGATCAGCGAAGAAGGCCTTCGGTTCCGAGGCGAATGCCAGGCCATCGCTGTCGACGAGGTAATGCAGCGGCTTCTTGCCGACGCGATCGCGGGCGATGAACAACGTCCGGTTGCCGGCGTCCCAGATGGCGAACGCGAACATCCCGCGGAACCGCGACAGGCAGTCGACACCCCACTCCCGGTAGGCCGCGAGGATGACCTCGGTGTCCGTGCGTGAAGCGAACCGGTGCCCGCGCGCTTCCAGCTCGCGGCGTATGACCTGGAAGTTGTAGATCTCTCCGTTGAAGGTGATCGTCAGATCGCCTCCAATCGCCGTCATCGGCTGCCGCCCGGCAGGACTCAAGTCGATAATCGCCAGCCGCCGGTGGCCAAGCCCGATGGCACCGTCCGTCCAGACGCCTTCGCCGTCGGGGCCGCGGTGGGCCAGCAATTCGCACATGCCACCCACGACGCGCGGGTCAACCGGCGCGCCAGAGCGGTAATTGAACCGTCCTGCGATGCCGCACATCTCAGGCGGCTCCCTGGCGCTCGACGATCGACGCGTCGGACTGCCGGCGATATATCGACGCGGCGTTCCGCGCCGCCAGCTCGACATACATCGATTCGTAGCGCTCCACCATGGTGGAAAGACTGAACTCTGCTTCCACCCGCGCTCGACCTGCCGTCCCCATCTGATGCCTGAGGACGTCGTCTTCGATCACCGCTGCCAGCGCGGAAGCCATTTCGTCGCGCGCGCCAGGGCGAACCAGGACACCGGTGATGCCGTCCTGCACCATTTCATCGGCGCCGCCAACGGACGTCGCCACGACTGCCAGTCCCGATGCCATCGCTTCGAGAATCGTGTTGGACAGACCCTCGGAAGCCGAAGACAACACAAACAGATCGCCGGCGGCGAAAACCGCTTCGATGTCGCCGCGATGTCCGAGAAAGTACACGTCATTGCTGATGCCCAGCGCTGCCGCACGCTCGACCAGGGCCGACCGCAATGGCCCGTCACCGGCAATCGCCAGCGAGACATTCACGCCTCGCCGCCGCACGGCGACGATCGCTTCGAGAAGAGTGATGTGGTCCTTGACCGGAACGAGCCGGCCCACGGCAACGGCGATCCGGGCATCCGCGGGCAGCGACAGCATCGCGCGAGCCGCCTGACGCGGGAGATGGCCGAACCGTGAGAGGTCCACGCCATTTCTGATGGTGCGAATGCGCGCCAACGGAAACCGGGTCTCGCGCGAGATGCGTTCGGCAAGGCGCGAAGAGACAGAAAGGAGCTGGTCCACCGAGGCCCACGCCCGCCTCTGCACCCATCGCTGGTGGGCTCTCAGCTGCAGCGTGCCATGTTCGCCGTGAACAACCACGGGCACACGGGCCAGACGGGCGGCGACGAGTCCCTCAACCAGCGTCCCCCAGGCATGCGTATGCACGACATGCGGACGCTCGCGCCGAAACAGACGATAGAGATCCCACACGAGCCCTGGATCGTTACCGTTACGCCGATGCAACTCGAATAGCGATACGGCAGGCGGGAGTTCCTTCTTCAGCGAGCTGGCGGCCGGGGTGGTGCTGCAGATGGCGCTGCGCACCCGCCCGGGGTCCAGCCGATTCACCAGCTTCACGACACCGAGCTCCATGCCGCCCGACCGGAGTCCGTGCACCACGTGCATCGTGCGGACAGGCAGAGACGGAGACAGCGGGGATATCACAGGCTGATTCACGGGGTCGGAAGGTTATGAGCAAACCCTCCGCCAAGAGACGCCTCAGAATGCTGCGCGTCGGGGGGTCCAGAAGGCCTTTTTTAGCGGGAATCCCGAAAAATGTCCCGATTTGGAGGCCAAGAGTCGCCTCAGAGGCTGACTTTGTGCGCGGCTCATTGAGCCAGCGGCGCCAGCAGCTGGCGCGCGTCGGTTCTGCCCTTTCGAATAACAGCCGGTCCCAAATCCCGTCGAAGTTGGCGAAGCGCGTTTGGCACCGAGAGGCGGGGTGGGCCCTGGACCTTTTGCGTCAGGGCGGTGAACACAATCTGGTGATCGCGGCAGAACACCACCGCCAACGCGAGGTCCTCGATGCGGCGAAACGCCGGCAGCACCTGCTCGATGGTGGTTCCCGAGGGCAGCATCTGTTTCAGCGCGTCAACGACGCGCGGATGCCGCTCGACATCGGCCAGGACGAGGGCTTGTGCGCGCGGGGGCGCGGCACGCGTCCCGCGCCGCGGCGCGGCGCCCGTCCGGCGCCCCCGCGCGGGCGACGCGCCAGGCAGCCGGGCCGCCTCTGACAATTCGCTCCAGGTACTGGCCTCGTCGCGGGTCAATGTCTGAAGGCGAATCACCACCTGATTTGCGTCAGCCGGCACCTGGGTAAGATCGATGGAGATTCGGCCGCTGCGATTGGCTACTTCGACCCGGTCCCTAGGCACGTCCACGGTCATCAAGACCGTTCCCCGGCGAACGTCGAAGTACCCGATT
>Ga0075418_10003712_pt1 | contig 17395 bp, 19 predicted proteins | sample SoiMetdeltSBSDD2_FD_81776 | JGI IMG/M metagenome (GOLD analysis project Ga0075418, IMG submission 81776) | Bulk soil microbial communities from a Populus tree surrounding site in Tennessee, USA - Soil MetaG P. deltoides SBSDD2 | ecosystem: Environmental > Terrestrial > Soil > Tree plantation... | reverse complement strand
TGATCTGCTCACCCGCGGTCACGGTGGAGGCGTTCTCGACGAGCACGACGCCCGGCCCCTTGACGAGGATGAAGCAGAAGTTGCCGGCCGTGATGCTCGCGCTCTGGAGGAAGCCAGCCACGAAGTTCCGGTTGGTCGAGTTGGTCGAGACCGTCGTCACCACGTTGGTGAAGAAGTCCTGCCAAATAACCAACGCGCCCTTGGCCGCCGTCGCGCCGCTGTGAAGCTGCACGTAGCGGTAGCTGCGGCTGTGCTGGCCGGGATCGAAGTTGAGCGTCTCGTACACGGTGAGGATGGTGCCAAGGGGGTTCTGCGCCACCGAGTCGTTGACGCTGCCAGGGGCCGAGTATCCACCACTCGACGTGGAGATGAAAAGGCACGCGTTCGTGCGTGCGCCAGTGGTTGCCATGAGGTAGCTCCTTACCCTTAGCCGGTGATTCCGAAGAGGTAGCGGCTGAGACGCGGCTGACGCATGGTCAGGTTGCCCGCGAAGAGGTACTGGCCGGCCACCGAGAGGTTGTTCTGCGCCGGCTTCCATCCGGTGAAGCCGAAGCCGAAGAGATCGTTGCTGGACACCCAGAAGGATGTGGTCTCACGGTTGATGTTCAGGAACCAGAGCGTCTCGCCGGACGCGACGTTGTTGAACTCGCCGAGGGCGCCCGGGGCAGCCGCGGTGAGGTTCGACGTTCCTGGCGCGTAGTTGTCGGCCATGATGACGGCCTTGTTGAACTTCACACCGGTGAAGCCGAAGCGCGTGTCCTCGGCGGGCTGGAAGCGCTGCTGCGCTTGGAAGGCCATCTTGATGTACGAGAGCCCGAGTTGTGTCGTCGTGAGGAGGTTCGGCTCTTCGCCGCCGATCGTGACGCTGCCGTACGCCTGCTCCATGATCGGATACGTGATCGCGCCGGCGATGTTGGCGGCCGGTCCGGTCATCGGGCTGTTGAGAGCGCCGTTGTAGTTCGCGCGCGTCGCGGTGCCGTAAGTCGCGAAGGTCGTGCCTTCGTAACCGGCGGTGGTGCCGTCGTTGAGAGCCTCATCGAGACCGTTGATGTCCTCGGTGCGGCCGGTCTGCCCATGCTTGTAGGCGGCGATGGCGAGGTACTCGCTCATCGTGAGTTGCGCGGCCTGCATGCGGGTGTCGACGTAGTCGAAGTACGCGCCCTCGCCGCCAAGCTCGACGTTGAGCCGGCGCAGATCCGCGCTGACGTCGACTTCCATTGCGCGAGCGTCCCAGGTCAGACCGGCTTCGATCTGCTTCTGGGCCGTGTTGAACGTGTCGCCGCCGGAGCGCGAGAGGCGCGAGCCGTTCAGGCGGTCATAGATGAAGTCTTCCTGCCACGTGTTGACGCCGCCACCCGGCCACGACCTGAGGCAGTTCGCCTTGAGGTGAGCGAGGAGAGCCCCGCTCTTGAAAATGCCGTCGACCATCCCCGGCATGAAGACCTTCCGGGTGAGGGTGTCGAGAAGGTTGAGGTCTGCCATTGCAGTCCAAAGCGCGAGAACGCGCTAGAAAGTTCCCTACCCGCGGGCTGGCGCCCGCGTTACTACTTACCGGCCAGGAGTTCTCGCGCGAGGGCGATCCCAGTTTCGCGACGGGCATTCTTGTCCGTCACGGAGTCGAGATCCTTCTGCATGTCCGAGAAACTCTGGCGAGGTCCGCCCCGAGCAAAGTCGGGTGTAGGGAACGAAGCCATGAGTTTGCGCTTCTCTTCTTCCACGCCAGCGGCGATTTGCTTCTGGATTTCGTCCTTTTGCCGCTGCGCGCGCTCGTCGACCGTTAGGTCGCTGAGCGCCTGTTGAAGAGTCACGCCCCTTGTTGATGCGTAGTCCTGCACGTCCCGGAGACCGACCGACCAGTTGTTGCGCCGAAGTTCATCGGCCACGATGCCGAAGTCTTGCATGTAGTTGGGCAGACCGCGGGAGATACCCGCCAGCGCCGCCTTCATCTGCTCGATCTCGTCATTCGAGGGACCACTCACCTGACGACCTCCGCCTTGCGGGACGATTTGCCCACCAACAGGTACTTCTCCACCGATCAGGCCGGCGTCCTGTACGAGCTTCGCCAGCACCTCGGCACGCTTGACAGCCTTTTCGTACTCCGGCTTGCTCAGCGCGTACCATTCCTGCGACTGTTGAACGACGGCCTCGGCTGCGGCGCGAGCCTCCGCGGCTGCGCGCTTTTCCGCCTGGGTGTCATTCAACTGGCGGTGAAACTCCTTCTGCCGGAGCGTGCCCCGGTAGAATTCGTCGCGGACCTTCTCAGCCGCACGACCGCTGAGCACGTCCCACGCCGCCTTAGCCTCGGGATCGGATTCGAATTCCTTGGCGAGGTTCGCCTTCCACGTTGCGAAATCGTCGTCTTCCTGCTTGCTCACTTGCTTCCTTCTAGCGGCTTGCGACCGAGGGCGACACGGCTATTAGGCAGAATTGCCTAGTAGTTCCCGCTCGTCGTCTCTGCCGGTCCTTGGAGGGAGGTACGGCCGCCGGGAGCGGGCGTCATGCCCATCCCGGTTTTCAACGTCTGTCGCACGAGTCCTTTCGCCTGATCGGCGAGATCGGAACCCGCAGGCACCATTTCAGCGAGAACGTCCAGCGCCTGTTCAATTTGGAATACGAGCTTCTGAACCATCTCACTACGCCCGTCGGCGGCGGCTTCCATGCCCCCGCCTGGATACGTCGCGAGAGAAGGCACGTCTGGAGGGGTTACCGGTGGCGGACGAAGTCCACTCGACTGGCCCGGCCCCGGAAGCGTGCCTGGGAGTGCCAAGAGAAGGGCCTACTTCCCCTTCGGCTTCGGCGCTACGGGGTTCTTGAACGGGGTGAGAATCTTCGGCTGCGAGCCAGAGCTACGTACGTCCTCGGCGCTGCCGCCGCCCTTTCCGGCCATGAGGGACTCCTTTGTTGGGAGGACGCCTTAGCGCCCCGACATGCTCCGGCCGCGGACGCGGCTGGAGGTGAACTTGCGTGCGGACGGGCGCCGCCCCACGACCTTGCGAAACAGACGCTTCCCACGAGTCGACTTGTTGAGGTTGACTTTGGCCTGAGTGGCCGGGGGAGGGCAGGAGGGCATGGAGGAGGGATGCGGCGGGACCGTCAGACTAGAAGCATGTTACCACAGGTAACACACCGCTGTCAAGGGGTAAGATGGCAGGGGGAGAGGGATTCGAACCCCCACAGGCAGCTTCAAAGGCTGCCGTCCTACCGTTAAACGATCCCCCTGTGGAGCCGCGCCCCGGAGTCGAACCGGGCGTAGAGGGGTTGCAATCCTCCGCCTTGCCGATTGGCTTGCGCGGCGACGACTAGAGTCAAGTGCGAAGGTTGGCAGCGGGTGGAGGAGTTGAACCCCGAGCTTGTTAGGCCCCCCTGGGTTTCGAAGCCAGTTGCCAGCCGCCCGGCGGCACCCGCTACGCTACGATCTTGAAACGACTCGGAAGCTTGCCCTTGGTACGAACCACGTGGTCCGCGGCGTGCGACGCTGCCCACGCATCCGGCTTCACGAGGTGCTTGAACCCTTGCCCCATTACGAGGCCGACGAGAGACTGAATGTACTTCGACGACATGTGCTTCTCGTCGGGGTTGGCGTCGATGTGCACCGTGATCTCGCCGCCCACAACGTCAGAAAGGCTCATCGCAATCTCGCACGACTTCCACACCTCTTTGAAGAGGCGCTCTTGCAGCGCCTTGATCCGCGGCACTACGTCGCGCGTGTAGACAACTCGTCCGCCTTTACCTGGGGTGTGAGTCACGACCACCGTCACGAACTGAGTGAAACGCCCCGTCTGGAGGGAGTCGGTGCCGATGTGAAGCTCCTGCCCGCCGGCGGTGGCTGCCTTCATCAACGCCTTGAGATCCTCGACCTTGCCGCCGGATAGGCTCTTCCACCTCATGACCGTTGTCTAAACCCCCTCGGTTGATTCATGAAACAACCTGGCCGTGGTAACTACCACGGCCGTGATATGGCGGGAGCGGCGAGGGTCGAACTCGCAGGGGCGATACGTGTCCCCGATCGGGTAGCAGCCGATTGCGTCTACCAGTTCCGCCACGCTCCCGGAAGCCTGCCAGGGACTCGAACCCTGAAGAGTGCGCTTTAGAAAAGCGCCGAACGTCCGCCGTTCACGCAGGCCTAAAACTGAACGAAGACTTGGCGGTAGTTGGAATGTCGGACGTGTTGATGTAGAACACTCGATCTACTTCAGCTACGTAGATCGCAAAAGCGTCGAAGGTCGAGCGATCTAGCGTCTTACGTATCGCGCGATTCCTCCGCTGATGGCCGTTGCCTAGAAGAGTTTGTACTAAACCCTTCTTCGTCAATCGACCTGAGTAGCGGACTTGATACCGCGTTAGACGACCTAGATCGTCAGAGGTAACAAGGTCTATTGGGCCACTTTCGGCTACCGGCAGAAGAACAAGAAGACCTCGGCCCGACAAGTCTTTGATAACCGCCCCTAACGCCACCAACGACTTCGTCTTGATCTCTAACAGGTTGGTCCCCTCACCAAGAGTCTAACTTGGATCTCGGACTTAGGAGGTCCGCGTGGTGTACATTACACTATGAGGGGTTAGAAGTAAAGAGGGTGGAGGCCGCGCTGGGAGTCGAACCCAGACCAAGGTGGTTCGTAGCCACCCCGCCGATTCCGTCGGCGCGGCTAGAGACGGCGTCGCTTGGTGACTGACGAGCTTAAGGGCCTCTGCACCACCCACGCGAACCGACGCCGTTGAGAAGAAGCCCCCGGCGCGAATCGAACGCGCGTTTCCTCTACCACGCGGGCGGTGGACCCGGGTTCGCCCGTAGGTCTGCGGTGCGCTGCACGGGAGCATTGAGATGGACCACCCGGAGAGACTCGAACTCTCATCCTCAGGATTCGGAATCCTGCGCACGTCCGTCGTGCTGCGGGTGGGGAATGGTAGGGCACGAGCGACTTGAACGCTCATCGCATGGCTTGAAGGGCCAGCATCCTACGTTAGACGAGTGCCCCGTCGGTTCTGGAGCCGGCCAAGGGGATCGAACCCTCCACGCGAAGGGTACAGGCCCTCGCTGTGCTCAGCACTGCCGGCGAGAAACTAAGTCTTCATGTACCGCCCGGTGAAGCGCGGTGCATAAGACTCCTTGTAGTTCTCAATGCACTCTGCGTGAGCGCGAAGCCAAGTCGCTAGCCCCTTGCGTTGCGTCTTGGTCATCTTGTCCGCATCGTGAATGACGAGCTTGGCGTGGTGTTGCGAAAGGTTCATAGCTTCCCCTTCTGGAAGGTCAGACGTGAAATGGTGAGCACTCGTGGGATCGAACCACGTTATCCGGCTTTTCAGACCGGCGCTATGACCACACTAGCTCAGTGCCCACGGAGTGGAGCCACCGCGCGGAATCAAACCGCGTCCTGCCGCTTACGAAGCGGCTTGGTCTTCATGGCCTCGGTGGCAGAAAGTGACGGTGGCGTGTCAACCTTCAGCATGTCACAACGCCCGCCGGGTACACCTGCCGGGGGTCGTGTGGGCTCAGGCCGCCGTCCCGGCCTGTCCGCGGAAATGGTCCACCCGGAAGGAGTCGCGCCTTCCGCCTAGCGCTTATCAAGCGCTCGCTCTACTTGTCATGAGCTACGGGTGGATGGTGGGGCGCCTCAGACTCGAACTGAGACCCTATCGCTTAAAAGGCGAAAATGCTAGCCGTTAACACCAACGCCCCTGATCTTCTTCTTGTACACGCGATTGTACGCACGGCGGGCATTCAAGCAAGCATCGCAACGACAACGACGATGAGTTGCCATCGTCAAGGTGCCGTGCGCCGCAGGTTGGTTGCCGGCGTCAAGCACACTCTTCTTGGAGTGGCAGGGGCGGCAAAGCAATTGACACTTCGCCAACTCTTGGTTCAGCCTCTCCAACGACGTGTTGAAGTTCTTGGCTAGGTCGAACGCTTTGGTCTTGGCGTCCTTGTGGTCAAACTCAAGGTTCTTCTTCGATCCACATTCAACGCACTTTCCGCCAAGCTGCTTGACCGCGTACGCTCGGCGCGTGTGATAGCGCCGGAGCATGTACTCCCTCATGTACTTGTTGTACGCTTCACGACTGTCGTGGTGACTCATCCTCCAATCTTAACCTAAGAATTGAGGGATGTCAAATGGCACCGGAGGCTGGACTCGAACCAGCGGTCACATGGGTAACAGCCATGCTGCCTAACCGACGTGGCATACTCCGGTAAAGATGGCTGCCCCCCGAGGTATCGCGCCTCGGTCTCCTGATTCAGAGTCAGGCGTCCTGCTATTGAACGAGGGGGCAAGAAAAAGGTTGGTTGGGGCCGTGAGACTTGAACTCACATTCACCTCCTTCCGAGGGAGGTCGCTTGCATTAGGCCGAGGCCCCAATAGCCGGCCGAGCTTGCGTCGCCCGCTGCCGGGCGAACCCCCTAGGAGGCCTCTGTCGATCTGACCGTTGACCGTTTGCGAAATGGTCGGGGACAAGAGATTCGAACTCTCACCCGCTAGCTCCCAAAGCTAGGGTGCTACCGTTACACCAATCCCCGATGGGGTGAGGCGCGAGACTTGAACTCGCTCTGGAGAGGCCACAACTCTCCGTGCTTCCGTTGACACTAGCCCCACGCTGATGGTACCGGGTGAAGGAATTGAACCCTCGTCTGCGGTTTGTAGGACCGCGGCCCTTCCATTGGACGAACCCGGTGAAGATGGTAGCGGGAGAGGGAGTTGAACCCTCATTGCCGGGCTTATGAGACCTAGCTCCTTCCGAAGGCCCCGCAACAGAAATTATTTCGGGCGGTGTGCTCACCGCATCAAGCGCGATCAACTGCTATCTACCGAGGTGCCCCTCGCCGAACTTTGGTGAGGCTAGCGGGATTCGAACCCGCACTGACGGTTAGAGAGACCGCCGTACTGCCCTTGCACTATAGCCTCGAATTGGTGGACAGCCAGGGAGTCGAACCCTGAACTTCAGTTTGCAGGACTGAGGTGATCCCATTTCACCAGCCGCCCAAGATTTCACGGGTGCAAGGATACTGCGCTGCGGCCCTGCACTTAAGGAGACCGTCTTCTTCTCCACCTCTGGCAGCCCGCACGGGAGTTGAACCCGTCTACCTCCGCCGTGACAGGGCGGTGTCCACTGCCGGTGGACTTGCGAGCTATCAGAGATGGTCCGCTCCCTCGGACTCGCACCGAGACTGTGGCAGGGTTTGAAGCTGCTCCCTCTGCATTGGGGTAGGAGCGGATTGGATCCAATTCCTCTTACGATTTCGATACGTCGAGGTCTGACTGTGGCAATTAGGGCAGAGAACCCGAAGATTCTCGCGCCTGTTGTCCTTGTGAATGCCGTTGATATGGTCGATCTCCAAAACGATCGGAGCATTGCGCCATGTACCGAGACCGCACCACAAACAACGACCGCTCTGCTCTGCGATAACCTGCTTTCGCTGATACTTCCTCGAAAGTTCGTCCCAAGCTGCTGTCGCGAGCCAACGTTGACGATTTGCGCTGAAAGTCGCTACGGCTTTGGCACGACCCGCCGGACTTGTTCCCGCCGAGCGGCGAGGATCAAAGCCTTTAACGAAGGCTTTGCCTCCTAACTTGCGAGGTTTGCCTTTCAACATCAGGCTGACTCTAGCATTGATCTCGGCTCGGCGTGCCTGGGTCGAAAACTTCCTAGCACAACGCGCTCGGCAGAACCGACCTGACCCATACGACCCGTCGTTGATCCCACCGCATTGACCACATGTCATGAGGATATTCTACCACAAGATGTGGTCGCCCCCGAGAGACTTGAACTCTCACGCCCGAAGGCACCGGTTTCTAAGACCAGCGTGTATGCATTCCACCAGAGGGCGATGGTTGACCCTAGGGGACTCGAACCCCTACCCGCTTGCGCGGATCAGGCTCTCAACCTGATGCGGCTGCCAGTTACGCCAAGGGTCAATGGTGGGTCCACTCGGGCTCGAACCGAGTTCCTCCGGGTAAGAACCGGGAGCTTCACCTGTTTAGCTTTGGACCCATGGAGCCGCCAGAGAGGATCGAACTCTCATCTAGGACTTACCAAGTCCTCGTGTGCGCCAAGCACACCGTAGCGGCATGGAGCGGGTAGCCGGACTCGAACCGGTCATCATCAGCTTGGAAGGCTGAGGCCCTACCATTGGACGATACCCGCATGACACCTGTTCGAACGCCGACATCTTCACAAGTTCGGCGCGTGGGAGCTTCGGGCGGGCCGGTGTCCCGCGATCCCGAGCCAAACAGCGCTAGCATGTGAGATGGTGAGCAGGGTGGGGATCGAACCCACCGTGACGGCAAGCCGCCGACAGGGTTACAGCCTGTTGAACCACCTTCGGTTCATCCTGCCCATGGAGCGGCCAGCGGGTAACGCTCCCGCCCTACGACCTTGGCAAGGTCATGTGCTACTTCCACACCCTGGCCGCTCGTTTTCTTGACTCTAGCCAGTTGTCAAAGACCCTGCGCTTGCGCGCAAACGAAAACGGCCGCCTTGCCGGGCGGCCGTAGCGACGACGAACTGCGCTACGGACTTATGCGACGTTGGCACCGGCTAGTGGGTTCGAACCACTGATTTCGATTTTGGAGATCGACGTGTTGCCTTTGACACTAAGCCGGCGTTGATGCTCTCTTTCGAAGTGGCAGTTGGCGCAGACTAGATCACACTTCTCAATCTCTGCCAACAGACGCTTTCTGCTACCTGCACGCAATCGTCCAATCGTGAACGACTTCCCGGCCGAGTCCCTGTGGTCAAACTGCATCACGTAGTGCGGATACGCGATACCGCAATCCATACAAGGCTTCCCTGCCTTGTAGTCGATGATGAACTGCCGCTCCGACGCCTTGTTCGCCTTGGCTCTCGCCATGTAGGGCTTCTTGTTGGACCTGTAATGCTCGATACGGTAAAGCTTCATACAGTCCCGACAATAGCCTTGCAACCCGTCTTGCTTACTCGGGTTGGTACCAAAGAAAGCCCGAGGGTAGTGCTCATCACAACGCGAACAATACTTCGAACCGCTCGACAAGTCTAGAAGGTACCACAGCCGCCCTCGTTTGTCAAGGGCAAACTGCTGGCACGAACACCGGCGCGCCGTCGACGACCCGCACGAGGTAACACACTGCCGGAGAGGGCGTCGCGGTCGGAGTAGGGGTCGGCGTGGATGTGGGAGTCGGCGTGGGTGTTGGGCTGGGCGTCGGCGTCGGGCAGACGACAGGGTTACCCACATAGCGCTCATACGCTGGTAGACGAAAGACCTTCGTCGTGCCCTCCGGCCTCACCCACGGCCACTCAAAACACGAGGGCCACCACGGCGGGGCGGCGGAGAGGTACAAGCTGTTCGGCAAGACGGCCGGAGTATCAACCACGCCGCGCAGGTAGTCGAAGTTGCCCTCCCGCACGGTCGTCGCCGCGACTTGGGGGTCCGGGTCCTGCTCCCATGTGATGGGGTCGTAGCCAAGGCGCCACACCGCAGGCGGCCCCGGCCAAGGCGCTAGGTCTTCGAAGATCCACCCGGACAGGGCCCCGGGCTTGCCCAACACGTTGCCCAAAATCCGATGCCCATACGAGCCCGCCATCAAGCCGACCGTCCGGCCGTTGGAAAGTCCAGGGTAGGAACGCCGCTGGCCGGTTAGGTGATTGCGGAAGACCGTATGCGCAAACGCGGAGCCGTGCGTGTTGTCGGAGTCGTAGTTGAAGGAGAGGTTGCCTTCAAAGAGCATGTGGTGCGCGCCGACCATGTGACTGCCGTTGATGCCCACCTCTTGCCAGGAGAGATCGCTGCCGACGAGACCGTCGTCGGCGTAGTTGTACGCAACCACGCTCCCCGCCCCAGCGCTGCGCGCGACCATCACCTTGTTGGTCTGGAGGATGACGTTATCCTCGACGAGCGCCTCGCTAGACGCGTTTGCGAGGCTGATCGCGTAACCGCCACCGCCCGGGTACGGCCACACCGCGTCGTGGATGTACGAGTGCTGCAACCTCACACGCAGCGATTGATTGATCGCCACGCCTTCCCCGAGCCACTCGTGCACTTCCACGCCGCTCGCCCAACAGTCGACGGCAGCGAGGAAACGTAGCGAACCGTCGCTGCCTCCTTGCATACGCAAGTCTTCAACGCCGGCGCCGCGAACGTGTGTGTTCCCGCCCGTCCAACGCACGACCTGGGCTTTGTACGCGACACGATACGATGTGCGTAGAGGCGTGGTAAAGGTGAGCGTGTTCCCAGCGATGCTGGCAATCTCCTTGATCTCTGCGACTGGGCGGTTGAGCCGTCCGAACCAAGCGCTTGCACCGGGTAGTGGATCGTCCCATCCCGCGGCTGGGTTGTGACGCTGCCATACCACCTTGTCGCTGGCCCAGATCTGACGCGTTGGTGACGCGCCGGGTGGCAGGGCCTTCCACGCGGCCGTGGTGTAATGATCCTCATCGATCAGGACCACCTGGCCGACCGCAAAGCCGGCAACGGAGGCCACGATCACGCTACTCGCGCCCTCTGCCACGCTCACCGTCACGTTGCGCGCGGTGCTATCGTCTTGGACCGGCCACCTCGACGGCCCGACCACGATGATGGGCTCTTGCTCGACGCTCTGGTACGTGCCAGGAACGGCTCCATTGGTCTTGCGCAGGATAGTGTCGCGCCCAACTCCGCGCAACACGATGCCCTTGTTGATGAGCAGGTGGTCATCGACGATGTAAGTGCCGGCTTGGAGTTGTACGACACCGCCGACCACGCACGCGTCGAGCGCGGCCTGGATACTCGCCCCAGGCGCGACAACCCCGCAAGAGACCTCACGCGACAAGAGGGGCGCCACGCTGGGCGCGCGCGTGCACGCGGCAACCAAGACGCCACCCAACACGATCGACAACGACTTCTTCACTTCTTCTCCAATGTGATGACCAAGTCTTGGCACGCTTCCTTGTACCAAGTCTGCGCGTAGTTACGTCGCTCGTCGTTCCAAGCGACGATATCGGGGTGTAGCGTGTGGCCACCCATGGCGGCGAAGTCGCAGGAGAACCCCGACGGCGAGAACTCGACATCCACGTGCGGCGCGTTCGCCTTCCGCCAATCGCGAGAGAGGTAGTAGAGCGCGAACGCACAGAACGGCGGCCATTGATGCGTGGGATCGCCGTACGCACGCCCGCTGCTGAAGTCGGGCGCGATGACCTGGCACTTCCCGCCGGGCACGAGTACACGGTAAAGTTCGTTCCAGAAGTGCACGCGCTCTAGGCCGGTAAGATGCTCGATGAAGTGTGAGGTGTGGGCCTCGGAGACGGAGGCGTTGGGCCAGGGCCAAGGCAAGTACTTCCAAGATCCGTCCATGGAGCCGTCGTTGAAGTGCTTCTGCTTTACTAGGTCGACCTTCCACTTCTGCCCGAAGTCGATGACGTCGACACCTTCGAAGCCTTCGCGCGGAGATTTGCCACAACCAAAGTCGAGTTTAAGAGGCGCCGCGGCCTCCGCCTTTTTCCTGATCTTCTTTACCACATCACCTCGTTAGCGGCGTCGTAATGCCCGACCCGCACACCGCAGTCCACGGCGCAGCGATATCCCAACTTCCGTGCCTCAGACCAAAACGCGAGATCCTGCGTGCCGACACCCTCCTTAAGCGACGCCTTCGTGCGGAACAGCGGTCTCGGCAACCGCGCGTCCTTGAACATGGACAGACGCCACAGGTTGAACCCCATCCCGGTGCCGCAGCACTCCACCAGCCCACCGTTCGGGTCCGGCGGCTGCGGGCGGAAGTTGGTGACGACGTCTTTAGCGTCACCCCAGATTTGCGCGACGCCCCCCTCACCCTTGGTGAAATAAAGGCCCCCCACACACGAAATGAACGGATTGTCTTCCATCCGCGCTAGGAGCTTCAACACCCCGTCTTGCGGTGGCGCATTGTCGTGCTCAAGGGTGAGGATGTACTCCCAAGTGGAAAGCTCCGGATGCGCGATCACCTGTTCGATCGCGTTGCTGTAGGCGTCGCCGACTTCCATGCCGAGGGCGAGAATCCGCACCACGCCTTGGTTCGGTGGGAAGATGAGGTTCCAGTGACTAAGCGCCACCTTGGCCGGGATCATCGCCGCACTGGGCAGGATCGTCACGATCCGCTGCTTCTTCCACGAACCACCCTTGATTAGCCTCGCGCTCGTCTTGGCGAGGTCTTTGTTATGCTCGCCGCCGAAATCCTGCACAACCAACTCGGGCTTCACGCTCGCCACCACATCTCACGCGCGGTGGGGATGCCTTGGTCCTTCACCAATGCCAACGCCGCGACCCAGCCCTGGTCCGCCGCCGCCATGCTCCACTCCGCCGTGTCGGTCGTCCCACTGCTGACGATGCGTCGGATGAAGCTCCCGTTGTCGTCAGTCGCACTCTCGTTCTCGTAGATCACCGTGAATGCCGCGTCCTCCGTGATAGAACCACCTGTGGTACTCTGTACCTGCAAGGCTCCGAAGAAGACCGCACTATCAACGCTGGTGGCCGGTCCAGCAGTGGCGGTTGGATCTCCCGCCGCCGCGCTGCCATTCACGCGCCAACCCTCTAGTAGCGGCAACATCGCCCACGTTCCCGCGGTGGAATACTCCCCCATCCCAATCAACATGAAGGTGCCAGCCGGGGCGTTACCGATCTGCATGGTGCAGGAGCCGGAGCCCGTCACCGGCGCGGCCCATACCGCAACAGACCCGAAGCCGCCGGTCAACGGCGTGGAAAGCTCATACGACGCCAGCGCGACGATCGTACCGATCGTAGCGGTGCCGCCCGTCTTAGTGCAGTCGTTCGCGTCCCATTGTTCCGAAGTCGGTGTAACCTTCGCGCCGAGGATGATGACGATGTTCCCGCTAGTGATGTCGCTGCTGAAGGCCCTGCTCAAGGAAGTTACGGAATTTCCGTTCGTCCCGCCCTCTTGCCCGCTCACAGCGGTGATCGTCGGCACTAGAGCGCCTCTAGCGTCAACTCCGAGACGAGAGTATTCCCGGTGATGGAGTAGAGGATGCGGGCCATACGGGAGATGCCAAGGCGCCAATCGCCCTGGCACGATGACTCCACCGCCTCGTTCCCTTGTTTGTCGAGCACGATGCCGCCGAGGGCCTGGAACCCGCACACGTCGCGCCAAGAGGTGCCGCCGTCGGTGGAGTCCTGAATCAACACGTTGACGCCTACGTCGGCGGCCCAGAAGGTTGGCGTCGCAGTAGTCTGCCTTGCCAACCGTAGCCTCACCCGCGTGAAGCCGTCGGGGATGTTCCCGGGTCCGAACTCGTAGCTCCCCGGCGCGCGGTTGATGGGCTGATGGTCGAAGATGACAGGCATGAGTCCCTCGCTCTACTGCGGATAGTCGAGGATCACGGCCTCGCCGAAAACGACCCAGCCCACGTCGGCTCCTGCCGCGCCCTTCACGTCGATGTAGAAATACTCGTCGTTGTCGCTACGGAGACGAAAGTCCCACAACGACGCGCCGACGGTCTTGATCGGGTTGGTGACGTCCAACACGTTGCCGATCAAGTCGAGCGGATCGGTGTCATCTCGACGAAACAACGCGTTCTTCTTCCACATGGCGCAGTCGCCGTTGGTGGCTTTGCGCGCGATTGCAGTCACGTTGATCCCGACGATATCGCCCGGCGCGATGGGCGTCGAATAGATGTTCGTCCACGAGTTGCTGCTGGTAACCGCGTCTTCGTTGATGGGGGAGCCAATAGTGATGGACATGGATGGGTCTCCTTTTGGCTAAGCCGTCTGGCTTAGGAAGTAGTAGAGAGGAACCCGAAGGAACTGCGACGCGGTACCGTTGATCTCCGAAAAAGCTACCGACGCCGGCATGCCCGATGTGGAGGTCGTATAAACTCCAAGTCCCAAAACGTTCTGGATCGTAGCATTCGTCGCCACGCCCAACATCCCCGAGAAGTTACTGTTCACATCCGAAGCAAGATACTGCGACAGCGTGATGAGATTCACACCGCCTGACGTGGTCCGGCTGACAATCCCCATCCACAAGTCATTCTGCGTGATGGTCGTCGTCCAACCCATTGACATGAGCCGTGGTCCATTGATGAGCGTGGAGTTCACCGTACCCGAGAAAGTAAGTGCCTGCGAAGTCGAACTGCTGGCGAGCCGGCTCAAGGTCGACACATTTCGCGTGTAAAGCCCCGCCCACATTGAGACCGTAAAGGTTCCAGTTGAGTTTGTCTGGGTGTTCTGCGTCCCGCGAATGTCGAACAGCAGGCGATCAAATTGGAAGTTATCAGGGTCTGGGATAGGGTGGAAGTGAAGTGTTGCCTGCCCAACCTGGCCTTCAGCCCCCACCGCTTCCATGAACGGGTTGAAACGGCTCTTGGTAAAGGCCGCGGGCACCCCGATGGAGATGGTGCTACCGTTGGTGCTGATGGAGACTTGTCCCGTCGCGGAGAGACTCGACGTGGCCGGCGCGTCGATGGAGATGGTGCCACCGGCGGCGGCGGTGCTCTGCGAGAGCGAGACCGGCCCCGTGCCGACGAAGACAAGGCGCGTACCGGTCACGCCGGTGCTGCCGGCGGTGTTGCCACCCGTGCTCACGCCAGCGCTGAACTGACCCGCGCCACCGCCGGCTCCGACGATGCTGACCGTCCCACCGTTCGCATCCGTCGTCTGCGAGAGGGTGATGTTATCAGAACCGACAAACACCAGCCGTGTGCCGGTGATGCCCGTCGCGCCGGCAGTGTTGCCGCCGGTGGAGACACCGGCGGAGAAGTTACCGCCGCCCCCACCGGCAGAAATGCTGATCGTCATGCTGCCGGCGTTGGTACTGCCGCTGAGTGTGACGCCGTTGGTGCCGACGAGGACGAGACGTCCAGTCACGACGCCGGTGTCGCCAGCAGTGTTGCCGAGGTTACTGTCGCCGACGCTGATCTGGGCCGGTACCGTCGGCACCGTGTAGCTCCCGGTGATCGCACTGCCGGCGCTGGTGCCGAAGCTGAGCCCGTTCGCGTTCGAGAAGGAGAGCGTCTGGAACGCGAACCCGCCGTTGGCGGCGGTGACGTTCTGATTCGACTGGGACGTCAAGGCGTTGTGAGAGCCGACGATCGTGTGCGAGCCACCCGCGCCCGTGCTGAGGCTGAGCGTGACGCCGTTGAGGTTGGTGAAGGCGAGCCGCCCGACCGTGCCACTTGTCCCCGCGTCGCTGACTGTCCAACTGCTGTTCGTGACGGTGGGGACAGTGTAGCTCCCGGTGACGGTGCTACCAGCCATGCCAAAGGAGAGGCCGTTGGAGTTAGAAAATACAACCGTCCCGTCACTGACGCTGTTGCCAGCCGCGGAGATGGCAACGCCACCGCCGCCGCCCGCGCCACCGATGATGGTAACGGTAGCCTGCGCGCCGTTCTTGCTCTCAGAGAGCGTGATGTTCGCGCCGCCGACAAAAAGAATACTGCCTCCCACGGAACCCGTGGTACCGGCTGTATTACCCGCTGTGCCGACTCCCGCCCGAAGCCCGTTGTCGTAATACGTCATGCCAACGTCTCGGTTGAGAAGCCTTCTTTGTCGCGCGAGAAACCTGTCAAACGCTTAGGGAGCGTCAGGCTTCCCTCTGATCTCCAAGCCTTGAGCAGACCACCAATCTGTCTCATTTGAGCAGCGGTGAGAATGTCGGATTTCATCTGGTTGCAGACACAACACGAAACAACGACGTTCTTAAACGTGTACCCGACCGACGCTTCCACGCGGTCCAGCCCACCGGTAGAAACCTCTGCCCCGCAATACACACAGTCAGGCGCGCTCATTAGAAACTCGTATTCTACAAACATCAGCGAGAACTCGTAACCTCTCTTCTCTGCGTCTCGTCGAAGGTCAACGAACCGAGTCCAAGTTGACTTCTTTTGTCGCCATCCCGCCTTACGACGGTTGCGATACTGAAGACCGATGCAGCCTCTACACCACGACTTCCAAAGGCCGTCTGCCTTCTTAGAAAACGCCGTCAAAGGTTTTTCTTGCTTACAGCAAGAACAAAGCTTCTTATTCGCCACCACCACAGCGTCTCGTTTGAGCGCGTTAGTCAGACGAAGAGACGCTGAACGCTTTGAGTTGGCCGCGTCGGATTGCTTGCGCCCTTTAGGAAAAGGCATTTACGGCTGCGTAATTCGGAAGTGCGGGCGCATGAGACTCAAGTGGTCAAACACGCGGCGCCAAAAGCGCTTGTGCAACCGACGGAACCTCGTGTACCAAGGCACATAACGGCGCGAAAGTTGGTAGGAGATCATTCGAGCCGGAGCACGTGCAGGATGTCACCAGGGCTGCTGGCGATGAAGAAGATGCTGCTCGTGCTGGCACGGCCGTCAGCGATGTCGATGGTGAGGCCGTCGTCTGGGTGGAGGAATCCGCCGCGCTGCGCTGACGTAGTCAGCGCAGCGCTGCTACCCACCCAGATGTCTCCAGCGTTGGCGGCGTTCGCACGAAGGGCGAGGGTCTGGAAAAACACCTGCGACGAGAGCCCCAGCAACGTCGTGAGACTCGTCGCTGTACCCGTCACCGCGAACTCGCCGCCGGCGATACGTACCGACACAGGTTACCTGCTCTCCGAAAGGACGACCCTGCGCCCACCTTCGCCGTCGCTGCGTTCAATCAGTGCTGGCGGGTCTTGCGCCGAGCCTGGGCGTCCGCCGGGGTTAGGCGGCCCACCTGGGCCGCCGGAAGGCGGCCCAGGTGGGGGAGGGCCGCCCATGGGCGGCCCTCCGGCCTGCCCCGTCATCATCGCGATCTGACCCATCGTCTGAATCAACATCGCCTGCGCCTGGGCCAGTTGCACCTGCAACTGCGCGCCAACAAGTTCCGGCGGCGGCCCCAGCATGATGCCTTGCTGCTTGGCCACGCCCATGCGTTCGGCGATCGTCTCTGCCGGCCACGGACCGATCCCCTGCATGTCGAAGGCATCCCACAACGTCCACGGGTCGACCGCGTTGCGTTGGTAGAGTTGGAGCACCTGCAACTGCTTGGTGCTGTTGCTCACCTTCAAGAAGCTGTTCGCCTGCACGTCGAAGATGAAGTTCTTCTTGTGCTCGATAGCGCGTTCGGGCAGGGATTCGATGCTGTCCGTCGGCGCCGCCGGCACGAGCGTGCCGGGGTTGAAGTCGAAGTCCTCCAACACGGCCCCGTTCGGCCCAAGCGTCTGGAAACGCCGCTGAGTCGTGTAGAACTGCATCACGTTCATGATGAACTGATCGGCGACCTCGGCGAGCGCGATCTCCACCTGCCGCGCCATCGTCGCCACGAGTGGCGTCAGGCTTTCCATGTACTTCTCAAGCGTGTCGCCAGAAGGCATTTGCTTGAGTTGGTCGAGTTGCGTCGTCATTTCTTGAGAAAAGGGGGGCGAAGTTATGCCCGATTCTTAACAGGGGCAAAGGGAATTCTCCTCTTGCCGGGCGAGTTCGTGAATTCCTGGTCAAGGCCGCCTGGCCCGGTTTT
>Ga0075418_10003711_pt1 | contig 17396 bp, 13 predicted proteins | sample SoiMetdeltSBSDD2_FD_81776 | JGI IMG/M metagenome (GOLD analysis project Ga0075418, IMG submission 81776) | Bulk soil microbial communities from a Populus tree surrounding site in Tennessee, USA - Soil MetaG P. deltoides SBSDD2 | ecosystem: Environmental > Terrestrial > Soil > Tree plantation... | reverse complement strand
CGCAGACCGAGCGGCGCGTAGCCGAGGAACGTCTCGATGACGCGGTGGAACTTCAGGATCGGCTTGTCATAGAACGCGACGAAGTCGACCTCGGCGGCGCGAATGCCCGCCGTCTGCAGACAGAACTCGACTGCGCGCGACGGGAAGGTCGCATCGTGCTTCTTGCGCGTGAAGCGCTCCTCTTGAGCTGCAGCGACGATCTCGCCGTCGCGCAGCAGGCTCGCGGCGGAATCGTGGTAGAACGCAGAGATTCCGAGGACGAAGGTGGGCATGAATCCGGGGACGGGCCGTTGCGAGGAGCCGAGAGCGGCGGGGGAGTATGCCGCGCTCGCGAAAGTGCTGCAGCCGAAAAACACCCGCATGTGGGCACCCGCGCGCCGTGCCATGGCAATCCCGAGAAGCTAGGCTTCGGCGATGCACTCCACGCCACTGCGGCGGAAAAGAGCCGTCACGCGGCTCGCGCTCGCCCTGCTGGCAACCGTGGTTGCGGTCGGGGCGTGTGAATTGACGCTGCGCATTTTCGTCGAAGCGTGGCAACCACCGCTGGGCAACCTGAGCTACGCGAAAGGCGATGGCACGCCGATCACCTTCGATGAAGCCCGGGAGCAGCACCTGTTGGTGGAGGTCGCACCGGACGGAGCGGCCTCACCACCGCGCAAGCGCCTCACGTGGGCGCCAGGGCAGACCTTCTTCCTCTGCTACACCGACGCCGACCAGCTGCGACGAGACTGGTTCGATGCGCGCGGTCGCGTGCCGGTCCACATCAATCGCTTCGGCTTGCGCGAACGCGAGATCACCCAGGACAAGCCGGCCGGGCAGAAACGCATCCTGTGCCTTGGCGACTCGTTCACGTTCGCGTGGGGCATTCCGATCGAGACGGGATGGGTCCGACTGCTCGAAGGCAAACTGCGCGCGAGCGGAAAGGACGTCTTCACGGTCAACTGCGGAGCCGCGGGCACAGTCTGCGTCGACGAGTACTGGTGGGGGCTCGAGCACCGCTTCCACGTGTTCGGTCCCGACGCCGTCGTCGTCACGATCTGCTTGAACGATCTCATTCCAAGCAGCGGCCTCTCCGTCATCGCCCCACCCCCGTCGACTGGCCTGCGCACGCTCGACCTCTTCGTACGCGCCCTCGGACGCAACCAGCTCGACCTCGATCCAACGCGCGACTGGGTGCAGGAGCTGCTCGATCTCCCAGTGGAACAGGCTTTGGCAGCCGGACTTGCTGGACACGACAAGCCATTCGAAGCGATGTGGTCCCAGGGTGTACCGCAAGCTTGCCTAGGCGCGATGAAGCGCTGGTGCGACGAGCGTAAGGTCAAGTTCATGGTGATCTTGTGGCCGTTTTTGCAGGGGCTCGGCGACGCCCGGCACTACCCGTTCCAGAAGTTGCACGACCTGGTCGCTCTCTACTGCAAAGCCGCCGGAATCCCGTTTCTCGACGTGCTCCCGTCGCTCGCGAAGACGAGGGCCGAGGACCTCTGGGTCACGCCGGCCGACCCCCATCCGAATCCGCTCGCGCAGGACCTCGCAATCCGCCTGATCGAGCCGTTCGTGGCCACACATTGTGGCCTTTGAGCAGTTTCCCTGCGGCGCCGAGTGGGACCGGCAGCAGCAGCAAGGCCACGTCATCGCGCGTCTTCGACGGCACGAGTCGCTGCTCCCGGTTTCAAGGTGATTCTAGGAACTCTGAAATTGACCGGACGCCGGCGATCTTTTACAGGGGCTGCCCTTTCCGGGCACTCGCACGTGCTCCGCCAGCCCTGGTTTCCGCCACGGTCATCCGGTTCGACTTTGGCAGCAGGTTGGTTCGACCCTGCTTACCCGAGCAAGGTCCGATCGTGATTCCCAGCAACCGCAAACCTCCCCGACGCCGCGGAGCGGACCCACCTTGACTGTCCTGTTTCCCAAGTGGACCAACAAGTTGCCGGCCGTGCTCGCGCTCGGTGCGGCCGCGATGGGCCTGTTCGTGGTTTTCGCAGTGTCCTTCTGGTTCTCTCCATACCACACGGATGTCGGCTACCAGCCGCACCAGCCGATCGCCTACAGCCATGCCCTGCACGCCGGCGCGTTGGGCATGGACTGCCGCTATTGCCATCGCATGGTGGAAGAAGGGCCGCACGCGACCATCCCCGATGCGGAAACCTGTCTCGGCTGTCACCGCCACGTGCTGAAGGACAGCATTGCCCTCAAGCTGCTGCGCGACCAGGCTGGTGCCGACGCGAGGGGTGATGGCCCCCCGATCGAGTGGGTCAAGGTCCACCTGCTGCCGGACTACGCCTACTTCAATCACGCCGTGCACATCAGGGTCGGCGTCGGGTGCGCGAGCTGCCATGGCCGGATCGACCAGATGGAATTCGTGCGTCAGGCCGAGCCACTGAGCATGGGCTGGTGCCTCGAGTGCCACCGCAATCCGACCGCTCACATCCGGCCCGCGGGCGTGTCGGTCACCCAGATGGATTGGCTCCCCACCGAGGCCAGCATCGCCGCGGCCCGAAGGCAACTCGAGTGGCAGGGCGAGAACCCGCCCGAGTTGAACCCTCCGACCCATTGCGCGGCCTGCCACCGATGACCATCGATCCGACCAAGCCGATGTCCACGATGAACGAGCCACACAACCTCGAACTGCAGGGCGGCCACTCATTGGCAATGGCGCCATCGGCCGCGGTGCAATCGTCAAGCGAACAGGCCATTGGCGGCGAACCGGAGGCGATCTACTGGCGGAGCCTCGGCGAGCTCGAGAACTCGCCGGAATACCTGGGCGCCGTCGAGCGTGAGTTCCCCGAAGGCATCGCGGATGCACCGGACGAAGTTTCGCGCCGCGGTTTCCTCAGTGCGGTCGCCGCTTCGGTCGCTCTCGCCGGACTCGCGGGCTGCCGCAAGCCCGAGACCCACATCCTGCCGTTCAACAAGCGGCCAGAAGGCTTCAAGCCCGGGCTACCGCAACTCTACGCGACGACCTTGTCGCGGCGTGGCTACGGCATCGGTGTCCTGGCCAAGAGCAGCGATGGTCGGCCGACGAAGATCGAGGGCAACCCCAAACATCCGAGCAGCCTCGGTGGCACGGATCTGCAATTGCACGCCGAACTGCTGCAGCTCTACGACCCGAGCCGCAGCCGCAAGGCCCGCGGCCCGAAGAAGGCCGCCGCCGAGCACGAAGCTCATGGTGCAGGCGGCGGACACGAACACGCGGCCCCGGTCGCCGAGCCCGACGTCTGGACCGAGTTCTACGGCTGGCTCGACGAGGCTTCGAAGGAGCTCGTCAACATCAGGCGCGGTGAGGGCCTGCACGTGCTCATGCCGCAGACCTCTTCGCCATCGCTGCTCGCCGCCGTAGAGAAGATGCAGAAGGGCAGCTTCCCGAAGGCGCGCTTCCACACCTGGTCGGCGCTGCACGCGGACAACGAGCTCGCCGGCGCGAAGATCGCGTTCGGGCGCGTGGTCGGCACGCACTACGACTTCGGCAAGGCCGATGTCGTGGTGTCGCTCGACAGCGACTTCCTCGCCACCGACGGCAACAACCTGGTCAACGCGCGTGGCTGGGCCGCCACGCGCCAGAAGCCGGTTCCGGGCAAGAAGCTGTCGCGCCTCTACGTCGCCGAGTCGACCTACAGCACGACGGGCACCGCGGCAGATCATCGCTTCCGCACGAAGTCGGGAGACATCCCGGCCGTGACCTTCGCCTTGGCGAACGCGCTCGGTGTCGGCAAGGGCACCGGGCTCGCACAGGCGCTCGAGAAACACCCGGCCGCGCCGTTTGCGAAGGACGGCAAGCCGTGGATCGAAGTCCTCGCCAGAGACCTGCAATCGGCGCGCGGCCGCAGCATCGTGATCGCAGGCCCGAACCAACCGGCCGCTGTGCACGCCGCCGTGCACGCGATCAACCAGACGCTCGGCAACGTCGGCCAGACGGTGACCTACCGCGCAGTCCCCGAGGGACTGCAAGCGAGCGCGGTTGCTTCGATCCAGGAGCTGTGCACGGCGATCGAGCAGGGCAAGTGTGACACGCTCGTGTTCCTGGGCACGAACCCAGTCTACGACGCGCCCGCGGATCTCAAGTTCGCCGAGTTGCTGAAGGCCAAGAAGCCCAAGACCACGATCCACGTCGGCGCCTACGACGACGAGACCGGCATGTTGTGCGACTGGCACTTCCCCGAAGCACACGAGTTCGAGTGCTGGGGCGACGCACGCGCCCACGACGGCACGGTCTCGATGCGCCAGCCCCTCGTGGCTCCGCTGCACGGCGGCGTCTCGGCGCTCGAATTCCTCGGCTTCCTGAACCAGGAGTCCGGCTGGGAGGATCTCGTGTCGGCGCGCAGCACGCTGTTCGGCTACGAGCTCGTGAAGGCGCACTGGCAGACTGCTTCGGGCGCTCCGGACTTCACGACGAACTGGTGGCCGAATGCGCTGCGCGACGGTTTCGTCGCCGGTTCGTTCGCAGTCGAGAACGTTGCCATCGACGCGCCGGCGATCGCGGAGGCCGTGGGTGGCTACAAGCGACCCGAGGGCATCGAGGTGGTGTTGCGCAGCTGCCCGAAGATGGGGGACGGCCGCTATGCCAACAACTCGTGGATGCAGGAGATCCCCGACCCGCTCACGAAGTTGAGTTGGGACAACGCGGCGCTCGTCAGCATGGCGACCGCGAGAAAGCTCAACGTCCAGAACGGCGACTTCCTGACGATCACGGCCGGCGGCAGCTCACTGCAGATCCCCGCGTGGATCCTACCCGGCCACGCGGACGACAGCGTGACGATCCGCCTCGGCTGGGGCCGATCGCTGCCCGAATCCTGCAAGGTTGCGCATGGCACGGGCTTCAACGGCTACGTGCTGCGCACCACGGGCTCGCAGTGGATCGCGACGGGCGCGCAAGTGCATCGCGGTCAGGGCAGCCACGAGCTCGTCTGCACACAGGAACACGGCACGATGGCCGGTCGCGCCCACGTGCGCGAAGCTACCGTGAAGAAGAACGAGGCCGACCCGCGATGGGCGCCCAAGATGTCGCCGCTCGATCAGGCGGCGCGCCTGCACGACGAGACGGCGGTCGAAGCGTCGCTCGCGAAGTCGCTGTGGGTCGAGCGCTTCGAGGCCCGCCGCAGCGATCCCGAGGTCAAGAAGTCGCCCTACCAGTGGGGCATGGTGATCGACCTCAACGCGTGCACGGGTTGCAGCGCGTGCCTCGCCGCCTGCGTCGCCGAGAACAACGTTCCGATGGTCGGCAAGATGCAGGTCGCCAAGAACCGCGAGATGTTCTGGATCCGCGCGGATCGCTACTTCACTTCGGTCGCCGACACGAAGGCCAAGAAGGACGTCACGCACAGCGACAAGCTCGAGATGGTCGAGGACCCGCAGGTCGCGAACATGCCGGTGCCGTGCATGCAGTGCGAGAACGCGCCGTGCGAGTCGGTCTGCCCGGTCGCCGCGACCACGCACAGCCCCGATGGGCTGAACGACATGGTCTACAACCGCTGCATCGGCACGCGCTACTGCAGCAACAACTGCCCCTACAAGGTGCGGCGCTTCAACTACCTCGACTACACGGGAAGCGTGGCCGACACGAAGCGCCTCGCGTTCAATCCGGACGTCACCGTGCGCAGCCGCGGCGTGATGGAGAAGTGCACCTACTGCGTGCAGCGCATCAACGGCGGCCGCATCCAGGCCAAGCTCGCCGGCAAGAAGGTCGGCGACGGCCCGAACGACGTGCACGTCACGACCGCGTGCGCGCAGGCCTGCCCGACGCAGGCGATCACCTTCGGCAACACGCTCGAGAAGACCAGCGCGGTCAGCACCCAGCGCGCCCTCGACCTCAACTACGGGCTCTTGTCCGAGCTGAACACGAAGCCGCGCACGACCTACCTCGGTCGCGTCCGCAACCCCAACCCCGAACTCCAACCGGGCTGATCCCGATGAGCGCAATCACCGTAGTCGACGAGGTCGAGAATCCGCTGCGCCGGGCGCCGCTGGTCGAGGGCAAGAACGACTTCGCTTCGGTCACGAATACCATCGCGAGCGTCGCCGAGAGGAAGACGCCGCGCGCGTGGTATCTGATGTTCGGCATCAGCACAGCGCTGTTCTTGAACCTCGGCGCGATGATCACCTACCTCGTGTTCACGGGCGTCGGCGTCTGGGGCAACAACGTGCCCGTCGCCTGGGGCTGGCCGATCGTGAACTTCGTGTTCTGGATCGGCATCGGCCACGCCGGCACGCTGATCAGCGCGATCCTGTTCCTGTTCCGGCAGAAGTGGCGCACTTCGATCAACCGCGCCTCCGAAGCCATGACGATCTTCGCGGTCATGGCCGCCGGCATCTTCCCGGCCATCCACGTCGGCCGTTTGTGGGTCATCTACTGGGTGTTCCCGGTGCCGAACCAGATGGCGCTGTGGCCGAACTTCAAGAGCCCGCTGCTCTGGGACGTGTTCGCGGTCAGCACGTACTTCACGGTCTCGGCGTTGTTCTGGTTCGCCGGACTCGTGCCCGACCTCGCGACCTTCCGCGATCGCGCGATGAAGGCCGGCCGCACCGTCGCGGCGCGCGTCTACGGCGTCTTCGCGCTCGGCTGGCACGGCAGCAACCGCCACTGGCTGCACTACGAGAAGGCTTACCTGATCCTCGCCGCGCTGAGCACGCCGCTCGTGTTGTCGGTGCACTCGATCGTGTCGTTCGACTTCGCGGTGTCGCAGGTGCCCGGCTGGCACACGACGATCTTCCCGCCTTACTTCGTCGCGGGCGCGATCTTCTCGGGGTTCGGCATGGTGCTGACGCTCATGATCCCGGCCCGCCAGTGGCTCGGTCTGCACGAGCTCGTCACGCTGAACCACCTCGACAACATCGCCAAGATCCTGCTGCTGACCGGCATGATGGTCGGCTACGGCTACGGGATGGAGTTCTTCATCGCGTGGTACTGCGGCTCCGAATACGAGCAGTTCTGTTTCATCAACCGCGCGACTGGTCCCTACTGGTGGGCCTACTGGATCATGATCACGTGCAACGTGATCAGCCCGCAGCTCTTCTGGTTCCGCGCCCTGCGGCGCAACCCGATGGTGCTGTTCGCGATCTCGATCGTCGTCAACATCGGCATGTGGTTCGAGCGCTTCGTGATCGTCATCTCGTCGCTGAACCGCGACTACATGCCGTCGAGCTGGGGCTATTTCACGCCGACGCTGATCGACCTGCTGACGCTCGCCGGCAGCTTCGGTCTCTTCTTCACGTTCTTCCTGCTGTTCTGCCGCTTCCTGCCGATCCTCGCGATCAGCGAAGTGAAGGGCGTGATGCCGCAAGCGAACCCGCACCACGGTCACGACGGCCATGGTGCCGCGCACGGGCACGGATCGCACGACGCTGCCGGTCACAGTCCGCACGGGCCCGAGCGGCCGGCCCACCAAGGCGCCCACTAGAGAACCCACCCCGGAATCCCAATCATGTCCAAGACGACCAAGTGGGGCATCGTCGCCGAGTTCGAGTCGGCGGCCGCGATCTTCAAGGCCGCCGAGAAGACGACGGCCCAGGGCTACACGCGCGTCGACGCGCACACGCCGTTCCCGGTGCACGGACTCGACCGCGCGCTGCGGCAGGGACCGAGCCCGCTGGGCTGGATCGTCGTCTGCTGCGGCTTCACGGGCATCTGTCTCGCCCAGCTCATGATGTGGTGGATGAACGCGTACGACTACCCGATCTGGGTCTCGGGTAAGGAGCCCTACGCGTGGCCGTCGACGATCCCGATCACGTTCGAGTGCATGGTGCTGTTGTCGGCGTTCGGTTCCTTGTTCGGCATGATGGGGCTCAACCGCCTGCCGCGTCTGCATCACCCGATCTTCAGCCACAGCACGATGTGGCGCGCATCCGACGATCGCTTCTTCCTGTCGATCGAAGCGACGGATCCGAAGTTCGACAGCCAACAGACCAAGCACTTCCTCGAGAACCTCGGCGGCAAGCACGTCGAGATCGTGGGGGACTGATCCATGGTCGCAAGGTTCACACTCATGCGGAGGTTCACACTCACGCGGGGCTCGTTGCTGCTGGCAACCCTCGCGATCGCGCTGGCCAGTTGCATGCGCGGTGGCACTTCGTCCTCGCCTCCGGTGCACCTCGTGCAGGACATGGACTTCCAACCGAAGGTGAAGACGCAGTCCAGGACGACGTTCGCAGGCTGGACCGATCACCGCGGCATGCGGCTGCCGGTCGCCGACAGCTTCGGCAAGACGCTGGTCGTCCCTCACAGCCCGGCCCCCGACCCGAGCTCCCCGAACCTCGCGCACCGCGACGCGAGCAACCAGTTCGTCAAGAAGAACCCGCTTCCGCTCACGACGAAGATGGTCCACCTCGGCCGAGAAGTCACCGTGCTCGAGCGCGGCCGCGACCGTTTCAACATCTACTGTGCCGTCTGCCACGGCTACACGGGCCAGGGCGGCAACGACGCCAGGCAAGGCCACGGCATGGTCGGCCGTCGGTGGCCCGTCGTGCTTCCGAGCTTCCACTTCGTCGAGGGCAAGGACAACCGCGTCCCGCTGCTCGCCGACGGCGAGGTCTTCGAGGTGATCACCAACGGCAAGGGCACGATGCCAGCCTACGGACCTCGCATCTCCGTCGAAGATCGTTGGGCGATCGTGCACTACGTCCGCGCCCTGCAGTCCCTGAGCAAGCCCTGAGCACAGCAATCCCGAGCAAACCTGCGCCATGACCGCATCCGCACAAATGACCGCGCCGAGCCTCCAACAGCTGGCGCCGCACATCGTCGCCCGGGTCAAGGAAGGCGACCTCGCGTCGACCCAGATGGGCCTGCTCGGCGTCGGCATTGCGCTGATCGGCGCTGCCTGGGCCACGGGCGGGCACGGCTTCTACTTCGCCTACCTCGTGGGCTACATGGGCGTGCTCGGCATCTGCCTCGGCGCGCTGTTCTTCACGATGGTGCAGCACATCACGCGCGCCGGTTGGAGCCCGGTCGTGCGCCGTCTCACCGAGAACACGATGTGGACGCTGCCGCTGATGCTGCTGCTGTTCGTGCCGATCCTCGTGGGCTTCGACACGCTCTACGCGCACTGGGTGCACGCCGACCTGACCAAGGACCTGGTCCTCGCGGGCAAGTCCGCCTGGCTCAACAAGAGCTTCTTCCTGGTCCGCGCCGTCGTCTACTTCGCGATCTGGATCGGCCTGGCCTGGTACTTCCGCAGCAACTCGCTCAAGCAGGACGAAACCGGCGACCCCGCGATCAGCCTCAAGCTGTCGCGCCGCGCGGCTCCGGGCATCCTGCTGCTCGCGCTCTCGGTCACGTTCGCGGCCTTCGACTTGATCATGTCGATGGATCCGCACTGGTTCAGCACGATCTTCGGCGTCACGTACTTCGCGGGCGCCCAGATGGCCTTCCTGGCCTTCACGATCCTGCTCGCGAAGTGGCTCGGCACGAAGGGATACCTGAAGGCAGCGATCACGGTCGAGCACTACCACGATCTCGGCAAGCTGCTGTTCGTCTTCATGGTGTTCTGGACCTACGTGAACTTCAGCCAGTACATGCTCATCTGGTATGCGAACATGCCCGAGGAGACGCAGTGGTATCTCGCGCGCGCGGTGAATGGCTGGGGCGCGGTCGGCACCATCCTCGTGTTCGGCCACTTCTTCATCCCGTTCGCGTTCCTGATGTCGCGACACGTGAAGCGCCACAGCGTGGCGCTGTCGGCGGGCGCGATCTTCCTGCTGATCATCCACTGCATGGACATGCAGTTCCTGATCCTGCCGAACGAGAGCCACGGCGCAGAAGGTCACGGCGCGACCGAGGTCAGCACCGCCACCTTCACGCAGCAGCTCAGCGACTACGCGCACCACGTGCAGTGGATCGATTTCGGCTGCTTCGCCGGGATCCTGTGTCTCGTCGCCGGCATCGCGCTGATGAACTTGCGCAAGGCCAACCTGGTCCCGATCCGCGATCCGCGTCTCGCCGAGTCGCTGCACTTCCTGAACCACTGAGTCGCTTCCAGAACCACAAGACGATCGACGCCATGGCACACGGCACGCAACAACACGGTTCCTCGGGCGCAAAGGGCAACACTCATGCCCCCATTGCGTCCGATCCCGAGCACGACATCGATGCACGGTCCGCGGCGATCTGGTTCGCGGTCGGGGCGGTCGCCGTGTTCTTCTGCCTCTGGATCATGGTGCCGATCTTCACGCGCGTGCAGGAAGCGCACCGAGTCGAACAGAAGCCCTACGGCAACATTCAGCCGCCGATTGCCGAACTGGATGCCGTGAAGCAACATGAGATGGAGTTCTTGAAGGGCCAGAACCCGGCCAAGATGTCCATCGAACAGGCCATGGAGAAGATGGCCCGCAACTGACGCAAACGAACATCCGTGATCAAGCACCTCCTCCTCACTGCCTGCTTCGCGAGCGCCGCCCTGGCGCAGGGCGCCGGCATGCCCGTGACGAGCTCGCTCCAGATGAGGGAGGAGGCGGCATCCCAACTGGACACCATCGGCGCCGTCGTCGATCCGAACCTCTCGTTCACCGACGAGCGCGGCTATCCCTTCCAGCTGCGCCAGCTGTTCCCCGGCACGCAGCCCGTCGTGCTGCTGCTCGGCTACTACTGCTGCCCCGCGATGTGCGGCGAGGTCATGGGGTCCGCGTTCCGCGCGCTGAGCGAGACGGAACTGCAGCCCGGCACGGACTTCCGCATCCTCAGCGTCTCGATCGATCCGAAAGAGACTCCGGCGACGGCCCTCGCGCGCAAGCAGGCGTTCCTGCCCAAGCTCAAGAAGACGGGTGGCGACGACGCGTGGCGTCTGCTCGTCGGCGACGAGGCCAACGTCAAGCGCCTCTGCGAGATCACGGGCTTCCGCTACTACTGGTCGCAGCACACCAACCAGTTCGCGCACCCGCCGTCGCTGATCTTCCTCACGCCGCAGGGCAAGATCAGCCGCATCATCGAGAACACGGCCTTCGACGCGGGCGATCTGCGCCTCGCGCTCGTCGAGGCCGGCGAAGGCAGGCTCGGCACTTTCTGGGACCAGTTGAAGCTCAACTGCCTCACGTTCGACCCCCGCACCAACTCCTACTCGCTTGCAGCGATGACGCTGATGCGCATCGCCGGTGCGATCACCGTCGTCGTGATCGCCGTGATGATCTTCGTCATGCTGCGCAAGGAGCGCAGGCGCCCAACCCCCGCGATCGCATGACGCGCCTCGTCGCCAACGTACGCGGTCCCCACCACAGCATTCCTCATCACCGGCGCGCCATCTGCAGCCCAGGACAACCGTGTTCGCCCAACTGATCCAGGATCCGAAGCCGATCAACTACATCGAGAATCCCGTCAAGCCGGCGGCGATCGACGGCTACGGGCAGCTCGAGAAGCTCGCCAGTACGTTCGACCACGTCGACGGGTTGTTCTACTTCACGTACGCGGTCTGCATCTTCTGCTTCGTGTTGATCACGGGCGTGCTGCTCTTCGCTTGCGTCAAGTACCGCCGCAAGACCTACGACCAGCCCGCGGCATCCAACGTCACTCACAACACGCCGCTCGAAGTCATCTGGACCGTCGTCCCGCTCATCGTCGTGATGGTGATGTTCGCATGGGGCTTCAAGGGCAGCCTCGACATGACGGTCATCCCGCAGGAGGCGAGCCGGAACATGTACAAGGCGACTGCCCGGCAGTGGAACTGGACCTTCACCTACCCCAACAGCGCCGCCACGAGCATCGGCGAGTGCTGGCTCGAGGTGAACAAGCCGGTCGGGTTCCTGCTCGAGTCGATGGACGTGCTGCACGCGTTCTTCATGCCCGCGATGCGCGCCAAGCGCGACGTCATCCCGGGCCGCTACCAGACGCTCTGGTTCACGCCGATCGAGGTCGGCGACTACCATCTCTTCTGTGCCGAGTACTGCGGTCAGGACCACTCGAAGATGTACGCGCAGGTCCACGTCGTGACCGCCGAGGAGTTCATCAAGAAGCCGTGGGACACCTGGCCCGAGAACCCGACTCCCGCGGAAGCGGCCGAGGGCGGCAAGAAGATCTACAAGCAGATCTGCTCGAGCTGCCACTCGCTCGACGGATCGAAGCTCATCGGGCCCAGCTGGAAAGGGCTCTTCGTGAAGGGAGCCGACGGCACGATCACGGGCGGCCAGCGCGAAGTGGTCGTCGATGGCAAGAAGCAGACCATCACGGTCGACGAGGCCTACATCATCGAATCGGTGCTGATGCCGGACAAAAAGAAGGCCGCCGGCTTCGAGAACACGAACATGGCGGTCCAGCCAATCGACGAGAAGAGGATCAAGGGCATCGTCGAATTCATGAAGAGACTCGAGGAGACCAAGTGAGGCATCCATGACCACGAACGTCCCAGCCGTCGACCGGCCCCTGCTCGAACCAGCGCCGCGGAAGACCTTCTGGAACTGCTCGACCGGCTTCTGGTCCTGGGCGGGCACGCTCGACCACAAGCGCATCGGGATCATGTACCTGGTCGGCGTCTCGGTGGCCTTCCTGTGCGGCGGCCTCTTCGCGCTGCTCGTGCGCCTGCATCTCTGGGAGCCGCACGGCCTCCTGTTCACGAACGAGGCCTACAACCAGATCTTCACGCTGCACGGCGCCTTCATGGTGTTCCTGTTCATCATCCCGGCGATTCCGGCTTCGCTCGGGAACCTCGTGCTGCCGCTGCAGCTCGGGGCCAAGGACGTGGCGCTGCCGCGGCTCAACCTGCTGAGCTTCTATCTCTGGGTGGGCGGCGCGGTCCTCGCCACGCTCTCGATCATCCTAGGCGGCTTCGACACGGGCTGGACCTTCTACGCGCCCTACAGCCTCTACACCGACAAGGCCGTCGTCTCGATCGGGCTCGGCATCTTCCTGCTCGGCTTCAGCTCGATCTTCACGGGGCTCAACTTCATCGTCACGACGCACAAGCTGCGCGCGCCGGGCCTGACCTGGTTCCGCATGCCGCTGTTCATCTGGGCGCTCTACGCGACGGCGATCCTGCAAGTGCTCGCGACTCCCGTGCTCGGCATCACGGTGCTGCTCGTCGCATTCGAACGGCTTTACCACATCGGCATCTTCGACCCGCGCCTCGGCGGCGACCCCGTGCTGTTCGAGCACTTCTTCTGGTTCTACAGCCACCCGGCCGTCTACATCATGGTGCTGCCGGCCTTCGGCATCATCAGCGAGATGGTCACGGTGCACAGCCGGAAGCCGCTGTTCGGCTACAAGCTGATCGCGTTCAGCTCGCTCGCGATCGCGATCATCAGCTTCCTCGTGTGGGGCCACCACATGTTCACGTCGGGGCAGTCGACGTACGCGCTGTTCGCGTTCTCGTTCCTGACCTTCTTCGTGGCGATCCCGACGGCGATCAAGGAGTTCTCCTGGGTCGCGACGGTGTGGAAGGGCTCGATCGCGCTCAATTCGCCGATGCTGTACACGCTCGCGTTCCTGATCATCTTCGCGATCGGCGGCCTCACAGGCGTGATCCTCGGCGCGCTCAACGTGGACATCCACCTGCACGACACCTACTTCGTCGTCGCGCACTTCCACTACGTGATGATGGGTTCGATCGCGCTGGCCTTCTTCGCGGGCCTGCACCACTGGTGGCCGAAGGTGTTCGGGGTCATGTACAACGAGACGCTCGCCAAGATCGCGGCCATCACGATCTTCGTCGGCTTCAACGCGACGTTCATCCCGCAGTTCATCATGGGCAGCCGCGGCATGCCGCGTCGCTACGCGACCTACGTGCCCGAGTACCTGCCGTACCACCGCGCGTCGACGATCGGGGCCATGATCATCGGCGTCGGCATGGCGCTGATGTTGTATTACCTCGTCGCCTCGCTGCTCCAGGGCAAGAAGGCGATGCAGAACCAGTGGGGTGGAGTGACGCTCGAGTGGCACACGCCGACCCCGCCGCCGCTCGAGAACTTCGAGAAGCCTCCCGTGATGGAGGGCGAGGTCTACGACTACTCGAAGCTCGACCTCGAATCGACGCGTACCCCTGCCACCTGACCCCCGAGGATCAGGCCCCTGGGGTTCGGCCCCAGAGGAATCGAGACCCGGGGATCGAGCCCTGGGACGCGGTCCGGCCCCGAAGAGCACAACAGGATCCCTGATGAGTCACGAAGCATCCCACTCGGTAGTGATCCCGGCACCGGGACCCGAGTTCGTACCGCACACGATCGCGCACCACTTCGACACGCCGGTGCAGGAGTTCCAGTCGGCGAAGCTCGGCTTCTGGCTGTTCCTCGCGACCGAGATCCTGCTGTTCGGCGGCCTGTTCGCCGCCTACTTCTTCTTCCACGAGGAGTACCCCGAGACGTTCCGCCTCGGCGGCCATCAGCTCGACTGGAAGCTCGGCGCCATGAACACCACGGTCCTTCTGGTCAGCTCGTGGACGATGGCCATGGGCGTCCGGTCCGCGCAGACGAGCCAGAAGAAGAAGACGCTGTTCTACTGCGGCCTCACGCTGGCCGGCGCCGTGATCTTCCTCGTCATCAAGTTCTTCGAGTACAAGGCCAAGAACGACCACGGCCTGTTCGTCTTCACGGACATGTTCGGCGGCTACAACAAGGACACGGGCCAGTTGTCTTGGTTCAAGGACTACGACGGCGTGATGGCGGGCGTGCCTCATGGCCACCTGTTCTTCGCGATCTACGTGACGATGACCGGGATCCACGGCCTGCACGTCCTGATCGGCGGCTGTCTCATCGCGTGGATCATGAAGGGCACCGCGAAGGGCCGCTTCCACGCCGGCTACTTCCTGCCCGTCGACCTCGTCGGCCTCTACTGGCACCTCGTCGACCTGATCTGGATCTTCCTGTTCCCCTTGCTCTACCTGGTACCGTGATGAGTGCACACGCCCACAACGTCGGCGGACACGAACATTCTGCGGGTGCGGCCCATGCTCACGGCGAGCTGCAGATGGGTCACCACCACATCTCCACTCCGCAGCTGTTCCGCAACGTGCTCATCACGCTGCTCGTGCTCACGGCCATCACGGTCGCGGCGTCGCGGATCAACTTCGGCTCGGCGAACATGTTGATCGCGATGGCGATCGCGAGCATCAAGGCCTCGCTTGTCATCGCGTTCTTCATGCACCTCAGGTGGGACACGGGCATCAACAAGATCGTGTTCTTGAGTTCGTTCCTGTTCCTCTCGCTCCTGTTCATCTTCACGCTCGGCGATCAAGCGACTCGTCGAATGGACCACGAAATGCACGTGGTGAAGGCGGGGGTCGACAAGCAGTGGGTGCAACCGCTGCCTCTACACGCCGGGAAGCAGTAACCTGCACGCCGCCTACCTGCACTCTCGCCAACCCGCGGACGCGCGGATCGCGCTGTGGTCCGACACCGGGGTCGGAGGCGTTGTTGCGGCACTGCCCGCAGACATCGCCGGCCGAACCGAGCCCGTGCATGCGCAGCTGCTGATCCCGTCAGAGGAGTCCTCGCTGCGACCGCTGCTCGTCTCGCAGAACGGCGACGCCGACGAAGAAGACCGGCCGCAGAGCCGCACCGCACCCGCGCTGTGGACCGTCGCGGCGGTCGGTCTGCCGCTCGCTGCGGCCGTGCCGTGGCTGGCCTCCCTGGAGCCGGCCCGCCAACCACCTGCGCTGCGTGCGCTGGCCGCCGCGAGCCAGATGGTGCTGCGTCTGATCGCGCGCGGCGACTACGCGCCAGCCCCGCAGCCCGGCGTGTTGCATTGGGCGCCACACTGGAACGAGCAGACGCAGTGGGTCCTGGCCGCTATCGCCGAACTCGTGCCGGGCTCCCTCTGCACGGCGCGCTTCGCGGTCCCGGACGATCCGGTCTACGCCGTGACGCAGCGCAACTTCCTGGTCAGCCTCGTCGGCCACGCGCTCGATCAGGTGCTGCAGGCCGGCGCCGGTGCCGGCAAAGCACCCCAGCCGCGCTTCCAGAAGGCCGAACGCCTGCCGCGCGAGTATTGGCAGACGCGCATGGTGCCCGTGCTCGAGATCCTCGTGCCGGAACAGCCGCTCGAAGAAGGCGCGCCGTGGGGTCTGCAGATCCTCGTGCGCCCGATTCCGACAATCAACTGCACGGAGACCATCGAGAGCCTGCACCAGCGCCTGTCGGCCTCGCCGTTCCCGAACGAGATCGCGACCGACAGCGTCTACCGCGTCGAACAGGTGCTCGAACACGTGTCGGAGAAGATGCCGGCGCTGCGGCGGGCGCGCAATCTCAGCGACGGTCGCGCCAGCCTCACGCGCCAGGAGCTCGACCAGATCCTCGACCACATGCCGCTGCTCGAGAGCGAGGGGTTCGAGATCACGTTGCCGGGCGTCGAATCGATGCTGCGGCTGTCGGCGCGCGTGGCCATCGTCGAAGCCAAGGGACAGCCTAACGACCCGCGGCCGTGGTTCGAGTTCCGCTGGAGCCTCGCAGTCGGCGACAAGGAGCTGAGCCAGGGCGAGTTCGACCAGCTCGTCGACGCGAAGACGCCGCTCGTCTTCATCGGCCGCCGCCCCGTGCTGCTGTCGCCGAAGGACCGCGAGGCGCTGCGCGACTTCAAGAAGCGCATGCAGGAGGGCGGCGAGCGCATCAGCTTCTTCGAGGCGCTGCGCCTGCGGCTCGGCGGAGCTTCCCACCTGCACGGCCTCGCGATGGAGTCGATCGCGAGCACACCGCGCCTCGAACAGCTGCTGCAGAGCCTCGATCAGGCCCGGGTCGTCGAGAATCGGCCGATCCCTGGGGGGTTCGTCGGAGAGCTGCGCCCCTACCAGGCGCGCGGTCATGCGTGGATGCACTTCCTCGTCGACCAGGGCTTTGGCGCCTGCCTCGCCGACGACATGGGTCTCGGCAAGACCGTGCAGGCGATCACGATGATGCTCGACTGGCGCAAGCAGCGTCAGAGCAAGACCGCGATCCTGATCGTGTGTCCGGTCTCCGTGCTCGGCAACTGGCGCCGCGAAGTCCACCGCTTCGGCCCCGGGCTCGACGTCGTGTTGCACCACGGCAAGGGACGCGCCGAGACGGCCGAGGAGTTCCGCGACGTCGTCAGCAAGCACGACATCGTGTTGACGAGCTACAACCTGCTGCAGCGCGACGAAGAGATCATGCGCGACATCACCTTCGACGGCGTCGTGCTCGACGAAGCGCAGAACATCAAGAACCCCACCACGCGCCAGTCCCAGGTCGCCCGCCAGCTCAAGGGGTTCTTCCGCTTGGCGCTCACAGGCACGCCGCTCGAGAACCGTCCGCTCGACCTCTGGTCGATCATGGACTTCCTGAACGAGGGCTTGCTCGGCTCGCGCACGCAGTTCACGCAGACGCTCGAACACCCGATCGTGAAGCAGCGCCAGAAGGGTTCGATGTCGGCGTTGGCGAGACTCGTTCGCCCGTTCGTGTTGCGCCGCCTGAAGACCGACCCCGAGATCGTCGCCGACCTGCCCGAGAAGTCCGAGCAGATCGTCGCGGCGACGTTGTCGCGG
>Ga0075418_10003709_pt1 | contig 17401 bp, 11 predicted proteins | sample SoiMetdeltSBSDD2_FD_81776 | JGI IMG/M metagenome (GOLD analysis project Ga0075418, IMG submission 81776) | Bulk soil microbial communities from a Populus tree surrounding site in Tennessee, USA - Soil MetaG P. deltoides SBSDD2 | ecosystem: Environmental > Terrestrial > Soil > Tree plantation... | reverse complement strand
TGCGCGGTCGCACGGCGCTCTACCGGCGGCGACATGTGCTGCAATTGGTTGCCATCAAGCGACTCCAGGCCAAGGGCATGTCGCTGGCCGAAATCCAGGTCCGGTTGCTCGGTGCGGCAGATGGCGCCTTGGCCAAAATGGCGCGGCTTCCCAGCGGCTTTACCGTTCAACCCTCCGTTTCAGCTTCAGAGAGGAGTTCTCACGACGCCACAACCTCACTCGATCCAGCCTCCTCCAGCTTTTGGAAAGCCAGGCCGGCGCTCTCCGCGGCTTCGCCTGGCGAAGTTTCCAGTGCGACGCCCGCAGAGCTGGCGGCAAGCCAGCCGCCGGCTCATGAGCCGCCCCCAGCCTCGGTGTCCGACGCCTCCACGCCTGTTCCGCTGCTGGTAGGCGTCCCGCTGGCGCATGACGTGTCGCTTCTGCTGCCGGCCCATCGCGAACTCGACGAGGTCGATCGCGATGCCATTCATGCCGCCGCGCAGCCGCTCCTCAAGCTTCTTTTGCAGCGGCGAATTCTGCCGAGAAAGGACTAGAAAATGACCAACACCAACCGCTTGCCTTTGATGTCCGACGCCGAAATCGCATCTGACGCCAGGAGCGAAGCCAGCTTTGGCGCACTGATGACCGAGCGCGGCTGCCTGCCGCTGGAAGCGATTAGCGTCCGTGCTGCGCTTTGCGGGCTGACCGCCGACGCCACCATCCAGCAGACTTTTGTCAATGTGACAAAGGATGAGTTGATCGAAGCGACTTATATTTTTCCGCTGCCGGATCGAGCTGCCGTCACCTCGTTTCGTCTCGAAGTCGCCGGCCGCACGATCGACGGTCTTCTGAAGGAACGTGCCGCCGCCCGCAAGGAATATGACGATGCCTTGCGCTCCGGCCATCGTGCGGCGATTGCCGAGGAAAACCGCCCCGACGTCTTTTCGATGCGAGTCGGAAATTTGCCACCTGGCGAGAAGGCGGTGGTCACGCTGACCCTGGTGGCGGCGCTGGAATATGCCGACGGACAAGCTTCGTATCGCTTTCCGCTCGTCGTAGCTCCGCGGTACATCCCCGGCGAACCGCTCGACGGAACGTCAGCGGGCCCCGGCACAGTCGCGGACACCAACCTCGTGCCCGATGCCTCCTGGATTACACCGCCGGTGCTGCTCCCGGGGTTCCCCAATCCCGTGCGCCTGTCGCTGGAGGTGGAAATCGACCCCGCCGGCTTGGAAGTGACCGGGCTCAAGTCGAGCCTGCACGCGGTGAGCGAGACGACGGGCGACGGCGGCCGCCGTCGCGTCCGGCTACAGCCGGGCGAGCGCCTCGATCGAGACTTCGTGCTCCGCTTTGACGTTGCCCAGACGCAGATCAAGCCGGCAGTCGTCGTCGCCCCCGACGACAGTGGCAAAACCGGAACGTTTCGGCTGCTGCTCCTGCCGCCGGCTGCGGCGCCGGCCGGATCGCGCCAGCGCGACGTGGTGCTGCTGCTGGACCGCTCGGGGAGCATGGGTGGCTGGAAGCTGGTTGCCGCGCGGCGGGCGGCGGCTCGCATCGTCGATTCGCTGTTGCCGGCGGACCGCTTGGCCATCTTTGCGTTTGATTCATCGGTTGAATGTCCGGAGGTCCAGGCGGGCGATAATCTGCTCCCGGCCACCGACCGCAACCGGTTTCGCGCGGTCGAGTTCCTCGCGCGGCTCGAAGCTCGCGGCGGCACCGAGTTGGCTTCGCCACTGAAACGAGCCGTTGCCGCGCTGGCGGCGGGCGATCCGTCGCGCGATCGGGTCCTGGTGCTGGTCACGGACGGCCAGGTCGGCAACGAGGATCACCTGCTGTCGACGATTGCCTTCCAGGCCCGCGAACTGCGCATCTTTACGCTGGGCATCGACAGGGCCGTGAATGCCGGCTTTTTGCGGCGGCTGGCAGAACTCGGCGGCGGCAACTGCGACCTGGTCGAATCCGAAGAGCGTCTGGACGACGTCATGGAGGTAATTCAGCGCCGGATCAGCCCGCCGGCACTCACCGGGGTGCGAGTTTCCAGCGGCGATGTATCTCTCGACCCGGCCAGCATCACGCCGGCCCGGCTCTCTGATCTGCATCAGGGGGTGCCGCTGGTGGTGATGGGCCGCTACGTCGGCAATACTCCGCGCGAGTTCCTAGTCGAAGCGACAGCGGGCGACGGCGAGAGGTGGTCATCGCGGGTCCCGGTGCATCAGTCGGCTAGCCGTGCGATTGGTGCGCTGTGGGCCCGGGGTCACATTCGGGACCTTGAGGATCGCTATGCCTGTGGCCGCGACGCCACGTCGCTGGAAAATCAGATCGTGGAAACGTCGCTCCGCTACCAGGTATTGAGTCGCTTCACGGCATTCATGGCCGTGGACCGGGCCGCGACCATCGGTGGCGACAAGACCCTGCGGCAGATCGTGCAGCCGGTGGAACTGCCGCAGGGATGGGAGCAGGCTCCGACGGCGGGTCGTTACGACTTTGGGTTTGCACGTCGATCGGCGCCAGCGAGTTTGTCGATGGCAAGTTGGGCGGCCGCCGACGACGATGGCGACGCACTGATGGCTATCGCTCCCAAGATGCGATCTGAGACCCCGGGGCCGCTGTGGGCGCTTGAGGACCAGAAGTCGGAGCCTGAGATCGACCTGTCCGAGTATCGTCAGCGAGTCGTACAGTGGCTCCAGGAAATGTCGCACGTTCCGCCCGACGATGCGCCTGCCTACCGAGCATTTTTGGCCGAACTGCTCCCCAAGTTGAGGCTTTTGATGAACGGACTGGCGTCTCTTGATGCATCGTCCGCGTGGCTGCTGTTCTGGAGGCTGCTGGAACAACTCAAGGAAATCGCCACGGGCGAGCCGCTTTCCGACGAGCGCAGCAAAGACCTCTGGAACCGGACGCGGGAGACGCTCGGCAAATTCGTCAATCCGGCAGCTCCCGCCGAGTTCTGGAAAAAGCACGTGACGACGTGATGAGGGAGATGTGTGGACGCGGTCGCCGGGAGTCGATGGGCTTCCAGCGGCGACGATTTGTCGTGAACGTAGCGCGCTGCCTCGGGAGAGCAGCTAGCAAATGCGCTATCTGCTCATGCGCACGAGTGTCGTATTCGCGTCTACTTGACGCGTTGGCGTCAGTCTCTCCCCGCCCGTGGATCGCTCGCGCTGAGAGAATCACGAAGTACCGTTCCGCGGACCCGGCAGCACGTCGCGGAGGCCACCGGGCATGCGATGTGCAGAGTTCGACAGAGGCAACATGTTGCCAGGGGGCATCTGTTTCTTGCGAGACTCGAAGTGGAAGGGGAATGCGATGAAGGAAAATCTTAGGAATCGGCTCAGGAGGCTGCTGCTGGGTATCGGTGTCGGCCTCACGTTGTCGCTGCTGTCGGCCGCGGCCGGCTGGTGTCAGCAGGCCCCGCCCCCGGCACCCGATGCCAGTGGGGCGACCGACGCTGCCAAGGGGGCCGAAGGGGATGCGAAGGGCGCTGAAGATCAGAAGGTGGATGAAGCCAAAGGCGCTAAAGGCGCGTCGGAATCCGATCCATTCGATCGACCGGGCGATGACGCCTCCAAAGGCGACCGTGACACCGCCCGTGATGCCAGCAAGGGAGCCAAAGGCGCGGCTGATGACGCGAGCAAAGGCGCCCGCGATACGGCCCGCGAGGCCAGCGAAGGGGCCACAGACACAGCACGCGATGCTGCGGGACGCGCATCGCGGAACGTCCGCGAACCAGGCCGTCAGCTACCGGATGCCGGCCGGGATCGAGCGGACGATGCCCGCGATTCGGCCCGCGAGCGATTTGAAGGCGCGAGAGATTCTCGCGACCTGCGGTCGCGCGAGCGAGACGAATTGCGCGAGCCCGGCCGCGAGGGGCGCGACATCACCCGCCAGCCGCGCGATTCGGCCCGCGAGGCGCTGGACGACGCACGAGACGCGACTCGCGACTCGGCCCGGGACTTGCGCGACGATTTTCGCGACACGCGGAACCGGGCGCGGGAGTTTGACCGCGACTTGCGGGACGATGCCCGCGACTCGCGTGAATTCTCCCGAGGCAGCCGGGAAAGCACGCGGGAGTTTGACCGCGACTTGCGCGATGATGCCCGCAGCAGTCGTGAATTCTCCCGCGACACGCTCCGCGGCTCGCGCGAAGGCGTCCGCGATACCGACCGCGACCTGCGGGCGGACACTCGGGGAACTCGCGAATCCTCGCGCGAGTCCGTCCGCAGCTCGTCCCGCGGCGACTTGAACTTCCGCGCCGAGGACATCCGCCCGGCGGACATCGGCCTGTGGTTTGGCCGCTCCACGACGGATGGGCTGGTCATCTCCGATATCGCCACCAGCGGCCCGCTGGCATCAACGATCTCGCAGATCGGCTTCCGCGAGGGGGACCGGATCATTTCTGTGGATGGTTATCGCGTGGCAAGCGACAGCGACTTCGTACGCTACCTGTTTGCCGATGAGGTGCTGAACCAAGAAGTGCCGGTGGTGGTGTGGCGCGATGGTCGGCGAGTTTCGCTGAACGTCGAACCAATCACGCTGGTCGACAGGATGCAGACCGTACAGCACGATCCGCTCGAGCAGTTCGGGATCGTCCTCGACGACCGCTATGACGACCGCGTCGTCGTCTGGAAAGTTCTGCCGCGATCGCCGGCGTTCTATTCCGGTCTGCGAGCCGGCGACGTGATCACCACGTTCCGCGGGGAGCGGATTAACAGCCCGCAGGCGTTCACGCAGATCGTGGAGCGCGTGGAGCCGGGCGAAGTGGCGATGGAAGTCAACCGCAACCAGCGCGTGCGGCAGATCGACGTCGATTGGCCTCAGCTCCGGGCCGGAACGACCGCTCGCTCCGCCCTGCGACCGGAAATTGACGATCCGGGCATCGAGCGATTTTCCGAGCGGCGCGAGGAGCGGTTGGAAAGCCGCCGTCTGCCGACCGACGACACGGGCGGTTATGTAGCTCCCCGGACCTATTCACCCGGTCCGGTCCCTGCCCCGGTGCGCCGCGGCCTGCTGCCTCGGCTGCGGGGGCGTTAGTCGAGCGGTAGCGACTGATTCAATCGACAAACGAAATAGGCGTCTGAGAGTCGTCGGGCTCTCAGACGCCTTTTTTTCCAAAACCAAAAATGACCTTTGCTCACTTCCCTTCCTTCCCCTTGGCCGGCTTGACCTCAGGAGCCGCCAGCGGCTTGCGCTCCGGCACCGGCGACGGGGGCGTCTTGTAGACGATGCTCCCATCAGCCAGCCGCTCTTGCCAGCGATTGATCGACGGGCGGTTCTCGGCAGGCGCTTTTTCCGGGCGATAGAGGAGCTGCGCGCCGGTAATCTGCCGCAGGGTGTCGCTGGCCAACACGCGCACATCCATGGCGGGGCTCTCCAGCAGCCCCACAAGTTCTTTGGCGCCGTCACCCGCCAGTTGCTCCGGGCTATAGCCCCACAGCAGCCGATACAGGGCCGTGGCATCCTGCGGCCGCAGTCGCTCCAGGCTCTGGCGAATCTGATCGGCCACCTCCGGACCGCGCGACAGCGACTGGCGGAGGACGTCCACTTCCGGAGCCCAGAACGATTTCTGCTGCGGATTGTTCAGTTCCTTGATCAGCGGTTCAAACTCTCCCAGCGAAGCCAGGCTGCGGGCTGCCAGCGCCCGCACGTCCACCCGGCGATCCCCCATCAGCTCGGCCAGCGTGACGTGCACGGGCCTGCTGGGATCCAGCGACTTTTGCAGCTCGAGGGAAGTCAGTCGGTCGATGTCCGATACGCTCGAAATGTCAATCCAGTCGGGCGACTGGAACGGACCGGAAAGCTCGCGCTCACTTCCCGCCACGTACGTCAGCACGTGGTGTGCTGGGATGTCGATCGGATCTTGACCTTCCTCCTCCCACCGGGCGCTCCCGCTGGTGGCAAACAGTTCGATCACCAGCACCCGGGCGTCCATCTCGGCGCTCGATCCAGGGGGGAGAAAGTGCCGCACTTCGACGGCTACGACGGTGTCGGCGCCTTCCAGCGTGAGGGTGCCGGCGAGTCCCTGAAGATTGAGTTCGAGCTGCGCCCCTTCCTTGCCCGAATTCAACATCAGGAATCGGCCGTACTCGACGGTCATTCGCGACGACCCCGGATGCAGCGGCTCTTCCATTTGGACGGCCGAATCGCCGGCAAAAGTCACCTGCACGCCTGAGCCCAGCGCGATTTGGGGGCGGAAGGTCGGCGGGACCACCAGACGCTCGCCAGCGGCCAGAATCTGCCGCGGCGGAAGCCGCAGCCACACCCCCGCGCGGGCATCAAACCGCGTCAGCACTTGCAGGTCCGACACATAACGGCCGACATCCATTGGATCAACTGGCGCCGGTGGGCGAGTTGCAGTCGCATCGGTTCCCTTCTCGCTCTTGGCAGTTCCCTTCGCGTCACTCCCCTTTTCGGAGGTTGCCGTATCGGGTTCGTCGGGCGGTGGCGGGGGAGGGGGCAACGGCGTGCCTTCGTCCGGCTTCGAGCTGGCTTTGGAGGTCGCCGCGGACGATGTTGACTTCTCATTCGCGTCGGGCTTGGCGCTCGTCTTCTCAGAATCCGTCGTCTTGTCCTCCGCCGATGCGGTTGATGGGGAGGCCTTGTCGTTCGCACTAGCGGCGGACGGTTCTTTGTCATTGCCCGCGGCACTCGGTACTTCGTCACCCGAGGTTTTTTTCTGCTCTGCGGCAGTGCTCTTCCCACTCGCGTCGGCGATCTTTGCCGGTGGCTTGAACATCCATCCAATGAGCACGTTGCTGGCGTCAAATGGTCCGGCGGCACGTACGCCGATGAGGCCGACAATGAGCACGATCGCGGCCACAGCCAGACCCCACATCAGCGTGCTTGAAGATTGCGGTCGGCGAAGATACTCGGGCACTTCGGGAACCGGATGCGTCGAGCCTGTGCGCACAGCCTTGGCCGCGGCGTCGGCTTCCTTGGAGGTCTTGGCCACCTTCTCGATGGTCTTCTTGAGTCGCTGACGTTCGGCGCCGTCGCCGTCGCCATGCGCCTTGTGCGCAATGGCGATTTCCAGCGGCAAGGCGTAAATCCGCTGGCGGAGGTGCTGCGGAATCTCGGCCGGCTTTCCCAGCACCATCGTCAGCACCTGGTACGACGAGGCCACTTCCGCCAGGTGCATATCGGAATTGATGCAGGCCCGCTCAAAGTCGCCGACTTGCTCGTCGGGCAGGCTGTTGTCCAAATACTCGGCCACGTTGTTGGCATCTGCCGCCGTTCCCTTGGCATCGGTCCGCGGGGCGCTCATCCTCATCTTGCGAGTGATGCCGCCGATCCGCTGCACCAGGCCGGAGGCCACGGCGCTTTCCTGGACCTTGCCGGCAAATTCATCGGCGTCGGCCGGTTCGAGAACGTTGTACAGATACGCCAGCAGAGCACGAAGAGTAAGCCGCATACAAACCTCCTGGGAGCAAGCGCAACGAGGGGCAACCCGGCGTTCCATCACCAATAGTGCCGAAGTGGCGGCAATTTCGTACAAGTGGCCCGCGAAGAAAGCCTTATGGCGAGCTCGCCCATCTCGGCCTGATCATCGCAAGTGAGAGCTAGAACAGGCTTTGCGACCGGCGATTGGCATTGACGGCGCGTCGGCCAGGAAACAGGCCAAATGCTGCTGCGGCCGCCGAAACCAGCAAGAGTGCAAAAATCACCGGATGAAAATCCCAGCGGAAGACTGACTCGGACTCAGGGAGAGGGGCCTCCGGCCCAGCGGCGGAACTGGCATGACGCGCGCTGCTCGAATGCCACGCCAGAATTCGTGGGGCCAGCCGCTCCCAACCAGCCGTCGTCCGCCTCCATCCCTCATCTGGCTCTCCCTGGGCCATGCGCACGCGGCCTCCTGCCGCATCGAACCGATCCAGCACCACGACGGTGCACCAGGCAACTGCGGAAGCAAGGATTGTCAGGACCGCCAGCCGCTGAATCATGGACCATCGCCGGGAAGGGGAACCCAACCTCGGGAGATGGCGCGAACTGCGCTGGGATTGACCCCCGAGTGACAGGGTCTGATTGCAGCCGTGGTGCCCTCCGCGTCACTTCCGTAGCCGGGCGTCAGAACGTGAAAGCCATCAAGAACTTGTGACTGACTCATCACTCAACGACTGGTGCCCAATGTGGCAAAAGTGCCACATCCTCGCCTGACCCGCTGTTGCCAGAATGCAACATCCGTCCGGCGTGATTCGCCGCGAAGTCAACCATCAGGCAGTGCCTCTGGCACTGGTTTGCCGCACACCCGGCAATGTCCTACGGTTCAGCGTGCGCCGTGCGAGTTGGGGCAGGTCCGAGCGATGCCGCGCCTCCAAACGCCCGCCCGGCGAGGCTTCACTCCGAATCCTCAGCGCTCAATGCATTCCGGTCCCATGACGATCGCTGCTCCTCCGCTCCGCTTTCAGGACGTTTTGCGGAATGCCCAGCTTCCCGCGATGCCGCAAAGCGCGATGAAGCTCCTGGAGCTGTCGCAGAATCCGGACAATGGTCCGCCGGAGTTCGCCGTGCCGATCGAGGCCGATCCGGGCCTTACCTGCCAGGTGCTCAAGTTCGTCAATTCGTCCTACTTCGGCTTCTCCCGCGAAATCAACAGCGTCAAGCTGGGGATCACACTGGTCGGCATTCGCACGATCAAGAACTTCGCACTGTGGAGTGCGCTATTCAACCTGATGCCCAATCCCCGCTGCGGGCCGATCGACGTGAAATTGCTGTGGCAGGATTCGCTCCGCCGCGCGATTTTCGCCCGCGCATTTGCCAGGCTGCTGGGAATGAAGGAAGCGGACGAGGTATTTGCCGCGGCGTTGCTGCAGGACATGGCGATACCGATCCTGGCCAAGGAGATTCCGCAGCGCTACCTGAAGCTGTTTGACAAGCGAGCGGCCCAGGGGCGGCGGCTCTCCGAACTGGAAAGGGAAGAATTCGGCTGGACGCACGCGGAAGCCGCTGCATTCATCTGCCGCAACTGGCGACTTCCGGATGAGTTCGCCCGGCTGATCGAAACGCACTGCGACATCGACAGTCTGGTAAGCGAGGGCTGCAAGGACACCGGCCGACTGGCCGTAGCCATGGCGGCGCTACTTCCGGGCGGGGGCGATCGAGAATGGGGCGACCGGCAGCAATTCCTCAGCCTGTTCGGCCAATTGACCGCAGGCAAAGGAAAGTCCGCCCGGGAATTGCTCACGCAGGTGGACAATGAGCATGTGGACTTCGCCCCGTCTCTGCGGACGACGAACCCGGTTCGCCGCCTGGCGGACCACTTGCAGCCGGCGACGGTGTAGGGTCCGTTAGAACCCTGCGCCCGGTCGGGATCACACACATTCCGGTCCTGGAATGGGAAACACTTCCAGCACGCGGCTCGTCACACTGGTATGATAGCGGAGGCGGGTCGGCGCCCGCGCACTCCCGCATTTGTAACATGAAATAAAAGTCCTTGACCTCTGGTGGAAAACCAGCTCACAGGCAACCACAATCAGGGGTCTCCTTCTTTTGCGAATTCAGGAGCGGCACTCCATGCGATGCATTCCTCGGTTGATCGTTGGGCTGGTGGTGTTGTTGGTTGGTTCCTTGGCGGCTTTTAGCGCTACGGCTCAAGAGGACGTCATTCGCAGGGTGATCGAAGGGGTCAAGGGGACCCCAAAACCGGCGACTCCTACGACGGAACCGAAGGAGGACGAAGGGACCGTCGATGTGCCGCGGACCCCCATCGTCCAACTCGGACCGAAGTTCATCCGCCTGCACTTGCAGGACGGCAGCGTGATTAGCGGCGATCTGTCGATCAGCGAGGTGGCGATCGACACGCAGTTCGGCAAGCTGGTGATTCCGATCGACAAGATTCTGAGTTTCACGCCGGGACTCGACGCCAATACCAGGTTGGACGAGCAGATTCAGGCGTTGATCAAAGACCTCGGCTCGGATGACTACAAGACCCGCGAGCAGGCCCACAAGGACCTGGCGGCTATGGGCCGAAAAGTGCAGAAGGAACTGGAAAAATTTGCGGCGGACGAGAACGCCGAGGTGAAGCGTCACGTGACCGAGATCCTGAAGGAACTGGAAGAAGCTGCCGAAGAAGGGGATGACGAAGGCGCAAGCGTCACAGCCCCGCTGCCGCGGCTGGATACGGTGGTGACCACCGACTTCACCGTGCTGGGACGCGTCACGCCCGCCCAGTTTGAAATCCAGAGCAAATACGGCCCGCTGACGATTCAGCTTGCCGATATCGCCCGGGGAGAACGGGAGATTGGCGAGCGCGAGTCCTTCCGCAAACAGCTCTCCATCACGGCTGCCAACCTGGCGCAGCGCGGCTTCAAGAACACCGGCATTAAGGTTCAGGCGGGGGATCGCATCACGATCAAGGCCGAAGGGAGCCTGACCATGTCCCCCTGGGGAAACAACGCCCAGTCGGGACCGGACGGCGCGCAGAACTACGGCTGGTACATTCCCGGTCAGATCCCGGGCGGCGCCCTGTGCGCCAGGATCAGTGACAAGGGCGCCCCCTTCAAGGTCGGCACTAGCAGCACTTTTGTGGCCAAGCAATCCGGCGTGCTCCAACTCGCCATCGGCATTCAGGGGGAATATGCCAACGAAGGCTACCAGTTCCCCGGAGAATACAAGGTGCGGCTGAAGGTTGACCCCAAGTAGTTTCTAACTTTTGGGGGAGTTCCCACGCCTGTTTAGCGCTGTTGGCCGCTGCGTCTAGATTCTCCGGATCCGCGGGTCTTAAGCCATCGCTAAGGCATTTGGCGTTCCAAGGTGGGCCCACAGCCTCTCCGCCTTGATTCCCATGCGCCCCTTAGTCAATCTAGGGGATAGTCTTTTATCCCCTATCATTCGTCGTCATTCCGCCGCTTCCTCCGGGCAGATTGCTTCATGTCTCTCATCTGTGTCAGTATCGGCCGCGGCAGGCATCGCGCCATGATCGCCGAGCACAAGCACCTGGCGGAGCTGGGGGCCAAGCTCGTGGAGTTGCGGCTGGATTTCATTCTCACACCGGTGAACCTCAAGCGGCTGCTGGCCGAGCGTCCCTGCCCAGTCGTCATCACCATCCGCCGCCAGCGCGACGGCGGACGCTGGAGCAAAAGCGAAGACGAGCGGCTGATGCTGCTCCGCCAGGCCATTGCCGCCGGCGTCGAATACGTGGACCTGGAGGAAGACATTGCCGCCGGCATTCCTCGCTTCGGCAATACCAAGCGCATCATCAGCTACCACAACTTTCAAGAGACGCCCGAGAACCTGCCCGCGCTGCACACCAAGATGGCGGCCATGGATGCCGACATCGTCAAGATCGCCACGATGGCCCACAGCCCCCACGACTATCTCAAGCTGCTGAGAATCATGCGCTACAGCCGGGTGCCAACGGTCGGCATTTGCATGGGCGACATCGGCACGCCCAGCCGGATTCTGTGCGCCAAGTTCGGCTCCCCCTTTTCGTATGCGACGTTTCATGCCGAGCGGATGCTGGCGCCCGGGCAACTCACCTACCAGCACATGAACGACACTTACCACTACGAGGAGATCAATGCCGAGACGGAGATTTTCGGGGTGATTGCCGACCCGATCGCTCACAGCCTCAGTCCCATGATCCATAACGCGGCTTTCGCCCACATGAAAATGAACCGGCTGTACGTGCCGTTCCGGGTGCCCCGCGAGGAACTACCGCAATTCATGACCGACTGCAAGGAGCTGGGAGTCAAAGGTTTGAGCGTGACGATCCCTCACAAGGAGGAGATCCTGCACCACGTGCACAAGATCGACGAAGCTTCGCAGGAAGTCGGCGCATCCAATACCGTGGTCTGGAAGGACGACGAGCCGCTGGGCTTCAACACCGACTACCGGGCGGCGATGCACAGCATCGACAAGGTGTTCGGCGGGGGGGACAACGAGACCTCGGCCATTGCGGGAAAGACCGCGCTGGTGCTGGGCGCTGGCGGCATTGCGCGGCCGATTGTTTACGGCCTCAAAAAACGCGGTGCGGACGTCGTCATCGCCTCCCGCACGCCGCAGCGGGCCGACGATCTGGCAACCCGCTTCAAGGCCCGCTCGATTGCCTGGGGCCTGCGACATACCGTGAAGCCAGATCCCCACCTTGTGGTCAACTGCACGCCAGTGGGGATGCACCCGAACATGGACGAATCGCCGTTTGACGCCACGTACCTCCGCGCGGAGATGATCGTCTTCGACACGATATACAATCCCGAGCAGACGCTGCTGGTCAAGAACGCCCGCGAGAACGCCTGCGAAACGATCACCGGCGTGGAAATGTTCGTCGGCCAGGCGGCGCACCAGTTCCGCCTCTTCACCGGCGAGGAAGCGCCGCTGGACGTGATGCGGCAGACGCTGCGGCGGGCGATCAGTGCGGCCAAGGTATGAACCTTTTCCTAATTGGCTATCGCGGCAGCGGCAAATCGACTGTGGCGCAGCTCGTGGCCCGCGAGATTGGCCTGCCGTGGCTCGATGCCGACGCGGCGCTGGAGCAGCGGGCGGGCAGGACGATTCGCGAGATCTTTGCAGAGTCTGGCGAAGAGGCCTTTCGAGATCTCGAATCGGCGGAGTTGGCGAAATTAGCGGCAGGGCCGGCGCACGTCGTGGCGCTAGGTGGCGGAGCGGTGCTGCGCCAGGAAAATCAGCAGCTCATCAAGCGGAGCGGCAAGGTCGCGTGGCTGCGGGCCAGACCGGAAACGCTTTTGGCGCGAATCGAGGCCGATGTCACGACCGCCCAGCGGCGGCCGAATCTGACCGGTACCGGAGGGCTGGCCGAAATCGAGCAGCTTCTGGCCGTGCGGACGCCCGTGTATGCGGCCTGTGCGGATTTTGTCGTTGACGTGGACGACCTTTCGCCGGCCGCTGTGGCGGCCGCAATCGTACTCTGGTGGCGAAAGCTGTCGTAGACACACTCCGTGTGCCGTGCCGACAAGTTGGAAACCTGCCCCACGCGATTGCCGCGGGGTATATTTACCCATCCCCGTCCCGGCCTGCTGACGCCTGATGCTCTGACCCGATGATGCAACTGATCATCTTTGCGCTCGGGCTCTTCCTTGGCTCGCTGGTGAACTGGGGCATTTACGCGCTGGCCTGGCATCCACGGCCAATCAGCCCCTACTCGCCGCCGCCGCAAGGGGCTCCGCAGAGAAAGTGGTTTCATTTCCTTCCCGTGATCGGCTGGTGGCTGCGGCGCAACGAGGGCGAACTCTTCGGCGGGGGTTTCTGGCTTCGCCCGCTGCTCATTGAAATCGCACTGGCAGTTGGACTGGCACTGCTATACGGCTGGGAGATGAGCGGTCGGCTCTATCCAGTTCCAGCTCTGGCGGTACCGCTGACGTCCGTGCTGTACGGGCAGTTCCTGGCCCATGTGATCTTGATCGTGCTGATGACCGTCGCCACGTTCATCGACTTCGACGAGCAGACGATCCCCGATTCGATCACGATCCCGGGGACACTGGCCGGCCTCATCTTGGCGGCGCTCTGGCCGGCGTCGCTACTTCCGCTGGGCATTGTGGCCGGTGTCGTGCAAAACCTGCATATCACTTCCCCCCTGCCGTCGTCGCCGTGGTTCGAAGGCCCGCGGGGATTGATCCTGGGGTGTGCGATCGTTGTCGGCTGGTGCCTGGCGCTCGTGCCGGCGACCTGCACCCTCCGCCGCGGCCTGGTCAAAGGCGTGCAGTTCTATTTCGCCAGCATGCTCCGCGGCAGTGATTGGTGGAAGCTGCTCATGCTGGCGGCCGTCGGCTGTGCTTCGATCGGTGCTGTGTGGCAGGCCGGTGGCCCAGTGCGGTGGCAAGCGCTGATCACGTCGCTGGCCGGACTGGCGTTTGGGGGACTGCTCGTGTGGTCGGTGCGGATCGTGGGGCAGGCCGCCCTGCACAAGGAAGCGATGGGATTTGGCGACGTGACGCTAATGGCGATGATCGGCGCGTTTATGGGCTGGCAGACAACGCTGGTCGTCTTCTTCCTCTCGCCGGCGGCGGCGCTGTTCATTGCCCTGTCGCAGTGGCTCCTTACCGGCCGGCGGGACATTGCCTTCGGCCCTTACCTGTGCCTGTCCGCCCTGGTTGTGATCGTCTGCTGGCCATCGGTCTGGTCGCGCGTCAGCGGCACGTTCGCCATGGGCTGGATCGTCCCCGCCCTGTTTGCCGCCTGCCTGCTGCTGATGATGGGGATGCTCATGTTCTGGCGATTTGCGGAAGAATTGATGACGCGCAATCCGTCTCGCTGACGCGTTGGGCTGGTGTCTACTTCACCAGCCGGAGGTTCAGCCAGTCGGCATAGTCCAGCACGTCCCCGCGATCGGAATACTCGACCAGCAGCGCGATGCGGCTGGCCTCCTTCAGTTCCACCGATACGCTCGTCGGCATTTCGCCGCCGCGGATCACAGGGCTTTCATAGGCGGCCTGCCACTGGCCGCCCTCCTCCAGCACGACTTTGAAGACGACGCTCCCCGCCAACCCGGCCGCGTCATCGAGCGCGACCTCCGCCTCCAGCCGCTTCCAGCCACTCTCCAGATCGTAGGCCAGCCGCGAGGCGCTGGGCATGCCGAGACCCTTCAGGTGAATCGTCCCGCCGCTGCGCAGCCGCGAAGAGAGGACATTGCGGTCGCGGCCGAATGGCCATTCGACGGCAGTGAAAGGAATGTGCTTGTAGCCGATCGTTTCCAGGTCGGAAATGTACTTCACGCGTTGCGAGCGCGGCTGCACCAGAGTCACTTCATCCCAGAAACCGTGCGACTGGTCACCCACGGGAACGTGCGCTGCCTTCAATGTGCCGCCGCAAGCCAATTCGAACTCGACCGACGACTTACCGACCTTCACGCCGCGGCAGTTCAGCAGCGATCCGTCGCGCAGGCCGACCGTCGCCAACGTGCCATCGTCGGACGCGCCGGCTCCCCTCCCGCCCGCTGCAGCCAGCACCAGCGTCTGCACCTTGGCGGCGCTGACCACCAGCGGCTCGCCGCGTCCGCGGACGGAAATTCGAAAATCGTCCTGCGGTGCTCCGGGCGGCTCTGGTCCCAGCCGCTGCGTCTCGCCGGAGAGCAATGTCCCGCGAATCACCTCGCCTCCGACCAGCCGCAGTTCGTCCTGCCGCGCCTCGGTCTGCAAAACCTCGTCCAGCAGCCGGTCGCGCTCTCGCGCGTCGGCCGGCGGCTGGTAGATGATCGCTCGCACGGCCCGCCGCGGAAGCGGCGAAGGATTCCAGAGCACGCGGCCCAGACCGGTGGCGTCGCCGATGGTAATCTCCCTCGCGCCGATGTCTAGCACGTCGCCGACAATCAGGCTGCCGTCGCTGGTGACAATCTGCGGCCCGCGCTCGACATCCCGATAGCTTCCCCACAGGACCAGGTCGTCGGCCGGCACTTCGGCCGTCTTCCCGCCACTTGCGAGGCTGATCTTCAGCTCGGCATCAATGGCGACGAGAACCGCCAGCGTGCGTTTGCCGTCTGCGAAAATGGTGGGGGACTCGGCAGCGGCTGCGCCTGCCCAAAGCAGACTCGCGGTGACAGCTACCAGCTTCAGCATCGCTCACCGCTGAAAGATCGGCAGATAATTGTTGGGCATTTGCAAAATAATCGTGGCCATGGCCGTGCCGTATTCGGCGCAGATCAGGTCGGGCCACGAGCCGTCCTTCTGCTGCTGCTTGACCAGCAGTTCCTGGATGGCCGGGTACCACTTTTTCCAATAATCGCCCCCCGCCTGCCACATCGCCTGCACCGCGTAGTAGTGGCCGTACATGGCGTGCGTATCGCGGCTGAAGTCCTCGCTCTTGGGAAGGTGCTGCATCAGGTACTCCAGCCCCTTGCGGATTTCTTCGCCTTCGTAAATGCCCGCGCTGTACAGGGCCACCACTCCCGCTGCCGAGCGCGGAAAACGGCTCGGTCCGCCCGAGAGCATGTACATAAAACCGCCGTCGGCATTCTGGCTGCGCTTGACGTAGTCGATGCAGCGATCGATCGTCTCGTTGGGGACGTGAATGCCGGCATTGCGGGCCGCCCGCAGCGCCATGATCTGGCAGATCGTCACCGAGATGTCCGCCTCGAAGGCCTTGGGCTGGTAGCGCCAGCCTCCCTCGGTGTTCTGAGTGCCAACGATCAGCTTAACGGCGGCCTGGAGCGTATCGCGCACCTCCATGTCGAGGGTCATGCCGTAAACTTCGGCCAGAAACAGCGTGGCAAACCCGTGGTCGTACATGGGGCCGTGGCTGGTGGCGTCCCGCACGCTGATGAAGCCGCTGTCGTCGGCACACTTGAGGATGTAGCTCAGGCAGCGGCTGACCTGCTGGCCATATTCGCCGCGTCCCGGCGTATGGCCGCCGGAGAGGAAAGACATTCCAGACAGCGCCACGACGGCCGCATTGCGTCCAAAGCCGCTGCTTTTGAACGAGCCGTCGTCCACTTGCCGCGAAGCCAGCCAGGCCAGACCCTTGTCGATCGCGGCTTGCGCGGCGGGCTTGATCAATTCGCCGGCGTTCCGCTCGTGGTCGGAAGAGGGCGCCGCCAACAGGGGCCTGACAGCGCCTGACGCGGCGCCCCAGGCCAGCGACCAGCGAAGAAAACGGCGTCGATCGATGGGGGACATGACCGCGTCCTTTCGCAAAACAGATCGTCCTACGGGCCGGATCGCTCTTCGGCCAGCCGCTTATAGTATTCTTCGATCAGCTTCTCATATTTGGGAAGGAACTGGTCGGAGAGCGCATTTCGCATCTCGTCGAGCCGCTTTTGGGGCAGGTGCCCCCAGATTCGCTGTAACAGGTCGCGCACGTCGGCAGTTTCGGTTGCCTCGGTTTGCGGTTTGCCGACGCGATCCGTGGCATCCTGCGGAACGCCGGGCCGCACCTGGCCATCGCCGGCCCCTCCTTTTCCCGTGCCGCGCCCACTGGCGTTTTTGTTGCCGCTGGAGGCTTGCTTCTTGGCTTGTTCGATCAGTTTTTTCAGCTCGTCGACAATTTCTCTCTGGGCGGTTTGCGTCTGGTCGGAAGTGTCTTTCTGAGCAATTCGTTCTTCGACCGCCCGCATCTGCCGGCCGATTCGGAGCAGCGGGTCTTCGGGGGCGCTCCCCAAATCCTCACCCGCCTTCAGCTCGTCCCGCAGGCGCTGCTCGCCGGGCGCAGTCGCTTTATCGCTAGGTTTGCCGGGCGTTGCTTTCTTGGCCGAAGGAAGGTCTCCGAGCAGATCAGTTTCCAGTTCCTTGAGCAGATCGTCGTCGCTCGCCTTGGCCGCTGGTTTGGCCGGCTGCTGGGCGGCGACACAAACCGGAAGCGCGGCATTAGCCGCGGTCAGCAGCGCCGCAAATAGAATTCCGCGGATGGTTGGTCGATGGTTCATCGCTTTCCCTCCAAATCCTTGAGCAGCTCCGCGTCCAGAGTGCCTCTCTGCTCCCCCTTCTTGTCGCCCTTGCCCCCGCCCGTTTCCGCCGGCATCGGCAAATCCGGCAGCGAATCC
>Ga0075418_10003707_pt1 | contig 17403 bp, 13 predicted proteins | sample SoiMetdeltSBSDD2_FD_81776 | JGI IMG/M metagenome (GOLD analysis project Ga0075418, IMG submission 81776) | Bulk soil microbial communities from a Populus tree surrounding site in Tennessee, USA - Soil MetaG P. deltoides SBSDD2 | ecosystem: Environmental > Terrestrial > Soil > Tree plantation... | reverse complement strand
CGATAATGTTAACTCAGCCTGGGACTCCTATCTCAATGAAGCCATAAGTGATTGGACCCAATCGTCCGTTCTCAATTTAACGAAGGTAGCTGGCTCCACCAATGGGTCTACCTGCGCACCCACCCAGGGCCGTATCGAAGCCTGCAACGCTGCGTACGGCACCACAGGCTGGCTGGGTGTGGCCCAGATTTGGACCACGCGCGGTTCTCATATCGCCCAGGCGACGACTAAAGTGAACGATACCTACTTCAACATGGCGCAATATAACACGCCGGCATGGCGAAGACTAGTCATGTGCCAGGAAATTGCGCACGACTTTGGGCTTGATCACCAAGATGAAAATTTCAATAATCCAAATCTGGGTACCTGCATGGATTACACCAGCAATCCATTGGGTCCCCCGAGCAATGAGCATCCCAACCAACACGACTATGATCAACTCGTCAGCATCTACTCTCACACCGACAGGTTTAGCACGGTTGGCATGGCGATCCCTGAGGGTGCTCCGGCAGGATTTGCAAATGCCGATGTACACGCTCAGGAAAACTGGGGGGAGAAAGTCCGCGATTCAGCTGATGGCCGCTCATCACTCTATGTTCTCGATTTTGGCAACGGCAACAAGGTGTTTACCTTCGTATTCTGGGCTGAATAAAAAGCCCGCATGATTGCAACAGGCGATTGGGCTTTGCTCCAATCGCCTGTTTTTATTTGCGTGAATACCCTCCAAGGAATTAGTCTCAAAGAACTGTATTTCGCGGGAACATCTCAGGTCGAACAAGAGTCACTGCAATATAATCAATTCGAATGGAGGTGCTTTATGAAAAACCAAACTCTGCTCGTCTCACTGGTGATTTTCGCATTAATAGCAAGTGGTTGTGCAAATGCTTCTCCACCCAGTTCACCGCCATCATCCACCATGTCTTCGGAGCCTCTTGCTGTGGAGGACATAGCCAGCTTAATTGCTGCTTTAGAGGCTGCAGGCGTAATGGTGGAAACTGGTGACAAAGTTTCTCAGGAGTTCTTCAAACCGGAGGGAAGCATCCTCGGGGTGAATGGGGCGGATGTGCAGGTCTTCGAGTATGAAAGCAAAGAAGCCATGGAAAGTGAAGCTTCCCAGGTGGCACCTGATGGCGGTTCGGTTGGGACGTCTATGATGATGTGGATGGATACGCCCCACTTTTATAAGAGTGGCCGCGTCATGGTCCTCTATGTTGGAAGCGATGAGACAGTACTAAGCCTGCTTGAACAGGTACTTGGCCTTCAATTTGCTGGAGGCTGACACCGATTGGACCGAAACATCAAAATCCCAGATTGAATCACATTCATCTGGGATTTTGATTTATTTGGATGTGGAAGAGTCTTTATTCCGAAACGCTTTCGCCTGCTTCTGTTGCGCTCACATACTTCTCAGGGTCTTTATCAAAAGACCGCTTGCATCCGGGTGAGCAGAAGTAATACGTCTTCCCCTTGTATTCTGATGTCCCTGCGGCCGTTTCCGGAGTTACATCCATGTCGCAAACGGGGTCTTTATATGTATCAGCCATATTATTTATTCCTTTCTTATTTCATTGACCGAATGGGTTTTTGAAGTATTACCAATTTACTTTTCGCTCATTAAGACTTTGAACCACACAAAAAGGCCCACGTACCAAAGAGAGTTAGGAACTCAAACGTTTCCACTACAGAATATTTTGCCTTCCTAAACATTTCTGGAATACTTCCATTGATATTATCATCCACGCGCTCGAACCTGCGTATGATCCAAGGTACACTTTTTGCATACAAACCCTTCGGCTCACCGAAATTTGCCAAGTGTAATTCCCCATCCGGTTTTAGAACGCGAAATAGTTCGTCAAGGGTTCTTTCTTTATCTTGAGTTGTAAGATGATGAAAGACCAGACTTGAAAGAACACGGTCAAACCAGTTATCTGGGTAGGGCATTTTGTATGCCATCCCTTTATCAAATCGGATGGATTCACCGGCCTCATTTGCCTTGTGCCGTGCAATTTTTAGAACTTGCGGATACCGTCCGTCCCAATTACTTCGCTATCTGGGTGAGCCTTTTGGCCATCATGGTCAGAGTGCCTGTACCACAACCCAAACAAGCATCCGGTTTCCAGGTTGAATATTTGCTTCTTTGATCAACCGATCCTTGAAGAACTCTTCCCGCATTGTCGCTTTGAAGAATGTATCATAAAGGGGTATAAGTATTTTGAAACTAAAAGCAGGGATATATTTTGATTCGTGCTGTTTCATAGTGGCACCTCGCTTTCTGCCGGAAAACATATGGAAAGATAAACCAGACAATACCAAACCCTGCCAGAAGACCAGGAATGAGTCTCATCCATTAGTTGAATGAACCGAGTGTGTCACCTGTATAGAATGAGGCAGACCATGAATTATTGGTTAGAAGAGCTAACCCCTGGTTGGTATCACGAAACCCTCACCAATCCCAGCCAAATCGCTGAGCAGGTGGGCACTACCATCCACAATGCTGGGCAGCACAAGAAGAACAAATCCCCGCCAAGAAATTGGTTTTACCTTTTGTCTGAACGGCCCTATCACCAAAGCAAACAACCACAGGCTTGTATAAAATGGAATCATACGGTCAGACCAGGCAATCTTCCAGCCCATTGTTCGTTTCCCAAAAACTGGCGTAAGACCAAAGGATTACTTGTATTTTGGCATGCGTTTTGAATTTCTGTAAGGGAATACATTATCTTTGGGCCAAAGAGAAACAGCAACCGCGCTGGCAATTGGTGACAGAAAAAGGCATAGAAAAAATATAAAGCTTTTCCCACACCGCCAAAGCCTGTTTGCATTAGCACTGGTGCCAGAAATGGCAACAGTACCCAAAGACCATAGATCAAAAGAAACATCTCAAACCAGTGGTCGGCAAGCCATTTTCCGCTAGATTGAGATGTAGAAGCTTTTGTTTGAGCAACTACAGTAGACATTGCCAACACTTACCTTTATTTGAATGAGCTAAGAAGACAGATTTACACGCCTGAGCATTTGCGCATTGATGGCTACAATTACGGTACTAAGAGACATGAGAAGTGCACCAACAGCAGGTGAAAGCAATATTCCCACGCCTGCGAGCAAACCTGCTGCCAGAGGCAAGGCTACCACGTTGTAGCCAGAAGCCCAGACAAGGTTTTCAACCATTTTGCGGTAACTGGCATGGCTCAATTTGAAGATCTTCACGACATCCAACGGATTGCTTCGCACGAGGATGATGCCAGCTGATTCAACCGCGACATCCGTGCCGCTGCCGATGGCAATGCCCACATCCGCGCGCACCAGGGCGGGGGCATCATTGACCCCATCCCCAACCATAGCCACTTTTTTACCCTTCTTTTGCAGTTCGATCACTTTCTGGTCTTTATGTTCAGGGAGCACTTCGGCGAAGTAAAGGTCAATGCCGAGTTCCTCCGCTACGGCTTTGGCGACTTCCTTGCTATCGCCAGTGAGCATGGCAACCTCAATATCCATTTCTTTTAGCTTCTTAATGGCTTCATGGCTTTCAGGGCGGATAACATCCGCCAGCGCGAACGCAGCAGTGATACGCTGTTCTTCCACCAAGTACACAACCGTCTGACCCTTTGAGCCCGCGGATTTGGCAAACTCTTCAATTTCTGTATCAGGCTTTATATCAAGTTGTTCGAGTAATCTCGGCCCCCCTACCCATACTTCTTTGCCATTTGCTTTGGCACGGATACCGCGCCCATTGATCGCCTCAAAATTTGAAACAGCAGGCAGCTTCAATTTCTTGTCTTGTGCAGCTTTATGGATAGCGCGGGCGATGATATGCTCTGAATCATTTTCAACTGCTGCTGCCAGTGCTAGGGCCCCAGCTTCATCTTTCTTCGCTTTAACTGCTACTACACCTTGCTCACCTTTCGTAAGCGTGCCTGTTTTATCAAAGATTATCACGTCAATCTCGCGGGCAGCTTCAAGAGCCAGCCGATTGCGGACCAAGATGCCATTTTGTGCGGCAGAGGTGGTACTAATTGCAACGACCAGCGGAACGGCTAACCCCAATGCATGGGGACATGCGATCACCAAAACAGCCACGACCCGCTGCAAGGTAAATAGGTTAAAACCGATGGCAATGGTCCATGCAATGGCGCTCACCAGGGCAACACCAATTGCCAGGTAAAATAACCAGCCTGCGGCCCTATCTGCCAAAATCTGCGTGCGGGATTTACTTTGTTGTGCGTCTCTCACCAAACGCATAATACCCGCCAGCGCAGTCTGTTCTCCCACTGCAGAGACTCTCACATGCAAACTACCGCTCCCGTTTATGGTGCCGGCAATGACTTTTGAGCCTGAAGCTTTCTTTACGGGAGTAGACTCGCCCGTGATCATAGACTCATTTACGTGGGATTCGCCTTCTTCGACAATTCCATCGGCAGGGATACTTGCACCAGGTCGGACAAGCACCAGGAGGCCAGCTTTTAGAGAAGATACTGGCATCGTGTGAATATTGCCATCTGGCATAATGTGCTCGGCGGTATCCGGCATCAATTTTGCGAGTGTATTCAACGCTCCAGAGGCCTGGCGGACGCTGCGCATTTCGATCCAATGCCCCAAAAGCATGATGTCGATGAGGGTTACCAGCTCCCAGAAGAAGCCTTCGCCCAAATTCACGAACATGGTCGCTAGACTATAGATAAAAGAAACAGAGATGGCGAGCGAAATCAAAGTCATCATGCCTGGCTGACGATTACGAACCTCTGGGACGGCCATCTGAAGGAACGGCACGCCGCCATACAAAAAGACGATGATGGAAAATAGAGGTATTACCCACTGACTGCCTGAGAAGTCCAGCATCCTGAACCCGAACCACATCTGAAGCATGGGGGTGTAGAGTAGAACAGGAATACTTAACAGGAGCGATACCCAAAAACGCTTGCGGAACAAATCTTCGTGACCGCTATGGTCTACGTGCCCCGCCTGCTCCTCTGTTTTCCCCATTCCGTGAGCAGTATAATCTGAGTGCATATCGGGCTGGCTTTCTTCCTTCATGCCATGCTGAGCATGGTCATGATGTTTATGATCGTTCTGAGAATTATCCATCTTCTATCATGCTTCGGGCAAAAGTCCAAATACTATAGTGAGATCCATCCTCCAACAGGATAATCAATCTCTGAAAGCAGTGTGTTTTTGGTCTCCCTAAATATCTCTGAATTTCTGTACAAAACAGCTTGCACTGTGCCATCCCCCGGGAGGATAGAGTAAATATACAGCTACTCGTTGCCTTGTGTCAAGAAAAGCATGTTGGAAGTGGAATGCGGCTAACCCGGCGGACCTGGTGAAGTGGGAAGTAAAAGAGAGCGAGACTCGCTTCAGCGTCTCGCTCTCCTTATAGATAATTATGGGCCGATGCACAAATGCCTCTTTAGCGCGGTCTCTTTCTGAGCATACCGAACACAAAGACAATGACGAAAACGATCAACGCTGCTAGGACGAACAGATTTGTGCTCAAACCTGAAGAGGCGGGGGGCGATTCCACCCGCGCAGAAGCGATGGGGGCAGACGCAGTTGAAACGCCGGGCCCGGCAGGTACGAAAGTCGGTATAGGTCCAAGTTCAACGTCAGATTGATCTCGAAATGTATTGCTATCCTCGCCCACAACTGCAATACCCCAAATAGTGATGGGTGGGCTGATGACTACGTGATCGTAGGTCTTGGCACGCACAGCATAAGTACCTTCTGCCAGGCTATCCGGCAGGAGAATATTTTGGATAAATACTCCTTCCGCGTCGGCAATTAATGTCCCCAATGAAATATCGACCTGGTTACCAATCAAGGCGATGGTCACTTCCTGATCGTACTCGAACTCAACTCCACGAACCTGGAGCGTCTCTCCCGGACTCAACCTTTCTGCGCTGATCTCAAGGCGCGGCTCTCCCCCATGAGCAGATGCGGAGCTTGTGACAAATACAGCGAAGAGTAAAACAAATATGAATGGAACGGATGCAAAGATTCTTTTTTTCATGAGCAAATGGATTGCGAGCCAGAGGTAGCCTCTGGCTCGCAAAATTCTACTTGATCTACATAAATTTATTTACGGCGAACCGACCGGGCAAGCTGGTGCTACACTCGTATTCGAGTCAGTGCAGTGAATGCGGCCCTGGATCGCTGGGCTGACCACACCACCTGGCACAGACCCCAGATAGTCGGCGAGGTCCTGATCGAGGATATCCCGCGTCGTAATACGGCTGCGGTTGTTTGGATACCCGTCGCCGCCCGAGGCGGTGAAGTCATTGGTGGTCAACGTGTAGCTCACAGCCGAGCTGAAGCTGATGGGAGCACCCGTACAGCTTCCGTCGGCGGCTTGACGCACAGCGCTCACGACGCGGCTGCCCGTGCCGGGAATCATGATGAGATTGGTACCAAACGAGGCAGGCGTACCCTGAATATCGAAGGTGAGGCAGAGGCCTGAAACCTGCCCGAAACGTCCGTTACCCGTTGCTGGCAGCGATGAGACCGCCGTCTCGAGGTAGTCTTTGAGTTCCGCCCCGTTGATCGTCAGGGTTGCAGACACATTCCCAAACGGCAGTACACCGAGTACCTGGCCGCGGGTGATCGGGTACAGGCCCACGTTGGGTACTGGATAAAGGCTGGGCGGACAGAAGTCAGTCGAATTCGGGTCGGCCGCTCCTGCTGGGCATGTGAGATCGGCGCGCAAGCCACCCGAGTTGGTGAGGGCGAAGTCCGTCCCATACTGGGAACGCAGTGCGTCCGTCACAAGGTCGCCGATCAGCGACTCACACGCACGTCCATCTGTCCGTCCGGTCGCGGCTGTACATGCGTCTGCTCGCGGGATGACAACAGTGGATTGCCCGAGAACTGTATTGAAAATCGGCGCCAGTTGGGCGTTGAGATCATTGAGTGTTGCCTGGATCGCCGGATCGGGTGTCACGCTGATGACCCAAGGCTTATGGAAGTCGGCCGTCTTGTATATAACGCTCTTCGTGCTGGTATCGTACACCAGGCGGACGCGCGTGAATCGGATTCCTTTGCTGCGATTCTCTGTCACGAGCACACCATTACCAAGGGTGGTGAGCACTTGGAAATCTGTATGATCCCCAATCACCGCATCTACATTCGTTACGCCGTTGGCAAGATCAATCAAGGGGCCGGTTGGGGCCGTGAGAGTCCCGGCGGTCGCGCCGAGGTGGCCAATTGCAACGATCACAGGAATTTTTTGCTTGCGCAGTTGTCCAGCCCGCTTATTTACCTCTTGAAGTGAGTTTTTCACGATGAAGGGTGAGAAAGCGTCTGGCGATACCAGTGTTGGGGCGTCATCGTTAGTAAAACCAACGAGAGCAACTTTTACACCGTCAATCGTAAACACCACGCTCTTCGACCATTCAGCTGGTGGATCGCTGGTCCCTGGGTCAACAACGTTAGCCGAGACATAGGGGAAATCCGCCAATGGGATCAGGGTATTGCGCAGATAAGCCTGGCCCTTGTCAAAGTTGTGATTGCCGAGGCCATCAGCGCTAAAACCCATCATATTCATGATCTCAATGGTAGGCGTATCACCGAAGAAGGTGGAAATTGGAGGAGTCGCACCTACTGAGTCACCGGCGGCAACCGTCAAAGAGCCATTGGGTGCTTCGGCGCGATAGAGATCGAACCATGGCTTAAGAGCAGCGGAACCTCCGATTGCAAAGGTTGGACCGAGGGTGTCAGAGGCCTCCGCAAGCGGTGTAAGCTGGCCATGGTAGTCACTGATATCAAGGATGGTAATTTCCTTATAGCGGTCCGGATTCGGTGTGAGATTGTAAAGGATTTTCCCGCGCGCGTTCTGTGGACCAGGTATGCCCATCAGGAACGAGAGTGTGGGAGCCAGGTCAATCGCACGGACGCCGACAACCGGGATGTCACTATGAACAATGCCGGGGCCGGAGGCAACAAAGGTAGCATGCATGTTGATGTTGTTGGCGAGGTCCACAAGGTCGGGCAGGTAGCCGTGCTGACCGAAGAAGTGGGAGAGCGCAATCGCCTGTCCAGCGGTCCCTGCATCAGATTGATAGGGTGGTCGCAGTACCACTACGACATCTCCACTGCGGTTCGGGTGCAGGGAGTCGGAGCCGTCCACGTTCCGCAGCTCCTCTTTGTTCATTACCCTGAGCACAACCTGCTTACCTGGATTTGCTGGATCGGTGAGGCTCAGGAAGGCATTTTTGACCGCAGTGCGGACTTCTTCATAGGTCGGGAAGGAAGCTGAAGTCGGTTGCGCCGCGTTCCTGAGCCGGTTCGGGTTGATGTAGATCTGGATTGTCCCACCAGCCCAACAGGCTTTCGTAATATCTTCTGATGGATTGGGTACCGCTGGCGGGGCCACTGGCGCGATACCAACAGCGCTACAGTTTGAAGCGCTGGCGTTACTTGCATGCAGTGAGATGCCACCAACCGTAGCGGCGTTTAGCACCGCATTCGCATTCACCGCGTACCATTGTGGCGCGAAGCCGTGGTCTGACCCCGTGAAAGTAGTGGGGTTGCCGCCCATGAGCCCGCGTGTGACTGCTAGCTTCTCGTCGGCATCTGCGTAAGCGCTCCGAATGTACTCCTCGCGGATCGCGACCCGATTGGCAGTTCCACGCCCTGTGCACTGGACATCATCGAACCTGGGAGTCACATCGAAACAAGGGTTGAGGTCACCATCAGCGTCGGTCTCCGTTACGAGTGCCATGAATTGGTGCTGCACCTCGTCGGTGAATGGGTAGCCAACCATCGCGAGATCTGTATCGGGTTGGAGTGTTCCCAGGATAAAGTTGATCACCTGAAGGCTATAGGCCCGCTCGAGATCACGGGCTTGTTCAATGTAAGTATCCTCGTCGACCACACCCCCTTCCAGCGGGGCGAAATCACCTGCAGCCCACGGCAGGAAGTTGTCGGCGATGTATTTCTCGAGCCGGTCTTCCCCTGCGCCACCGGCTGGCAACCCAGCGCACGGTGTTCCGCACCTCGCAATGGCGCGCGAGAGCGACGTATCGTAGAGTTTAAACTGGGAAGCGTCGGGCGCGAGCGAAATCAGCTTCACGTAGTGCCCAACGGTCTGGTTCGCGCGAGCGCCGATCAGGCCGTTTGCGCCCATCAGCTTAACTGGCAGGAAGTCGCCGACTGTGAGATCGATAGACGGTGCCAGGCCTGTCTTGCCAACTGGGCTTACGATCGCGTGATCATAATTCACGACGCCATCGGTAACGCTGTCGTAGAAGTAAACATTATAGCTTCGATTCGGGTTTTGAATTGCGAAGGTGGATCGAATCAGCCATGTTGACTGCTTGGGCGGCGAAGCCGGATCTCCGAGCGGGACATCTGTCCAGCCTGAAGCAGCAGCGACCGCAGCCACCTCATAATCAACACCAAAAAACGCAGAGCCTGCCTGCTCGACCGGGTCGGCCGCGCCGACAAGGACTCCACGGTTGGAGAAGAAACTTGTGAAATCAACGGTCGGGCCATTGATATTTGCCGCAACGCCTGCAACCCAATCGATCTGAGCCACCTTTTTTCCAGCCCGCTCGGCCGCGTTCGCGATCGTGTCAGCCTGAAGTACTCCCGCCGCTGAGAACGAGGTTCGATTACTGAACGCGTCACCACCGCGGAAGAAGGTGTTATTCGTTGAACCGTATTCACTCGGATAAGTTCCGGTTGCCATGGCATACCAGCCAACACCGGTATTGGGCGGGAAGGCCGGCATCATGCCGTTATCGCCCTTAACACCCTGGGCGATCAGGCTGGCGTACGTAGGCATGGCCCCTTCTGCCACATATCTGTCCACCAGGTCAGGGCGCATTCCATCAGATGCAAACAAAACCACTTTGGTGGATAAGGGCGCACTACTCGCCGCTGTCTCGGGTGCTGCGAATGCCCCCACTGGAACCAGTAAGGAAGCGATCAATAAAACAGTGAACACGCGCAAGAGAAACACTCGCTGCGGTGTTCTTTTTCGTCCATCGAACAACGATTTTTGCATGTTACTCTCCTCTGAAATTGTTGTACACGATCAAACCAGCGCATGGGCTACTGCGTGGTCTCCTCTTATCGCAAAATCAACTTTATTCGCCCCATGACCTCCTTTCCCATGTTTCTGTGCCAGCATTGATTAGGACATATCGCAAAAAAAGGTAACTATCGAATAGGTTAATTCTAACAACCTGAACAGGCAGAGTCAACATACTTTGCCTATGAAAAGGTTACACGATCAGGCATGACTATGAAAAGCCGTCATACCTGATTATGATGCTCCATAAGAATCCGTCGAAACACAACAGCCGAGGGTTCCTCGGCTGTTGTCCATTCCAATAAGGCTGTCAGTGTTGCCCTGACAGGCAAAACATCACATCCGTTAGGGTAACTCGTTCACCCGGCTGGTTCCCGGCGGGCTGATTGGGCTGGCCGCGCCAAAGTAATTGACGAGCTCGTCCAGGTCGATGCCACCGCCGATACGCAGTGATGGGTCCACCTGACGGAAGACCGTAAAGTTATCGCCACCATCGGCGAGGAAGTTGTTGACCGTCACGGTGTATGTGCCGGTCGGGTTGAGCAGCTCTCCGTTTAACCTTACGTTCGTGACGCTGACGCTGGTGCAGTCACGGCGGGTGCCACCTGGCACCGGTGTATCCACAAAAGTCTTGGCGAGGTCATAGGTGAAACCCTGCGACACACCAAGGTGCAAGAACGGGCGGCTTGATCCGATCGGCTGGCACTGCTGACGGAGCACGGCTTCGATCTGAGCTCCGGTCATGGGGAACGTCTGCAGGATGTTGCTAAACGGCTGCACGTTGAACGCCTCGGCATAGGTAACAATACCATCAACCTCCTCAACTCCCGACCGGGCATAAATGAAATCGGATCGAATCCCTCCGGGATTCATGAACGCAATTTGCGCCCCGTTTGCCTGGGTCGCCCACCGCTGCGCATCCGCGATCATATTGCCGGCATTTGATTCGGAGCCTCGATCTTCAGCAGCACCATTGAACGCGCGCCGGATATCGCCGGTGATCGTGCCAACCGGCTCTCTGCCGATCGGGAGAGCTATCACATTCCACTTGTTGATAATGGCGGTGATGGCCGGATCGCGGGCGACCTGAGCCTGAATGACGGGATGATTAACCGCTGTGCTGAGATCGCGGCGAACATCTCTGGTCCGCTTGTCGAGGACAAGATTGACTTCCGTTACGACGCGACCAAACGAGAACGAGCTCGTGACGATTCGGGGATTTCCAGCGGGATCGGGTAGCAGACAGTTATAGGGCAGGTGCGTATGACCGGTTATTACAACGTCGATGGCAGGATCCAGGAGGCTGTTGATCGCGACAATGGGTCCACTGATGCCAACACAGGCATTGACTGCCCCTGGAGGGGGTGTTTGGGATCCGCCTTCATGCAAGAGCACGATAATGGTTTCGATACCTTGTTCCTTGAGTCCGGGGATCAGAGCGTTAGCGGTTTCGGCTTCATCCAGGAAACTCCACCCCTCGATACCAGACTGCGCGACGAGCGTGTCAGTGTCTTCGAGGGTCATGCCGATGAATGCAATCCGCACACTTCCGAATCGCTTAATCCAATAGGGCGGCAGTGCAGTCTCTCCGGTTTCATCGTTGACTACATTTGCGGCCAGCCACCGGAAGTCGGCACCTGCATACGGAGCATCGTCGAAGTAACAACCGTCATCCGGATGACAACCGCCGTTTTGCATGCGGAGCAGTTCAATGACGCCTTCGTCAAACTCGTGATTGCCAACACTCGATACATCCAGCCCCATCGCGTTCAACGACTCAACCGAAGGCTCATCGTGGAAGAGGCCAGAAAGAAACGGTGAACCACCGATGAGATCGCCAGCAGCCACAGTGAGAGTGTTCTCATGGCCAGCTCGCAACTCCTTCAACTTGGTTGAGAGAAATTCACCACCACCCGCGGGCGCAGTACCAATGGTACCGGGACCGGGGTTTCCTCCCCCTTCGAGATACCCGTGATAATCGTTGAATGCCAGCAACTGTACCGGAATCAGAACTGACGCCGGATCCGGTCTTTGTGCACCCACTGAAATGGTGCTGGAAAGCGCAATTGCCAGGATCGTAAAGATTGAAAACCAACGAACAGACTTCTTCATACAAACTCCTCTTTGAAATTGATTTGTGGGTTCGAATTTTTGTGTTTATGATCGCAAGATGGCGGCCAAGCCATCCTTGAGGTGGCAGACCATCAGGTCAGTGTGCGCATATTATAACGGCGCGGTATCACAGATTGATTCGAAAAATCTATGAAAAGGTAACACTATGAGACATGGCAGGGAATACTGTCACGCCTCATTGTGCTATAGTCCAAAACGAGCCGCTTATAAGCCGGGTATGATCAACAGGAGCAACTGCCCTCCGGCTCGCTTGAACGTAAAGTCCGGGTCGGTATTTGCATCAATGAAGGTGTCGAAGCCCGGCGCGCTCTCCACCCAAACGGTAGCGGCCTGCACGTCAATCAGGAAGGCACCCGGGCCAAACGCGGAAGAGGCATCCACGATACCAGACGACTCCCACGCACCCCAGTTTCCATCTGGCCGGCCATCCACATCGAAGCCTGCATCTCCATCCAGCGACTGATTCACCTTCACCACAACCTGGGGCGAACCGACGAACGGCACATACCAGAGGCGCGCGGTCGTCGCGTTAGGGAGTGGGGAATTAACCGGGAACTGCTGGCTGGACCCTGGATCCTCGGTCACCAGAATCCCGCTCGGTACCGATTCGATATTATCCGGCTGATGAATTTCACCGAGGGTTTGAACGGGGTTGTCATCGCCTTCCACAAAGATGGAAAGAGAGGTCACCACGGTGGGGTCGTTCGGGTCGAGCACCATCTTCCAGACGCGACCGTTTGTGGACCGGAACGTGGTTGGAGCATCAATTGGGTCGGTCGGTCTCCGGCCTCTACCCGAGTCTACGATGTAGACAACATTCTCCATCCCAGGCCGTTTATCGTAGGCGATATCCTCCACACGCACAAATTGGAAGACACTGTTTAGATCGCTCCAATACTCCAGTACCCATTGCGGACCATCCAGGCCGGTTGGGACAGTCGTGCGGTTATCGCGTTGCCAACTGCCGTTTGCCGGCGGCAAGGGGAAGTCGACATCCTCAGCCTTCAATTCAGAGCCATCACTATCCAGACCCGTGGCAATGTTCTTGGGCACTTTTACGAAATGACCCGAGACAGAGGCTGCGGAACCGGGAACGAAATCATAGTAATCATTGAAGCTGGCATCGTCCGAGACGAAGGCCCACAAATCACCTTGATCGGCGAGCAGTGAATCAGTATCCGGTGCCATATAGGAATAAAGCTGGGACTGAGCCGGTACTGCTGCTACGGTGAGCGGACCACCAGGTGGGATCGTCAAAGGACCGCTTGTGAACGTATCGTCACCGGAGAGGACAACCAGATCATCGAACCCGGGGATTGCAACGCTGTTCTCGTGATTGTGTCGGCCCATCCCATAAATGGGATGATGTTTGCCCGTCTGGACATCGAGAGCCACGACAAGCCCAATTTGCTTTTCATCCGGGTCTCCGATGGGTGGCGGCCAGGAATCTTCCTGGCGGAACACATAGTCAATCGCCTCTTCATTCGTGAAGAGGATATCGCGGTCAAAGCCTTCCTTGCTGGTGGCAAGATAATTGGAGCAGAAACGCTGGTAGCCTTCGCTGCTTTTAATAGCAAAGGAGCCGTTCAGCACACCAGCGGATTGCTGGTTGAGGATTAAGTGGCTCAGCTGAGCGTTATCAAAGTCATTCTCGCTGTTGGCTACGGTTGGGTTGGCGGTAACGTACGGGAACGGAACTTTGCTGGTCTCGTGGTTTACATAGAGATCCACACGGCCCTGTCCGCGAGTGCGCACCGAGATTCCGTCCGGGATGGCTTCGAAGCGAAATCCGCTGGGCAGGACATCACCCACAGTGAGGAGTGGTGTAATCTGGACGCCGGCCATCACCGGATCCAGCATCGAAGCATGCGAAGTCAGAAACCCACTGTTGGTCGGTCCCAAGGGAACCGCGGCGGTTGTCACCAGCATGGCAATCGCCAGCAAACTGACAAAGGCGAGAGAGAATTTTCTTTGCATACCTTAACTCCTAATGTATGTTCGACATGTTACGCGCTTAGTCATCGTTTCGCCACTGAATGTGCAGAGCTCTTTGAAAATCTCCGGCTCGGCAGCATCTGTGACAAAAGGCGTCTGAACGAAGTCTATTGTTGCCTCTTCGTTTTGTAGTATTTTTTGGTAAGATACGCCGTCGCCCCATCACCTCCTTTCACAAATCTGGTAATCGAGTGCATTCCTAAATATTTCAGAATGCATGAAAGGAAACACACAGCCCAAATATACGTGCATTTGACAGGTGAGATAATAGAACTTAAACTACTCTAATAAATCAACGTAGACCTCAAAGAAAGGGACAAATTTATGAACTGGCAAGAAAGCGACGCCTCGCAACTGGAGCAACATGCGACCCCTTGAGATCATTATCCCTTTGGCGCTGGGCATATATCTCCTGTGGCCTCACCCGCGGCTATTTGCTGTTCGGCTGCTGCCTGCCCTTGCTCTTATTCTCACTCTGATTCATTTTGCCGTGGAAGGCTATCGCTGGCAGATGATTCCGATCTATGTGCTGACCACGCTTCTTGGACTCAGCGCGCTGATCAAGATTAAGTCACCCACGGATTGGAAACCACTCGCTTCTTACTTAACCTTTATTCTGCTCGCGGTTTCGACAGCCCTTCCTATCCTTTTGCCAGTCCCCGCCATTCCAGCACCCAGCGGACCTTATCCAGTTGGCACGCGCATCTTCGAATTGACGGACTCTTCGCGCAAGGAAATCTATTCCGGTGAGGACGAAGCGCGTCGGTTCATAATCCAGGTTTGGTACCCGTCTGAGGCGGGCACTTCATCTGAAAGAGCCCGTTGGATGGACAAAGCAGAAATCTACGCGCCCGCCATCTCTGGAGAACTTGAATTGCCATCTTACTTTTTGGATCATTTGGCGTTGGTCAAAATCCCTGCTCAAAAAAATGCGGATGTAGCAGAATCTGATTCAGGCTACCCAATCATTTTGTTTTCACATGGCTGGACCGGATTCAACGCGCAGAATACCGGTCAGGCGTTGGAACTGGCAAGTCATGGATTTATCGTTGTCGCCGTGCAACATACCTATGGGGCCGTGATAACCGTGTTCGAGGATGGGACGACTGTGAATTACAACCCGGCTGCATTGCCCAAAGGCGCGCCGCAAGACGAATACGAAATCGCGGCCCATTTTCTTTCGAATCAATGGGCTGGTGATTTGGGATTCACTCTTGATTATCTAAAATCACAAAACGATGATTCGAGCAGCGCCTTTTATGGTTTGCTCGATCTATCGCGTATTGGCGTATACGGACACTCCACCGGTGGAGGCGCAGCAATTGAATTCTGTGCCACAGACTCACGCTGTAAGGCATTGCTCGGCTTGGATCCGTTCATGCGCCCGGTTTCATACGAAGTGCTCGACGCTGGAGCGCCTCAACCGTCCTTCTTCATGTTCAGCCAGGGCTGGTGGGAGGATGTAGACAAAAAACGCAGTAACGAATTATTCCAGCGCTTCATTCCACATGTAAGCGATTCGTGGGGTGTTGTGCTCATCGAAGGCGCCGACCATTATGATTTCGCCGATTTGCCCTTGCTCTCTCCGCTTGCTTCCCAGCTCGGGCTTAAAGGACCCATCAATGGCAGGCGCGTGACAACGATTGTCAACGATTACCTGCTGTCATTCTTCAATACCACCCTGAAAAACGAACCTTCTGCATTGTTTGATGACCCTAATCCATACGCAGAAATCAAATCTTTGAAATAGGATATCCAGTTGTTATGAAAACAAATAAACGCAATCCATCGATTATTTTCCTTATCCTTGGCCTGGCATTTCTAACCATCGGTATGGCTGCCGATAACACTGCCTTTTCAGTGATCGCGATTGTGTTCGTCCTCATTGCATTGCTCGCCAATGCGAGACGACCCAAGTCCGATAAAAACAAGCAACTTTAGGCCTTCAAGAAACTGTCTGACACTATTTGATAGTCCAGCGGTACGTTTTGAAAGCGCAATTTCCATAGACTTTCACCATTCCGGTGAAAGTCTATTTTTCCAAAGGAGAAGCACATGAAAGTGAAAATGATCCTTCCCGCGCTGACCGAAGCCAAGAGCCCATTCTGGCGGCCTATCAAATACTCGCTCTTCCCACCTTTAGGGCTGGCAACCCTCGCGGCCTATCTCGATGATGACGATGACGTCACGCTTCAGGATGAGCACGTGGAAACCCTGGATTTGGATGACGAGCCCGATTTGGTCGTCATTCAGGTGTATATCACCTCAGCCTTCCGGGCGTATCAGCTCGCGGATCGATACCGCGCGCAGGGAGCCTATGTTTGTCTGGGCGGCCTGCATGTCACTTCTCTGCCGGAGGAGGCCGCCCGACATGCCGATACGATATTTATCGGTCCCGGGGAAGATACCTGGCCGGCCTTTCTCAAGGATTATCATGCTAACCAGCCTAAAAAGAAATACATCTCGGAAATCCGCACCCTGGCCGGTTTGCCGTTCCCACGCCGCGACCTGATCAAGCGTCAGCTTTACCTGGTGCCAAACTCCATTGTGGTGTCGCGTGGCTGCCCGCATGTCTGTGATTTTTGTTATAAGGAGGCCTTTTTTGAGGGCGGAAAATCCTTCTACACCCTGGAAGTGGATCGCGCGCTGGCCGAGGTTGAAAGCCTGCCAGGAAAGCATTTGTACTTTCTGGATGATCATCTACTGGGGAATCCTCACTTTGCATCCAGCTTTTTTGACGGCATGAAAGGCATGGGACGCCTCTGGCAGGCCGCCGGGACGGTTCAATCCGTGTTGAAATCAGGTTTGTTGGAAAAGGCCGTAGCCAGTGGTTTACGCAGCTTGTTTGTGGGATTTGAAACGCTGAATCCAAATAATCTATTACAAGAACATAAATATCAAAACTTGAATCGAGATTACTCTGCTGTCATTCGTCGCTTGCATGATCTCGGGGTGATGGTCAACGGCAGTTTTGTCTTTGGTATGGACGATGACGACAGCTCGGTTTTCGACCGCACCGTGGAATGGGCAATCAAACAGGGCATTGAGACAGCCACGTTTCATATCCTGACGCCGTATCCCTCCACCGCGTTATATAAGCGCATCGCGGCACAAAACAGGCTCCTCCATTCCAACTGGGATCTGTACGACACACGGCACACGGTCTTTACTCCGAAACGCTTAACGCCACAGGAATTGGAAGATGGTTACTGGCACGCGTATAAGGAATTTTACCTGTGGAAAAATATCAT
>Ga0075418_10003706_pt1 | contig 17403 bp, 15 predicted proteins | sample SoiMetdeltSBSDD2_FD_81776 | JGI IMG/M metagenome (GOLD analysis project Ga0075418, IMG submission 81776) | Bulk soil microbial communities from a Populus tree surrounding site in Tennessee, USA - Soil MetaG P. deltoides SBSDD2 | ecosystem: Environmental > Terrestrial > Soil > Tree plantation... | reverse complement strand
TGAACGCGAGCGGCCGCTCGCCGCTGTCGTTGTCGCTCGAGCGGCTGCGCGAGCTCGACGCCGACCTGATGCCGGAGCGCGGCGCGCTCGCCGTCAGCGTGCCGGGCGCCGTCGACGGTTGGTGTGAGCTGCATCAGCGCTTCGGGCGTTTGCCGCTCGCGGACCTGCTCGCACCGTCGATCGAGCACGCGCGCGAAGGCTTCCCCGTGACCGAGGTCATCGGCGGCGCGTGGGCCGCCGGCGCACGGGCGCTGCACTCTTTTCCCGGCTTCGCCGACGTGTTCATGCCGCGCGGGCGCGCGCCGGCGATCGGAGAGCCGTTCGCGAACTTGGGGCTGGCGCGTGCCTACGAGCTCATCGCGAACGAAGGCCGCGCCGCGTTCTATGACGGCGCCATCGCCGCCGCGATCGAAGACTGCGTGCGCGGCAACGGCGGCTACCTCGGCCGCGAGGATCTTGGCGCGCACCGCAGCGAGTGGGTCGAGCCCGTCTCGACGACGTATCGCGGCTGGCGCGTGTTCGAGCTGCCGCCAAACGGCCAAGGCCTCGCCGTGCTGCAGATGCTGAACATTCTCGAGGGCTTCGAGCTCGGCTCGCTGACATGGGGCGGCGCGGAGCACCTGCACCTCTTCATCGAAGCGAAGAAGCTCGCGTTCGAGGACCGCGCCAAGTTCTATGCCGACCCTGCCTTCGCGACAGTGCCCGTCGAGCGGCTCGTGTCGAAGGCGTACGCGGCTACGCGTCGCGCGTTGATCGATCCGCAGCGCGCGGCGCCGGCACCGACGCACGGCAGCGCGGGCGCCGGCGACACCGTCTACCTCGCGACGGCCGACGCCGACGGCAACATGGTGTCGCTGATCCAGAGCAACTACATGGGCTTCGGCTCCGGCGTCACAGTTGCGCCGTTCGGGTTCGGCCTGCAGAACCGCGGCTCGCAATTCGCACTCGACCCCGCGCACGCGAACGCGTATGCGCCCGGCAAGCGGCCGTTTCACACGATCATCCCGGCGTTCGCGATGAAGGCCGGCGAGGCGCTGCTCGCGTTCGGCGTCATGGGCGCCGCGATGCAGCCGCAGGGCCAGGTGCAGGTGCTCACGAACATGCTCGATTTCGGCTTTGGCCTACAGGGCGCAGGCGATGCGCCGCGCGTGCGGCACGAGGGCTCGGCGGAGCCGACGGGTGCGCCGCCGCTCGCGCACGGCGGCAGCGTGCATCTCGAGCCCGGCTTCACGGCGGAGACCATCGAAGGACTGCGAGCGCGCGGCCACCGCATCGAGATCACTGACGACCGCGCCCCGTTCGGCGGCTATCAAGCGATCCGGCGCGACCTGCGCCACGGCGTGTATCTCGCCGCGTCGGAGTCGCGCAAGGACGGCCACGCGGCGGGGTTTTAGGGTGCGCGGTGCGCTGGAGAGGGAGGATTAGTGGGCAGAAACGGTCGCGACGTAGTGAAATCGTTGGGGGGATTCGATTCAGGTGACGATCGCGACCGGCCCTGCCCGCTTAATGCTTAGCAAGCCGCGTGCCAAGCCGCGACGCGAGCAAATTAGCGGGTCCTGCGTAGCAAGCCACGCGCGCGGGCACTATTTTGGGGCAGCTGCCGGCGCTCGCTGCTTCGTAATTGGTCGATTTTTTGGCAGCGATCTCAGGGTCCCGTCGCGTCGAGCGACAGCAGCGTCGCGTTGCCGCCGACGGCGGCCGTGTTCGTCGTGACCGTGCGCTCGGTCGCGAACCGCGGCAGGTAGTGCGGTCCGCCGGCTTTCGGCCCCGTGCCCGATAGCCGCATGCCGCCGAATGGCTGCACGCCGACCACGGCGCCAATCATGTTGCGATTCACGTAGACGTTGCCAACGCGCGCGCGCTGCGCTACGGCATCCGCCGTGGAATCGATGCGCGTGTGGACGCCGAGCGTGAGCCCGTAGCCGAGCCCGTTGATCTCGTCGATGAGCGCGTCGAGCCGCCTGCCGTCGTAGCGCACGACGTGCAGCACTGGGCCGAACACTTCGCGCGTCAACTGTGACGTGCGCTTCAGCTCGATGACGGTCGGGGCGACGAACAAGCCATGAGCGTGTGCCGCGCCGAGCGCGTAGCGGTGCACGACCTGCCGCTCGTGCTCGGCGACATAACTCGTCAACATGCGGTGCGCATCCTCATCGATGACAGGGCCCACGTCCGTCGCAAGCAGCTGCGGCTCGCCGACGACGAGCTCGTCGATCGCACCGCAGAGCATGCGCAGCGTCTCGTCTGCCGTGTGCTCTGGAAGGCATAGCAAACGCAGTGCCGAGCAACGCTGGCCCGCGCTGTTGAACGCCGACGCCAGCGCGTCGCGAACGACTTGCTCGGGCAGCGCCGAGCTGTCGACGATCATCGCGTTGACGCCGCCGGTCTCGGCGATCAGCGTCGCGAGCGGCCCTTCGCGCGCGGCGAGCGCGGCGTTGATCGCGCGCGCCGTCTCGACGGAGCCCGTGAACGCGACGCCCGCGACGCGCGGATCGTGCAGCAACGCTTCGCCGAGCGTGCGGCCGTCGCCCGGCAAGAACTGCAATGCTCCGTGCGGAATGCCCGCGCGCTCGAGCAGCGCGACGGCGCGCGCTGCAACCAACGTGCCCTGCTCTGCCGGCTTCGCGATGACGGTGTTGCCCGCCGCGAGCGCCGCGGCGACTTGGCCCGTGAAAATCGCGAGCGGAAAATTCCACGGGCTCACGCAGACGAATACGCCGCGCCCGATCAGCTCGAGCTCGTTGCGCTCGCCGGTCGGCCCGGGCAACCGCGTGGGGCGCGCGAGGACGCGCTCGCATTCGGCCGCGTAGTAGCGCAAGAGATCGACGGCCTCGCGGACCTCGGCGAGGCTGTCCGGGACCGTCTTGCCGGTCTCGGCCACGCAGCGCGCGACGAGCTCGGCGCGATCGGCTTCGAACAGGTCGGCCGCGCGCTTCAGCAGCGCCGCGCGCTCCGCGGCCGGCGTCTCGCTCCAGCCCGGCGCGAACGCGCTCGCCGCATCGAGGGCACGGCGCGCCGTTTCTGCGGAGCCGAAGTCCGCAACGCCGACGACGCGACGGCGGTCGGCTGGGTCCCGGACTTCTTGCGGTGCACCCCCTAGGTCTTTGCCGTCGATGCGCGGCCGCGCACGCCAGCCGCCCGGCTCGATTGCCGCGAGCGCCGTGGCGAGCCTCTTGAGCTCGCGGCTCGAAGCGAGATTGAGGCCGCGCGAGTTCTCGCGCTCGGGCTTGTAGAGCGCGCGCGGCAACGGAATCCGCGGATGCCGCACGACCTCGCCGAGCGCGCGCGCGACCTCGACGGGATCCGCGACGATCTCCTCGATGCCGGCCTCGGCCTGCACGAGCCGGTTCACGAACGAGGTGTTGGCGCCGTTCTCGAGCAGCCGCCGCACGAGATACGGCAAAAGATGCTCGTGGCTGCCGACGGGCGCGTAAACGCGGGCTCGGTGCAATTCTCGGCTGGGGCCGGGCCGCTCGTTGAGCTCGCCATACAGCTCCTCGCCCATGCCGTGCAGCCGCTGCAGCTCGAACGGCCGGTCGCCGCCGACTTCGAGCAGCCAAGCGACGGTGTGCGCGTTGTGCGTCGCGAACTGCGGATACAGCACTTCGTGCTGCGTGAGTAGCGCCTTCGCACACGCGAGGTACGAGACGTCGGTGTTGCACTTGCGCGTGAACACCGGGTAATCGTCGAGCCCCTGCTCCTGCGCGCGCTTGATCTCGCTGTCCCAGTACGCACCCTTGACGAGTCGTACGGGAATCACTCGGCCTTCCTCGCGCGCGAGCGCCGCGAGCCAGTCGAGGACGCGCACCGCACGCTTTTGATAGGCCTGGACCGCGAGCCCGAGCCCCGCGTAACTCTCGAAGCGAGAGTCGCGAAACACATCCGCGAAGATCGCGAGCGACAGCCCGAGACGGTCGGACTCCTCTGCATCGACCGTGAGACCGATGCCCGCATCACGCGCGGCGACGGCGAGCTCGGAAAGCCTGCTCGTCAGCTCGCGCACTGCGCGCGCCGCTTGCGGCACTTCGAAGCGCGGGCAGAGCGCCGACAGCTTTACCGAGATGCTCGGCGCATCGAGCAGCGACGCGGCGCGCGGTGCGCCGTGCCCGACAGCCTTGATCGCCGCGCCGTACGCGGCGAAATAGCGCTTCGCGTCCGCGGCCGTCAGCGCCGCTTCGCCGAGCATGTCGAACGAATAGCTGAACTCCGGCGCCTCGGCCGCCCGGCGCAGCGCGTCCTCGATCGTTTCGCCCATGACGAACTGCGAGCCGAGAATTCGCATCGCCTGACGCAGTGCGGCGCGCACGACGGGCTCGCCGATGCGCTCGACGAGCCGCGCGAAAAACGACGCCGGCATTTCATCGAGCTCGGCCGGCCGCACGATGCGCCCGGTCAAGAGCAGCGCCCAGGTCGAGGCGTTGACGAACAACGACTCACTCTTTCCCAAGTGCGCCTGCCAATCGGCCGAGCCGAGCTTGTCGGCGATGAGCCGGTCGGCCGTGTCGGCGTCGGGGACTCGCAGCAGCGCCTCGGCGAGGCACATCAGCACGATGCCTTCGCCGGACGACAAGTCGTACGCGCGCAGCAGCGCGTCGACGCCGCTCGCGTCTTGCTGGCGCCGCCGGATCGCCGCGACGAGCGCGGCGGCCTCGCGTTTCACGCGTGCCGACTGCTCAGGGGCAAGTGTCGCGCGGTCGATGAGCTCCGCGAGGACGATGGCTTCGTCGGCGAGGTACCGTTCGGTGATCGCTGCGCTGACGGCGGGTGGCGCGGCGTGCGCCGTATCGAAGAGCCAACGGCGCGGCGAAGCTTCGTCGGGGGCGGCCATGGCCCCTAGTCTAGTACGTACTCGAGTAATCAACCCCGAGGGCGCGCGTAGATGCTGACGTTGCCGGGCTGCGCGGCGACACGCGCCAGCCAGGAGCGCACGCTCGCATACGGTTCCAAGTCGTGGCCGCCTTCGTCCGCAACGTGCGTGTACGCATAGAGCGCGATGTCGGCGATCGAATAGCGCTCCGCGACGAAGAAGCTCCGCGACTTCAAGTGCTGATCCATGACGGCCAGCGCGGCGCGGCCCCTCGCGAGCCGGTCAGGCAGCTCAGCGCGACGAGCGTGGTCGGTCGGGAAGTGCTTCACGATGTAGCGCGGCGTCGCCACGTACGGCTCGTGGCTGTATTGCTCGAAGAACATCCACTGCAACACTTGCGCGCGGCCGAGCCGATCGCTGGGCACGAACGGCGTGCCCTCGGCGAGATACCAAAGGATCGCATTCGACTCGGCGAGATTCGTGCCGTCGTCGAGCTCGAGGGTCGGGATCCGGCCGTTCAAGTTGCGCTTCAAGAACTCCGGCGTTCGCGTCTTGCCCGCGTCGATGTCGAGCTCGGTCCAGCGATACTCGAGGCCTAGCTGCGCTAGTAGCAAACGCGCCTTGTAGCCGTTCCCCGAATCCAGGTAGTCGAAGAGCTGCATGCGAATCTCCCGATCAGCGACGGCGGCAAGTGTGCGGTACCGGCGCCGCTGGAGCGATCGAGAAGGCTTGGGGCTCAGGCTAAGCTATTCTTAGCCATGGCCAGACGCTTACCACCGCTGAATGCGCTGCGCGCCTTCGAAGCGTCGGCGCGCCTCGGTAGCTTCGTCTCGGCGGCCGCCGAGCTGCATGTCAGCGCCGCGGCGGTGAGCCAACAGGTGCAACGGCTCGAGCGCTACTTGGACACGCGCTTGTTCAATCGGCTCGCGCGCGGGCTCGTCTTGACCGAGGAAGGTCGCGACTACTTGCCCGAGCTCACCGCGGGCTTCGCGCTGCTCGGCGAATCGACCGCTCGCTTGCGCTCGCAACGCACGGGCGGCGTGTTGACGCTGACGACGCTCGCAGGCTTTGCGAACGGCTGGCTGCTGCCACGCCTCGCCCTCTTCCGCGAGCGCGCGCCGCGAATCGAGGTCGTGCTGCGCACGAGCCGCTCGCTGACCGACTTCAAGCGCGAGGACATCGACCTCGCGATCCGCTTCGCGCCGGCGGCGACGCGCGGCTTGCAAGGCGAGCTCCTGTGCGGAGAAGAGCTGTTTCCCGTCGCCAGCCCCGCGTTGTTCGGCGGTAAACGCATGCCAGCCACGCTCGCGGCTCTCGCCGAGTATCCGTTGCTGCACGACGTCGACGCGCATCCCGAGCAGCCATGGATGAGCTGGCGCGCGTGGTTCGAGCGCGCGGGCCTCGACCCAGCTCGCGCGGCGCGCGGCCCACAGTTCACGGATTCCGTCGTCTTGATCGGCGCGGCCGTCGCCGGGCTCGGCGTCGCGCTGGGCCGCGGCCCGCACGTCGCGCCGCTGCTCGCACGCGGCCAGCTCGTGCGCGTGACGCGCGACAGTTGGCGCGCGCCGTGGAGCTATTTCCTCGTCGCGCCGCCGGCGCACTTCCGCCGGCCCGTCGTGCGCGCGTTCGTCGACTGGGCGCTCGCGGAGGCGCGCGAAGACGGCAGCGCGCCCTAAAAAGTAAAAAGGGGACGGACTTATTTTCGAAGGAAAATAAGTCCGTCCCCTTTTACCCTACTGGCTGCGGGCACCGCCCGGACCGAACTCCGGCGCCAGCTCGGCACAGCGCTGCGCGACGTAGGGCACGTCGGAGACGAGCACTTGATCGAAGCCCTTGTACTGATCGGTGAAGTACACGGGGTCCTCGGCCACGAAGTCACGCCGCAGCATCCACTTCTCGGCATCGAGCGAGTAGCGCTCGACAATGTGGAGCTTGTCGCTGTGCTTGACGGGCGCCGCGAGCACGCCGGGCTCGAAGCCGACCGTGTCGACGACGAGCACGTCGCCGTCCCAGCGGCCGATCGAGTGGCCCGCGTAGCTCGGCGTGATAGCGGCCGGGTGCTGCGCCATGTTCATGTGAATGACGCGCTCGAAGCTGTAGAGACCGTAGTTGATGACGATGCGGTCCTTCTCTTGCGTGATGCGGTTGATCGCGCCATCGAATACCCAATCGAAGATGATGCTCGTCGGCCGGCACCGCAGGCGCGGGTTGTCCGCCGGCGACCACGTTTGGAACGCGTCGGCCTCTGCCTTACCGCGCGCCGTATACGTCACGGGCCGCGGGCCCCAACCCGACGGCGGAACGTCCTTCATCGCGAGCTGGCCCGATTCGACGGCGGCGATCAGGCTCTTCGGCACGAGGTTGCCGCCGCCGCTCGGCGGCACGGCGATTACGTACTGCTCCTGCGCCCAATCGCCCGTGATGTTCGGCTCGCCGGTGGGCAAGCGCTTCGGCCGCGTCGATAGATCGATCGACGTCGTGTGCTCGAACTGATCGTTGCGATTGCGCTTCGGCGCGTCGCCGATCGTGATGTCCTCGAGATAGCACGCCGCCGGATCGTCGCGGTGCCCGAAGCCGAAGACCGTGGCTTGCGCGCCCACGACGAACATTTCCTGCGACCACCCGGAGCGGCGCAGCAGCGTCGCGGCGCGCATTTCGCAGCGCATCGCAATCAGCTTGCCGTCGGGGCCGACGACATCGAGGTTCAGGTAAGAATGCGGATTCACGAAGTCGATGCTCTTGATGACGCCCTTGATCTCGACGGGCTTCGTGCGATCGAAGAGGCCGAAACCGTGATGGGCGAGCGCGGCCGGCGACGCGGCGAGCGCGACGAGCAAGCTCGCGGCGGTCATGAGGCGACGCGCAGATGCGCCGCTCGACTTCAAGTAAGCATCGATCACGTGAGGTCCCCCCGGTGCATGGAGGCTTCAGCGTAGTCGCGACGGCCTCGGCCTGGCAATCGGCCCGCACCGAGCGCAAGGGAGCGAAGCGGACGCGCCTGCGGGGCTCGAGCCAAACGCGTTGTCCGAATGGCCAATGGCTGCGCGTGCGACGGATCGTCGATCATAGTGAAGTCGGCGCCCCGGAATGGAGAGCAGTTGGTCTTGAGTTCAAGGAGGGGTTCGAACAGGGCTTCGACGAGGCGCGCCTTGCTACAAGTGGCCGCCGCCTCGGGCCTTCTCGGGTTCGCCGGTGCGTCGCACGCGGCGGAGCTGATCGAGGACCTGGTCGAGGGGCTCCGGTCCATTGACATCAACGATTACGCAGTGGGCCTCGGCGTCTCGACGACCGAGAGCATCTACGTCGACGCTCACGACTCGCAAACGATCTATCCCTACTTTACGAAGCTCGTGCCGTCCGCGCTCAACGACGGCGTCACGTTCGGGCGCGACGGCGCCTACGGCGTTCGCTGGTTGTCGAAGAACGGTTTCGAGATCGGCGCGCTCGCGAAGCTGCAAACACTGGGCTACGAGGCCGACGACTCGCCGATCTTTGCGGGTTTGGCCGATCGCGCCTGGACCGTCGAAGTCGGACCGACCGTGGGTTGGCGCGGGCCCGTGCATCTCGATTGGACCGCCTTCGTCGACTTGCTGCGCAATCATCACGGCTCGAGCCAGATGGTCCGACTCTCGCTGCCTCGCGCCTACCCGCGCGGCTACCTGATTCCCGAAATCGCGTACCACCGTTACACGCGGCAATTCGTCGACTACTACTACGGCGTGCCCGTCGAAGCCGCATTACCGAGCCGGCCGGCCTTCGAGGGAGAGGCGGCGAACGGCATGTCGCTCGGCCTCGCCTGGGGTTTCCGCATGACGCCGCATTGGATCCTGACGGGAGCCGTCGGTCTCGAGCGCTTCGGCGCGCAGATCGCGGACAGCCCGCTCGTCGACGACGACGACCAGAGCAAGTTCTCGCTGCAGGTGACGTATGACGGCGCTCCGTTTTACGCGCCCGACGCGGCGGTTTCTTTTCCAGTGAACTTCGACTTCGCCTTTGCGCAGATCGACGCAGATGAGCCGGACGCTGCGAGCGACTCGCTCAGTTACTTTGACGCAGCCATCCGTTTCGCCGGCCGCCACCGCATCGTGGTCGGCGGCTTCGACGCGGCCTATTCGCGCGCGCCCGAGGCCGGCGGCGACGGCGAGATCCGGATTCGCAACCTGCAATTAGTCTACGGTTACGACGTGCTCGACGACCGGCAAAAGACTGTGACGCTGGAAGCGGGCCTGCATATCGACAAGCTCTCCGCGGAAGACGACGCGCTCGAGTTGCCGGGCCGCACCGCAAAGCCCCTGCCGCTGTTCGCAGTCGACGGCGCGGCGCACTTCAAGGGCCGGCTCTCGATCAAAGCCAGGCTGCACTTACTGATGCTCGACGGCGAGGGGTATTCGGGCCGGCAGATGTTCGCGTCGTTCGGGGTGGTTCACCAGACGTTCGAGCACGCGAGCTTCGGCGTCGGCTACGTCTTCAACCGCGTTGCGCTCCGGACCGGCAATGCGGAGCTCGCTGCGCAAATCGAGCCGCTGCACCAGGGCCCGAGCCTGCTAGTGTCGGCGACGTTCTAAGGGCCGAACCCGAGCTTGAAGTAGAGCAGCAGGCCGTCGTAGCCCCAATCGATGCGGCCCTGAAACCCGTACGCTTCGTCGGCCGTGATGCCCATCGCGACCAGCATTGACGACGCGCCGCGCGCGTGAGCCCTGTGCGACCAAGGTCCGATGGCGACGCGCAACCCCCAGGTCGAGAGTCCGGCCTATTCACAACCGGAGGGGCGCCATGAACCGAGCCGTCGTTGCCCTTTTGGGCACCATCCTCGTCGCCGCAGCAGCCACCGGCTTCGCTCAAAACGCTCGCCGGGCGCCCGCCATTGCGAGCTCCGACGTGTTGAGCCAGATCTCGATGTTCTCGTATCGCGAGGGCAAGAAGTCGAGTCTCAACTTCCGCGGCACGCCGGTTGCCGCCAACGCGAATGGTGCGGCGAGCGTCAAGTACGAAGACGGCAATGCGGATATCTCGGCCAAGGTCAGCGATCTACCTGCGCCGGGAACACTCGGTCCCTATACGACGTACGTTCTCTGGACGCTGACGCCCGATGGGCACGCCGTCAATCAGGGCGTCATCGGCAGCTACGAGGGTGGCAAAGGCGAGATCAAGACCAAGTACGGCGCATCACAGTTCGCGCTGATCGTGACAGCGGAGCCCCACTTCGCGGTCAGCGCTCCGAGCACGATGATCGCACTCTATAACGTCGCGGACGAAGTCGAGGCGGACGAGTCGAAGGTCACGACCTTGACGGAGCGGTACGACTATTCGGCGATCAAGCCCATCGCGATCGACGAGGATAAGAGCCCGGCGCCGCTCGTGCAGGCGCGATACGCCGTCGCCATCGCCGACTCCGTTGGCGCAAAGCAATACGCGCCGCAACAGTTCGCAGCGGCCAGCCAGAAACTCGGCGAGGCCGAGCGCGCGGCGCAAGCAAAGAAGAGCTCGGACCGCAAGGAAGCGCCGGGCTTCGCGCGCGAGGCCGTGATCGCGAGCGAGGACGCGCGACGCGCCGCGATGGTCGGCGCTTCCGAAGCCAAAGCCGAGCAAGAGCGCCAAGCCGCGGCCGCCAAAGCCGCCGAGGCCGAGCGCGTGCGCTCCACCGCCGAAAACGCGGCGAAAGCGCGGCTCGAGCTGTTGGGCCGGCTCGACGCAGCACTACCGACGCGCGTCACGGAGCGCGGCTTGATCTCCGAGATCGGCGGCGTGCAGTTTGCGACCGGCACTTCTGAGCTCAACGGCTCAGCACGCGAGGCGCTCGCGCGGTTCTCGGGCGTCGTCGCGTCGTACCCGGGCTTGCGCTTCAACGTCGAGGGGCACACGGACAACACCGGCAGCCCCACCGCGAACACCGAGCTCTCGCTGCGCCGCGCGATTGCGGTCCGCGACTACCTAATCGGGCAGGGCGTCGCCGCGTCGACGATCGACGTCGCGGGTCTCGGATCCTCGCGGCCGGAGGCGGATAACACGACAGCGCAGGGCCGCGCGAAGAACCGCCGCGTCGAGATCGTCGTGTCGGGCGGCCCGTTACAAGGCAACGCTCCGGTCGCGGCGCGCTAACTTTCGCGCACGAGCGTGAGGGCGACAGGCGATGAGTAACGGCCATGGTTGAATCGCGCTCCGAGCTCGGTCAATCGAGATTCAAGGTCGCCGCGAGCACCGGCACGCACTTTGCGTGGTTCCGCACGCGGTTGATGCTCGAGCGCGCGATGGCATCGTGGCTCATGACGTCGATCACACTGATCGGCTTTGGCTTCGCGATCGTCGTGATCTTCGACCAACTCGGTCGACTCGCACGAGTCGAGCCGCCTATCCACCCGCTTGCTCCATTTCATTTCGGTCTATTGCTGATCGGCACTGGCGTGGCGGCGCTCGTCGTCGCGGGTTGGCACTATCAAGCCGTGCTCCGCTATCTGCGTCACGGGGAGCTCGCAGCACTCGCCGCAAGCGACGTCAAACAGCCGGCGCAGATCGTGGTTTACGCGGTCACGATCATCACCATTTTCATCGGCGTGTTCGCGTTTCTCGCCGTCGCGGCACGAATTCTTTAATGCGCACGAGTCACATCCCTCACGGCCTTCACGGCTTGCAGCCGTTGCTGGCGCAGTACTGGTGGGTCCTGTTCGTGCGCGGCGCATTAGCCGTCGCGTTCGGCATCACGACACTCGCTTGGCCCGAGATGTCTTTCGCCGTGCTGCATCTGTTCGTTGCGGCCTGGTTCCTGCTTGACGGCGTCGTCGCCTTGTTCCAAGTCTTCACTTCCGAGCAGCGCTGGCCCCATCTTCTGGATGCATCGCTCAGCCTCGCCGCCGGCGTCTTCGTCGTGTTCTATCCCGCGATGTCGGGCTTGATCCTCACGATGGCGATCGCGGTCTGGTTCATGGCGAAAGGTGTAGCGCAGGTCCTGCTCGCGTTCCGCTTCGGCGGCACGCATCAGGGGGCATGGCTGCTCAGCGTGGTGGGAACAACGACCGCCGGCTTCGGTGCGTTCCTCGCGCACAACCCTGCCGACGCCTTGGGCTCGATGACGCTGATTTCCGGCTTCGCGGTGCTGCTCGGGCTGTCGTTCGTGGCGCTTGGGTGGTGGTTCGAGCGCTGAGTCGACTCACAGCGTCGTTTCAATCAACCTGCGAACCTCGTCGACGAGCGCCGTGCTCTCTACGGGTTTGCGCATGTAGGCCGAGACACCCGCCGCGAGACAGTTCTCGCAACTGCCGGGCTCATCGTGGGCCGTGATCATGACGACGGGCAGCGCCAGCGACGGATAGACCAACTTGAGATAGCGCTGGACGTCGAGGCCGGTCATCTCCGGCATTTGCAGGTCGAGCACGACGCAGTCGAGCGTCAAGTCGCGGAATTCGCTTAGGAAAGCGCGGGCAGAGCCGAACGCGAATGTCTCGAAGTCGACGGAGCGGAACAACCGCACGAGCGCGGTCCGGACCGATTCATCGTCATCGATTACGGCCACGCGGTGTCGACGCATGGGCTCTGTTTACACCCGCGGGTCGACCAAGGCCATTGGCGTTTGGGCCTACTTGCCCTCAGGGTTCCGGCCGAATGCCCACAACCTCGGCAACGCGGGTGAGCTCCGCGACCGACCGCACGGACATCTTGTGCATGACGCGCGCCCGATGGACTTTGATCGTCTTCTCGGCCGTGCCGAGCCGTGCCGCGATCTGCTTGTTCAATCGCCCAGCGATGACGTGGCGAAATACTTCACTCTCGCGCGGCGTCAGCGACGCGACGCGACGGGCAATGGAATCGCTCGCGCTGCGCCGCGTGCGCATCTCGCGATCACGCTCGAGCGCCCGTCTGACCGTGTTGAGCAGCGTGTCGTTTTCCCAAGGCTTCTCGATGAAATCGAGGGCGCCGGCACGCATTGCCTGCACGCTGGTCCGTACGCTGCCGTGGCCGCTCAAGAATACGATCGGCTGCGTGCAGCCGGATTCGAGGAGCCGCTCTTGCAGCTCGAGCCCGGAGACTCCGGGCAGGGCGAGATCGAGCAGAATGCAGCCCGGCGCATCGGGGCGAAGCGCGTCGAGAAACGCCCGCGGCGAATCGTAAGCCTCGACGCTGAACTCCATCCGCAGTAACCGCGCGATCGCACGCAGTACGCTCGGGTCGTCATCGACCACGAAAACAGTCTCGTCGCCCGCCACTAGGCCACCCTTTCCCTGTCCGTGGCTGCCGCGACCGCCAGGTCGACGTGAAACGTCGCACCCGCGTCGCGGTTGTTCTCAGCCCATATGCGCCCCCCGTGGGCTTCGATTATGGATCGGGAGATCGAAAGACCCAACCCCAGGCCGCTGCGCTTGGTCGTCACGAACGGTTTGAACAGATGCTCGGGGTTGCCGTCCGCGAAGCCACAGCCGTTGTCGGAGACTGAGATCCGAACGCGCCCGGCCCCGCGCACCCCGACCCCGATCGAGATCCGCCGGTCGCGCGGATTCACGGCCTTCAGCGCATCACAGGCGTTGCCGACTAGGTTCAAAATGACCTGCTGGAGCTGCACGGGGTCGGCGGAGATCGTGGGCACACCGGCCCCCGGCTCGCGTGTCACCTTGATGTTGTGGCTAACGAGATCGCTGTGTATTAGCCGCAGCACCTGGCTGATGATCACATCGAGATCGACGGTCTCGAATTGCGCTTCTCCGCGCCGCAACAAGCTGCGCAGGTGGCGGATCACTTCGCCGGCGCGCCGGCCATCGCTTTCGATGTCGGCCAGAATGTCCTTGATTTCCTGCCCATCGGCTAAGCCCTTCGCGATGAACTGCAGCCCCGCGCGAGCGTTGCTCATCATCGCGCTGAGCGGCTGATTGAGCTCGTGCGCCACGGCGCCTGACAGAGCGCCGGCCATCGCGGCACGCCCGAGGTGCGCGAGCTCGTTGCGCTGTTCCTGTAGCTGGTTGAGCGTGCGAGCGCGCTCGTCTTCGTCGCGCCTGCGATCGGTGATGTCGATCGCCGTGCCGATCAGGCGGTGGCGAGCGAGCGCTTGGCCACGGGACAGGAACCAGCGAACGTGGCCGCCCTTGTCCAACATTCGATACTGGATCTCGAAGCTCGGCGTGATGCCCCGCGCGTGCTCGCTTGCGGCACGACGAAGCTTCGGCAAGTCTTCATCGTAGATCAGGGCACTCGTGTCGCCCGGCAGCTCGTCGCTCGCGTCGTAGCCGAGCAGCTCACGGAGCTCGGGCTCGACGATGATCTGTTCGTTCTCGAGGTCCCACTGCCAGATTCCGACCTTGCCCGCGACGCGCGCGAGCTGGAATCGGTGCGCCGTTTCGGCCAGCGCTAGCCTGTCCTGGCGCCGGCTGATGGATTGAATCAGCAGCGTCACGATCAAGGCGAACTGGACAGCGACGAGCACCAACAGCGTGATGATCCAGCCTTGATAGAGCTTCCAAAGCGACGCGGGCGCAAACAGCAGCTCGGTGCCGGAAGGTAGGCGTGCTTGGTCGAGGTTCCAGCGGCTCAGCGCGCGCGAGTCGACGACGTACGAGCCGCCGAGATTGTCCACGGCGCCGTATTCGCCGCGCAGCGCGCGCAAGGTCTGCCGTGCGATCTCGGCGCCGATCTGCTCAGAATGAATCATGTAGCCGCCGACGATTCCGCGGCCGACGAAGCTGTCTTGAACGCCATAGACGGGGGCGTTCGCGCGAGCCGCGAGCCGCTCCGCCATTTCGTATACGGGCGGCTCGTTCGAGGTCGAGCCTCGATCGGTGGGCGCGTAGAGCACGAACGAGTGCGCAGGCAACCGCGCGACGCGCTCTAAGAGATCGTCCGGATTTAACCCGAGCAGGTACTCGACCTCCAATCGGCCCGCGTAGCCATGCATGAGCTCGCGCAGCGGAGGCAATCCCAAGTCGTCGGCTATTGCGGCATCGCTGACGACGAACACGTGCTCCGCGTCCGGCTGCAAGAGCAGCGCGAGCTCCACGGTTCGCGAAGGAACGAGGGGCAGCACGACCGACGAAGATTTCGGCATCAAGTCGATCGCCGCCCGATCCGCCGTCGTGAAAACCATCGGCACGTCGCCGATCGCATCGCGATGCTCGGCGACGAAACGCACGGCTTCGTCCGACAACGCAACGACGGCATCGATGCCGACGCTGGAATACTTCGCACGCAAATAGTCGGCGAAGATCCGCCTATCGACGGGCTGCCCGAAATCCAGGTCGACGAACTCGCGGTAGACCCGCGTCGAGTCGACGGACGTATTCGCGAATTCGCTACGAAGCCCAGCCTCGATGCCGGCATATTCCGGTGCGAGCTGCTCGCTGGGTTGCAGCAAAAGTACTTCGTGGGTTTGCGCGGCTACGGATGCAGCGAACGCAGATATAGCCGTGAAAAGACATGCCCCCCTACAGAATCGTTGGTGCATCGTGTCTCGTTCCGGCTCGATGCGCATATCCCCGCGCGCGGGTGGCATCGATGGCGTACCGCGATGCCTACTGTTGTAGTGTTGCTACGCTAACATAATTCCCGTGAATGCCACCACCGTCGGTCCCCGCATCGAACCGAAAGTGGGTCCGAACCGTTCGGTCGTCGCGGCACAGCAACACTATTGGCGAGGATGCAGCAGCGGGGTTGCCGCCGCGCTGGTTTGCTCGATGCTCGGCTCCTCGAGACTCAGCAACATGCGCCCTGATAGGAACAACGCCGTGAGCACGGCGCCAAGCGCGACGAGCAGTAGCGTGCTCCACCACGCGACGCTTCGATCGGCTCGGTTGGATGGGCGAATTTCTTTTGACAGTTTCATGACAGCGGGCCTGGCGCGGATTAGGCATGCGGGTCGGCCAGCGTGTCAGTTGGACTTTGGGCGCAGGCGGGGTCCGCGTCAGGACGAGCGCTAGATCACAGCGGCACGCGCTGAAACGAGCTAGTCCGCCTCGGCTTGCGGGTTGACGTCCGCGAGCTGAAAACGGATGACCGTGCGGATGCCCGGCCTCTCGACGGGCTGCGCGTTTTCAATTGGCGTGCAAACGGTTCCGACACAGTTGACGTTCGCCGGGACGTACCGCCAGCGCAGCAGTGCGGCGACGGCCGGAGCCTCGAACTCGGGCGCCGAGGACGCGACCACCACGACGTCCTTCGTCGAGCCGTTGGCGGCGATCGTGAACTCGAGCTCCACCGCGCCTTCGCGTCCGGCCACGAGTGCCTCGTCCGGATAGTTCGGCGCAATTCGAACCATCGGCACGGGATTGCCCACGTCTTGCGCTGCCGCGCCGAAGATGATCGGTACCAGCGTGGCGCCGAGGGCGAAAGCGCCGAGCAAGATCTTCTTCTGGATCGGTAATTCGCTCATGACACGATTCCTCGCTATCTCGACGACGCGTGCTTTCAGATCGGCGCCGCTGATGCCCGCGGCACACTTGAGCGCCGACGCGACGTAGCGCTCGCAGACGTTGAGGATTCCCTCGGCGTAGGTGCGGCCGTCGTGGCCGGCGCGCACGACGGCTTCGTCGCACGCGCGCTCGCGCTCCGCGACGAGGCGCGCGCCGATCCACCAGACGAGCGGGTGAAACCAGAACACCGTTTCGACGAGCATGTGCAATGCCGCCGTCAGATTGTCGCGGCGGCGCCAGTGCGACAGCTCGTGCTCGAGCACCGCGTCGAGCTGTGCGCGCGTCAAGTGCTCGGCGATGCCGCGCGGGAGTAGCAGCACGGGGCGAACGATGCCGACGAGCGCGGGCTCGAGAAGCGCGTGCGACGTGCGCACCTCGAGGCCATCGGTGCCTCGCGGCAGAACACCGTCGCATGGGGTCGCAGCGCGCAACAGCGCGCGGACCTTCAAGGATCGCACGATCCAAGAAACTGCAACGGCCGCGAACCCGATTGTCCAGATGAGGAGCAGTGCGACAGCGAGCGCCTCGCGACCGGCTGCCTCCGGCATCGGCTCGGCGAGTGCGCCGATCGTCGAGGGCAAGCCGGCGAGCTCGACGCGCGGCATGCCAGCCTCGCTGAGCGCGCCGCCGAGCGCCGTCAACAAAGAGAACGGCACCAGGAATTTCACCGAAGCCGCCCACCAGATCCAGTAACGCGAGTGCGCTCCGTTATCGCGCAGCATCACCGCGAGCACAGCGATCGCCGCCGCTACCAACGTCGATTGCCAAAGATGATTGACGACTTCGGTCAGCATGCGATCACTCCTTCGCGGGTGAATCACGCAGCGCCTTGCGCGCTTCTTCGATGTCCTCGAGCGTGAGTTGGCCCGACTCGATCAGGTGCGCCATCAGCGGCTGGGCGCGGCCGCCGAACAGGCCGAGCAGCTCGTCGATGACCTTGCGGTGCGCGGCCGTCTTGGAAATCACCGCTTCGAAGATGTGGGCGTTGCCGATCTTCTTCGTGCGCTTCAGCGCGTTCTTCGCCTCGAGGCGGTAGACGATCGTCTGCACGGTCGTGTACGCGGGGCGGCGCTTCGTCGGGAAAGTCTCTTGTATCTCGCGGACCGACAAGGCGCCCTTGGTCCAGAGGGCCTCCATGATCTTGAGCTCGAGCTTGCTGAGCTTCGGCGACGGCACCGTGATCTCCTACATGTGTAGGAGAATCTACGACGA
>Ga0075418_10003704_pt1 | contig 17406 bp, 15 predicted proteins | sample SoiMetdeltSBSDD2_FD_81776 | JGI IMG/M metagenome (GOLD analysis project Ga0075418, IMG submission 81776) | Bulk soil microbial communities from a Populus tree surrounding site in Tennessee, USA - Soil MetaG P. deltoides SBSDD2 | ecosystem: Environmental > Terrestrial > Soil > Tree plantation... | reverse complement strand
GGCGGACCTCGCCGTGCAGGACGCGGCCGCCTTCGGCGTGATCGCGGAGAAGGCCAAGGCCGCTCTCGGGACCTGAGCCGTGGTCAAGCCGGCTCAGAGCCCGATTTCCGCCGCAGCGGAAAATCCGGCTCTGAGCCGGATTTCGGACGCGGCCAGCCTCGCCGAGCTCGAGCACCTCAAGGTCGAGCTCCTCGGGAAGAAGGGCGCGATCACCGCGCAGCTCAAGGCGCTGTCGGCGCTCGACCCTGCCGAACGCCGGGCCGAGGGCGCGCGCATCAATGCGCTCAAGGACGAGGTTGCCGCGGCGATTGAGACGCGTCGCGTCGCTCTCGAGCAGGCGGAGTTCGCGCGGCGTCTCGACACGGATCGAATCGACGTCACGCAGGCGGGGCGCGGCCAGGCACCGGGCACGCTGCACCCGGTCACCCGCGCACGGCGCCGTGCAGTGGCGCTCTTTCGCAGCGCCGGCTTCACCGTCGAAGACGGCCCCGAGATCGAGGACGACTGGCACAACTTCGAGGCGCTCAATATTCCCGCGAACCATCCCGCGCGGGCGATGCACGACACCTTCTATTTTCCGGATGGGCGACTGCTGCGCACGCACACGTCTCCCGTGCAGATCCGCACGATGCTGCGCGACAAGCCGCCGCTGCGAATGATCGTGCCGGGTCGGACATATCGATCTGACTCCGATCTGACCCACACGCCGATGTTCCATCAGATCGAAGGGCTGGCGGTCGGGGAGGGCGTCAGCCTCGCGAACCTGAAGGCGGTGCTGCACCAGTTCGTCGAGCGCTTCTTCGAGCGCCAGCTCGGAATCCGTTTCCGGCCGTCGTACTTCCCCTTCACCGAGCCCTCGGCCGAGGTCGACATCGAATGCGTGTTCTGCAGCGGCCGGGGGTGCCGGGTCTGCAAGCAGACGGGCTGGCTCGAGATCGCGGGTTCCGGCGTCGTGCACCCAAACGTGCTCGCGAACGTCAACATCGACCCGGAGCGCTACACGGGCTACGCGTTCGGCATGGGGATCGAGCGGATCGCGATGCTCAGGTATGGCATCAACGACCTGCGGTTGATGTTCGACAACGATCTGCGCTTCCTACGGCAGTTCGCCTGAGGTCGCCGGATGCAGGTCAGTCTTGCATGGCTGCTCGAGATTCTCGGTCCGGAAATCGGGCGTCGAGCGGGTTTGGACGTGGCAGTCACCGCTGCGGTGGGCGCCGCCGCGGCGAACATGACCGCGGGTCGGGAGCTTGCCTCGCGGATGACGATGGCGGGGCTCGAGGTGGAGTCGGTCTCGCCGGCTGCACCGCCGTTGCCAGGTGTGATCGTGGGCGAGGTGTTGTCGGTCACTCGACACCCCAATGCCGATACGCTCACGGTCTGCCAGGTCGCGACCGGTCGGGAGATGCTGCAGGTCGTCTGTGGCGCACCGAACGTTCGTCCAGGAATGAAGGCGCCGTTCGCCATGGTCGGTGCCACGCTGCCGGGTGGGGCGGAGATCCGTAAGGCGCGTCTGCGCGGCGAGGACTCGTTCGGGATGCTTTGCTCGGCCCGGGAGCTCGGCTTGTCCGACGACGCGACGGGACTCCTCGAGCTGCCGGCGGATCTGCCCACGGGTCAGGCGCTGGACGAGGCGTTGGCGCTCGACGATGTCGTGCTCGGCTTCAACCTGACGCCGAACCGTGGCGACTGCATGAGCGTGCTCGGGATCGCCCGGGAAGTCGCGGCGCTGGCCGGCCAGCCCCTCACCCCGCCCGAGACAGCAAAGGTTGGCGCCGGCAGTGACGACACGGTGCCCGTCGAGCTAATACCTCGCGCGGGCTGCATCCGCTTCGCCTCGCGCGTGATCCGTGGGGTAAACGCCCGCGCACAGGCGCCGCTCTGGATGCGCGAGCGCTTGCGCCGCGCGGGCCTGCGCCCGATCAACGCAATCGTCGACGTCACGAACTACGTGATGCTCGAGCTCGGGCAGCCGATGCACGCCTATGACCGGCGCGAGGTCGACGGCCGCATCGTAGTGCGGCGTGCGCGGGCCGGGGAGACGTTGCGCCTCCTCGACGGGCGCGACATCAAGATGGACGACTCGGTGCTGGTGATTGCGGACCGCACCAAGGCGCTCGGTCTCGCGGGCGTGATGGGCGGGGACCGCTCGGGCATCGATGACACGACGACCGAGGTGCTGATCGAGGTCGCGTACTTCGCGCCCGAGGTCGTCGCCGGGCGCGGACGCCGGTACGGTCTCGTGACCGATGCGTCGCAGCGATTCGAGCGCGGCGTCGATCCGACCCTGCAGGAACGCGCTCTCGAGCGTGCTACGCGGCTGATCGTGGACTCTACGGGCGGCACGCCAGGACCGCTCACGGTTGCGGAGCTCGCCGACGAGCTCCCGAAGCGGGATCGTGTGCAGCTGCGACCGTCGCGAGCCAGGATGGTTGTCGGCGAGGACATCGCCGATGCCGAAATGCGGCGGCATCTCGAGAGCCTCGGTGTGAACGTCCAGATCGGAGCGGACGGCTGGAGCGCGACGGCCCCGCCGTGGCGCTTCGACATCGCGATCGAGGAGGACCTCATCGAGGAGGTCGCCCGCCTGCATGGCTTCGACCGCGTGCCGGAGACCGATCAGACGGCCGCGGTCGTGATTCCGCCCTGTACCGAGACGCAGCTCGACGAGGATCGGGCCACCGACATCCTGGTCGGACGCGGCTATCACGAGGCGATCACCTACAGCTTCGTCGATCACGCGACCCAGGCTCTGTTCTCACCCGCGGGGCCGGGTCTGCGCCTCGCGAATCCGATCTCCGAGGATCTCGCAGAGATGCGTCTTTCGCTGTGGCCGGGTCTGGTACGCGCTCTGCGCGAGAATCAGCGGCGGCAGCAGACACGCGTGCGCCTCTTCGAGTGCGGTCGAACCTTCGTGACCGCCAACGGCACATTGCGCGAAGTGCCTGTCATTGGGGGTATCGCCGCCGGTCCATCGCTGCCGGAGCAGTGGGGTGTGCGGGCGGAACCGGTCGACTACTTCGATGTGCGTGGCGATCTTGAAGCGCTCTTTGTCGCAACGGGTACGAGCGCCGAGTTTCACTTCGAGGCAGATGTGCACCCCGCACTGCACCCCGGACAGAGCGCCCGCGTCTGGCGCGGTGACCGGGCGATCGGCTGGCTGGGACGCCTGCACCCCGAGCTCGAATCGCGTCTCGAATTGACATATTCCGCGATCGTGTTCGAACTCGAAGCCGAGTCTCTGCTCGAAGCGCGGCTGCCTCGCCATCAGGATGCCTCGCGATTCCCGTCGGTGCGGCGCGACCTGGCGGTGGTCGTCGATGAAAAGTCGACCGTCCGGGAGATTCTCGACCGGGTGCGAACGAGCGCGGGTGTCTTGTTGACCAATCTGGTCCTGTTCGACGTCTATCGGGGCGCTGGGATCCAGGCGGGGCGAAAGAGTCTGGCGATAGGCTTGAATTTGCAGGATTTTTCCCGCACCCTTACCGACGCAGATGCAGATGCCGTCGTGGCACGGGTCATCGCCGACCTGGTAGGGGAGTACAGCGCCACGATACGAGACAAATAAGATGGCATTGACCAAGGCCGAGATTGCAGAAGCGTTGTTCGATCAGCTCGGGCTCAACAAGCGCGAGGCGCGGGAGCTCGTCGACATGTTCTTCGAGGAGCTGCGTTCCGCGCTCGCAGCCGGCGAGCAGGTCAAGCTTTCGGGATTTGGCAACTTCGACCTGCGCAGCAAGAACCAGCGCCCGGGTCGCAACCCCAAGACGGGCGAGGAGATACCGATCAGCGCGCGCCGCGTCGTCACATTCCGCCCAGGTCAGAAGCTGAAGGCGCGAGTCGAGGCATATGCTGGAACCCAGCAATAACGCAGAACTGCCGGCCATACCCGGCAAGCGCTACTTCACAATTGGCGAGGTGAGCGAGCTTTGCGGCGTGAAGCCGCACGTGCTTCGCTACTGGGAGCAGGAGTTCCCGCAGCTCAAGCCGGTCAAGCGTCGCGGCAATCGCCGTTACTACCAGCGACAGGACGTGCTGGTGATCCGCCAGATCCGCAGTCTCCTCTACGAGCAGGGATTCACCATTGGCGGCGCGCGCAATCGGCTCGACGGCGAGGAGGCGCGCGAGGATGTGACGCAGACGCAACAGCTGGTCCGTCAGCTACGTGTCGAGCTCGAGGACGTCCTCAAGATTCTGCGTCGCTAGCTCTCGGTCCGCGCGAAAGTGCGAGGCGTTGGGCTTTATCGCCGCGCGTCGCTTGCGCGTCCGCAAATGTTCATGTGAGTATCCGCTCGCCGTCGAAGGGGATCGACGCGGCGGACCATCTGGTTCTCCAGAAATTCCAGCAGGTCAGCGATGGTGGCATTTACGGGCACTGGTAAGTGTCCGCATGGAGACGCTTGTGACCAAGAAGCTGGAAAGCAGCAAACGACACCAGAAGCAGGATCCGACCAAGAGGGAGTTTCTGAAGAAGGCGGCATATTCCGTGCCCGCGATACTGAGTCTGCAGGCGACATCGGCCGTCGCGAAGTCAGGCTCTAGCAAGAGCGCGCCCACCGCGAAGCAGAGGTCGAAGCAGCAGAAGGCGAAGCAGCAGAAACTGAAGCAGCAGAAACAGCAACAGCGTCGCAAGCGCGGCTGAGCACGGGCGTCCATCGCGGATGGCGTCCCGGGTGGCGAGCCAGAGTTTCGCCATTCTCGGGCAGAACGTCCATATCGAGCCCGGCAGCGCAGCCGTCAGGCAACTGATGGTCGGTAATCTCGGTGCGTTTGCAAGCGCGGACCACTCATCCGCGTCCGATCTCCATTACAGGATTTCCGGTCGCGGACCCTTCGAGGTCCGGCGACGCGGACGTGCCACCGTCGCTTCGGCCGACAGTCGCAGCGACCTGCTGTATGAGGTTGAGAAAGACGTAGTCCTGGAGCTGCAGCGCCGGAACGCCGGACTCTTCTTTTTTCACTCGGGCGCGATCGCCTGGCAGCGGCGGGCGAGCCTGTTCGTGGCCGAGTCCGGGAGCGGCAAGTCGACGACTACGTGGGCGCTGCTACATCACGGGTTCGACTACCTGAGCGACGAGATCGCCCCGATTTCAATGGATACGCTTTTCGTTCATCCGTATCCGCACGCCGTCTGCCTGAAGCGCGCTCCCCCGAGGTCCTATCCGCTACCAACGGCGACGATGCGCCTCGAGTGGAGCCTGCACGTGCCCGTGGCAGCCCTGCCCGCACCTGCGGCAAGCACGGCATATCCGCTCGATGCGATTTTTCTACTCAGGTACGACCCGGCGGCGGCGGCGCCGTCCGTGCGTCCATTGAGGACAGGCGAAGCGGCGGCTAGGCTCTTTGTAAATGCGCTCAACGCTCTGGCGCACCCGAACATGGGCCTGGATGCGGTGCTGCACATTGCAGATCATGCGCGATGCTTCGCCTTGACAACGGCGAAGCTGCCCGAGACCTGCGAGCTCGTCGGATCGATTCTGCGAGAGCAGGGGCCATCCCCCCGGTAAGTCCGGCAGCGTTTACGTATAATGCGCGTCCGGTCGGAGCGTGGCGCAGTCTGGTAGCGCACTTGCATGGGGTGCAAGGGGTCCCGAGTTCGAATCTCGGCGCTCCGACCAGCTTAAAAACGCACCCCCGGAACCCTCCGTGGTCACCTCCGTGGTCACCTTTGGCGGGGGCATGAAAACGGGTCGGCACCCCTCGATCACCGGCCCCTGAGTTCGCACCGTTCGATCAGTGCGACGATGAGCGCCGATCACCAGCTCGCGTGCTACTGCGCCGCGTGCGAGCGGAGCGGCTAGTCGCCGAAACGCCGCCAACTCAGCACCCGCCAGTGCCACCACCAGCTCCAGGACGGAGCCGTGCCGTCGTCGGGGGATGAGCAGGATCGCGGCGCCGTCGCTGTGGCGGCGATGATTTGCCTCGGCATTATGTGGCTTCGTAGCCGACGCGGATCTGCTTTGTGTAAGGATTAGACCGGGCAGAAAAAAGAGCGAAGCCCGCTTTTCCGGGCAAATGCTAGTTAACGAAGTCGAGCGGCTGAAGCCGCCACAGTATGTCGCGTTTCGCACCATGGAAAGGTGGGTCGTGATCCCGGTCATCGTGCGTATCGAATCGCGCGAAGGCGGGCGTCTCTATGGCTATTGGTTCAGCAGATTTACGCCCGATGGCGCCTTCAGAGAAGTGCCCGCCGGGGACGTCGTCGCGCTGGAAAACGACGCCGATGAACTCCTCAGGCTAATACGTGGCGGCCGGGAACTACCGGCCGAATTCGTGCAGCGACTGCGAGTGATCGCCGACTAGCGGGCCGGCCGCCACGACCTGGATTGAAGGGTAGCGCCGCAACTCAGTGGGGAGACTGGGGAATGAAGCTGATCTTGTTGACGTTCCTCCTAGTGATGATTGCGGTGGTGTCGGTGGTTGTAGCGCGTCGGCGCCGGGAGCAGGCCCGGGCGGAGCGCGCCAGGGCTTTGCGCGCTGAGCGGGAGAAGAGACGGCGGGAGCGCATTCCGAACGTGTCTGCGAACCTCCGCGGCTCTACCGGCCCTGAACCGCCTGCACCGGATTCCGACCGCCGCTGATCCGCGCCGCCGAGATTGGTCATGTTCGAATGGAAGCGAAGGAAGAAGTACAGCGGCGCGGAGGTCATAGCACGCGATGGTGCGTGCGACGCCGCACGGTCACTCGCGAACTTGCGCTTACTGTCGGCGGATGTCCCGCCGCTGCCGCTCAAGACCTGTGATCGCCCTGCGACGTGCAAGTGCAAGTGTCGGCGCTTCAACGATCGGCGTCGGTCTGAGTGATTCAGCTTCGTCGCTCATCGGTCCGCGAGTGTCAGCAGGATGAACGCGGCGGTGCCAGCGTCAGCATCCTCTGCTGGCTCAATCACTTGCAGCAATGAGTTCAGCTAGCAGGCAGCAGGCTGTAATGTCTTTCGACGCGAGCGCGTGAATCTCCTACAAAGAGATCCGCCGGCACACTCTGCGGCGAGTCACGCAATCGGCGCCGCCTGGCGAAGTCAATCAGAGCAGAGCGCCGCTGCGTCAATGGGTGCTGTCGTTGCCATTTGCGCTCCGATACCTATTGTTAACCTGACATGAGGCGCCTCGCCACGTTGCTGATGCTCGTACTCGTCGCCTCGATTGCGATTATGCTCTGGGAGACGGGGGCTTTGCATGCTCCACGAAACACGTTTCCTACAACGAGGCGGGCGCGCGCGCCGCGAAACTCTGATGGTTCACGAAACCTTTCGAACGCCGACGGCGCCATGCCGCGCACGCGGAGAATTCCGTTCTCATCGTGGCTTCCGCGTTGCGGCGATGGCTGCATTACTTTGCAGCGCGGCCGGGAATGTCAATGCTGCGGACAAGATCTTCTGGGCGAACGAACTTGGAAACTCGCTCCGCGTCGCGAATCTTCCGGGCGGCACGGACGTCGAAATACTTGACGGCGCAGCTCTGGGTAGTGGTCCCTGCGGGGTCGCCATCGACGTCACGGCAGGCACGAGTGGCACCGTCTACTACGCCGATTTCTTTAGCAACGGAATATGGGCCAGGGACCTCGCTACGGATGCTGTCACGTCCGTGATCGAGGGCGAGAACGGAGCCTGTGGTGTCGCGGTCAATCCGGCGACCCAGACGATCTACTGGGCCACGGTCACCGACGGCAATATTCGGGCCTTGAAACTCGACGACCCCCTCGCGGAAGTGCAGACGCTGTTCGGCGGCCAGGACGGACCGGCCGGGGTCGCTATCGATCCCGCAGGTGGCAAAATCTACTGGAGCAACGCGTCGGGCGGCGCCATCCGACAGGGCAATCTGGACGGTTCGGGCTCGGTTCAGGACATCGCTTTTTTCGAGTCAACCCCACTTGGCGTGGCGCTCGATCTCGCCGACGGAAAGATCTACTGGACCAACCGGGATTCAAACGCGATTCGACGCGCGGATCTTGACGACCCGAGCACGCCGGAGTACGACCCGGGCACCGCGGAAACACTGCTCGTTGCAGGTTTTCCGGGAACGCCTGCCGGGGCCTTGGACGGTCCGTTCGGCATCGCCATCGACCCCGATGGCGGTCGTTTCTACTGGGCCAACTGGTCAGGAGACACGATTTGGAGCGCGCCCATCGACGGCTTGACTGCGCCGGAACAGCTTGGCTCCGGACCGTATGGTGATTTCCCCAATTTTCCTGTGCTACTCCGCGCACCGGCGGGGATTGCGGCTCCGACCATTTCGGGCAGTGCCGCCGTCGGTTCCGAGCTCACCTGCAGCGAGGGGATCTGGGAACCGGACCAGCTCGGGGCGTTCTTCTACACGGCGCCGCACAGCCTCGCATACGAGTGGCTCCTTGATGGGACCGCCATTGCCGGCGCCGAGGGATCAGTGTTCACACCCACGTCGCCCGCCATCTACTCCTGTCGGGTAACCGCGTCGAACGACGCGGGGTCCACGGCACAGACCACAACGGCGTTGACAATACGACCGACGCTCTCGCTCGCGAAATTCTACGACGCCAACGCGGATGGCGATAAAGATACGACCGAGAGCGCAATCAACGGTTGGAAGGTCGAGGTTGACGGCTTCGGTACGCACCTGACGCCCAAGACACTGTCTCTCAACGCTGGGAACTATGTTGTCCGCGAATTCGCCCCGACGCAGAGCAACTGGGTGGCGACCACGCCAAAAGTCGTTCAGCAACAGCTGGGAGCGCACGATCAAACGACCGTCACGTTCGGCAATGTCTGCGTCGGCGCTGGCGGCGGGCGCGACACCGGGTTCTGGAAGAACAAGTCGGGCCAAGCACTCGTCACAGCCGCGGACCTAGACGCGCTGACAAGCCTCAATTTGCGGACCAAAGCCGGTGGGAATTTCACTCCAGCAGGCTTTAGCAGCTTCGCGAACTGGATAGGGAAGGCGTCAAGCACCAACATGGCCTATTCGCTTTCGGCGCAACTCGCGGCGATGACGCTCAACGTCCGCCATGGCATGGTCGACCCCGGTCGGTTGATCCAGGCACTTGGCACCTTGAGCGACAATCCGCAGGGTTTCGCGACGGTCGGGGACGTGATGGCCGAGGCGAACACCGAGCTGGGCGCCCATGCGGTGGTGACCGGTGGCAGCCCGTTCCGCACCTACCAGGTGGCATTACAGGACGCGCTCTTCAGTGCCAACGCCAACAAGACGTTTGTCCAGGCGGCGCCCTGCGCGTTCACTTTCCGGTAAGACGCGCCGACCGGTGACCGACATCGAGCAGAAAGGGCCACCCGATCGGTGGCCCTTTTTGTTTGGCGACACACCCGCGCCAGTGCCACCACCATCCGTAGGCGCCGAAACGGCAACACTGCTTCCGAAAGTTGGGGCTCATGCGTTGTCACTGCCGGAGTTCCTTACGTTATCCACGTGACATATCGCGGTGACTCCGGACTGGAGGTGCCAAGCGATTGTTAGGACCGATCCTGACTTAGCAAGAGTCGAAGTTGCCTGAAGAGTCAAAATTGCGGGTGCCGCATAGGCTACTGGGCGCAGCAAACAGCGGAATGCCCGGCCACGCGCCCGGCGTCTTGCTTCTGGGCCAACGCAGCAGAGACTCGCATCGCCCGGCCGCGCAGGCTGGCGCATGGACGCAATACCCACTGGGCCGACGGCTACCCCCTGCCAGCAGCGCATCACGCAGCGCCTTGCCCAGGAGGAATCCGTAGGGAATCTCGGCGCTCCCGAACAGTGCACATAACCCCTCAAATCCCGCCCTCCTGGCGCACGCAGGCCCCCTGGCCTTGCGTCTGAACCGGAATCGGTCTAATAAATTGGCGTCAGGGACAAGAATAAGAGAGGTCCATCATGAACCGGATCTACGTCCTACTTTTCTCAATGGTATTGACGACCATTCTGCCCGGCTGCGAGAAGATGCCGCCGACGCCGGAGGAGGCGGCCGCCGGAGTGCCTCCAAAGACGATCCCGATGACCGATGCCATCCCGCTCGAATACGGGGACTTGGTCGGCGTGGCCGCCACAGAGACTCCGGGCTGGGCGCTGCTCTATTTCCAGCGTCCGGACAAGTCGCTCGTGGCGGTCTATGTAAACGCACAGCGCGGCATTATCTGGGACAAGGTCGTAGATATCCCGCGCCGATGAGCAGGTGACATCATGAACAACACGCTTAACTCGATCACCCGGTTCGTCTTTGTCTTTGCCGTGCTGGCTGCGGCCCTCGCGATCTTCGAGCGCTTGGCGTACGCGATGGGGTACACGCTGCTGCGCGGAACGATTTCCGGCGGGCGGCTGCTTGAGGTCTCGGCGATACTCGCCATATTTGTGATTGCCTTGCTCTTGCGCGAGATCAGGGACGTATTGCGTGCCCAGCGCTGAACAGCGCGGGCGGGCGTCGAGCTGATGGAGCGGCGACGCGACCTCTGGGCGATCGCCGTCGCGCTCGCCTGCGGAGGGCTGCTGCTGGCATCGCCCCGGGCCTTCGCGGCCGACGATGTGCGTGCCGCGTCGGGCCGCTTCGAATTTGCCCCAGTGCCCGAACACGCATTCGTCGTGGGATTGCCGGAAACCGTGCAGCTCGGAATCTGGCAGCTCGACCCGGCGAATCCCTGGCCGGCGGGAGAGCAGACGCGTTCAACGGGCTGGGCGTCGCGATTCCCGACCCGGCTTGTGGATGCGGAGACTGGAAAAGCGGTCCCGGGCCTCGAATACGACGGCCGCACGGGCGAGCTCCGTTCCACGGGCGACGGCGCGCGCGACCTCAGTGTTCGCCTGGAACGAACCGACGCACGGATTGCGAGCAACACCTTTCGCATTCGCGTGCTGACACCAACCCACGTGTTCGGCGATGGCGCCGCGGCGGCGAACCGCGAGCATCGCTGGGGCGCGAAGGTATGCGAGCCGCCCATGCAGTTCGCCGCCTGCCGCAAGAGCTTCAAGGGGGCAGGCTCAAGCGATGCCGCGCCGCTGGTAGTGCATATCACCCCGGGCAGCTACACCGGGGACTTCTTCCTCGGTAACCAGCGCTTCGTCTACGTGCTGGGCGACCCGCAAAAGTGGCCACAGCTGAATCGCGACTCGCTCGACGTTGGCCGGTTCGAGCGGGCCACGTTCCATAATCTCGCGCTGAACTCGACGCGGATCGGCTCGCCATCCGCGCGAGATGACGCTCCGTCGACCATGCTGCTGTCGAGCATCCGCCAGTGTTGCGAGATCGCGGTGCGAAACGGTGTGTCAAACCCGCACGGCGTCACGAAGCAGCCATGGACCGTGACGGTGTGGAACTTCGAGGGCTCGGGAATGGGTGACCCGGGCAACACTGTGCACCAGTTCTATATCGAGGGCCGGCCGCAATCGACCTTCGAGCTCAACAACGTCCGCATCCTCGGAACCCGAGGCTCGAGCGCCATCAAGTCGACGATGCAGAACGTCGCCGTGCGGCACAGCCTGCTCTCGGTGTCGGAAACGCCGGGCGATGTGTCCGGCGGGAGCCTGATGCACACGCCGATCGATGTGCCGGCGGTGTCGAGCCTGGTCGTCTACGGCAACCGGTTCCTGCTCTATCGGGCACCGACGACGAAGAACAAGCCGGGTCGCCAGGGCGTGCTGTCGGGCGCGATCTTCCTGCGCCTCCGCAAGCCGGGACTCAAGGGGTCGGACATCCCGGCCTACCCGGATCTGTCGTGGGATCCGCCGCGCAGCTCGCAGACGACCATGAGCTCACCCGGCGAGGGCTGGTCGGCGGGACCTGAGACCTACATAAGCGAAGACTTCTGGAAGGCAGTGCGCAAGCGACCAGTGACCGACCCGGCCAATCCGCTGACGTTCAAACACTTCGTGGGCTTCAACCGCTTCGAGCAGCTGCCGGGCTCCCTCCCGGTCACCGTGCTTCGCGACGACGGGACCCGCCCGGCCGAGCCGGTCAACCAGTTCGGTCCGGGGCGGCCGCTGCGCGTGCCGCCGGCCTGGGTCGAACGCAGCGTCACCTTCCTGGCCGGCAATGAGTTGGACGGGTTCGGCGAGCAGCCGCGCTTCGAGCTACGGTCGAGCGAGCACATGAAGGAACCGGCAGCCGGCGCGAACTGGCCGCGCTCGAAGGAAGAGGACTTCCCGCACACCTTCACGGTCGATGGCGAGCTGCCGGCGTGGTTCAGGCTTTAATGGGAGCCCTGGCGAGGACCCGGGGGACCACTACGTCGCACCGGCAAGGAGCGATCGCACCTCGCGCGGCGGGTGGGTGGCATCGCTACGCAACCCTATAGTAAGCTATCGTACGGATCTGCTGATTGGGCGAGCAAAGGACTCACCAATGAACGCATCGACCGATATCCCGGGACATCAGTCGGCCATGGACATCAGCCTCGCGACCCTGGCACCGATGGGCGATGGCTTGTTCGCCAGACTGAATGAGCTGCGAGCGCAAGACCCGCTGTTCTGGAGCGACCTCTCGCAATGCTGGATCGTGACCGGCCACGCGGAGATCAACGAGGGGTTCAGCGGGACCCTGCCGCTCCTCAACGGCAAGATGGAGGCCGTGCTTTCGCGTGTGCTGCCGCCCGAGGAGCTGCACCGCCGGTACCCGAACACGCTGCGGTACATGCCTCGGATCCTGCCGAACATGGACGGTCCCGAGCATGCGCGGCTGCGGAAGCTGTTCGTAAAGGCCTTCAGCCGCAAGATCGTCGAGGACCTGCGGCCGTACGTGCGTGAACGGGTCGCAACCGTCCTGGATCGTGCCGAGGCGGCGCGCGAGCTGGAATTCAACGAAGGGGTCGCCCGGCAACTCCCCGGCGCGGTGATCCTGCGGCTTCTCGGAATGTCCGAGTCCTACCTCGATCGCCTCAAGGCATGGACCGACGGGGTGACGCGCGCCCTCACGTCGTTTGACCCGAAGCTCGAGTGGCTGGATGAGCTCGAGGTCGTGGTCACCGAGATGGTGGCGATCTTCGAGCAGGAGATCCAGGATCGACGAAACGCTCCGCGCGGCGATTTCATCAGTGCGCTGGTGACCACGGTCGACGCCGGTGACACGCTGACTGTCGACGAGATGATCGCTGCGCTGATTCTCGTCATCATCGCGGGCCACGACACGACCAGCAACTCGATGACTCTGGGTGTTCGGGCGCTGGACCGGAATCGCCCGGTGTGGTCAGAGATCCGCGCACAACCGGAGCGCAGCGTCGACGCCGCGATCGAGATCATGCGCTACTCGGCGATGTCCGCCGGACAGCCGCGTCTCGCGGCCCAGGACTTCGAGTGGCGCGGGCGGAAGATCCGCAAGCACGACCTCGTCATGCTGCTGATCGCCGGCGGTAACCGTGACCCGAAGGTGTTTCCGAACCCCGAGCGGCTCGACGTCGCGCGTGCCAACGACCAGTCGCAGACCTTTGCGCCGGGGCTGCATCACTGCATCGGTCACCTGCTCGCAAAGCTGCAGCTGGGAGAGTTCTTTGCGGCCCTGACGCAGAGATTTGACCGCGTCGCAGTCCTCGAGGAACCGGAGTTCACGCCGAACCTGGTGTTTCGCGCCGTCACCGGCCTCAAGGTGCGGTTTCATCCGCGCGAGTCCTGATCGACCGCTGACGAGCAACCGACGCGGCAGACTATTCGCGAAAGCGGCGGCGGGCGCCGAGCATGCGCCGTCGCAGCGACTCGCTGCGTGCAGCAGCAGACATCACCGGTGTCGCCGGGTGCAGGGCGCCGCGGATCGCATCGGCGCTCACGGTGCGGAGCGTCACTTCGGGCGGCTCGCCCGGATAGAGCACTCGCACGCAGATCAGCCCGAGCTCGTGTCCCACCGGGTCGAGCCAGTTCGGCACACCGGGATCGCCCGTCGAGATCACGGCGCGGAACACGCCGTCCGGGTCGAGCTGCCCCTGGTGCGCGTTCAGCGAGGTCTGACGGATGTCGTACTCCTGGCTTTCCCAGAAATTGTTCATGACCTGGATGGACCAGTACCGGCACCTGGGCGGACGGAACTCCAGCACGACGGCCCGGCCCTGCCTGATGTCGAAATGGCCTTTGCCGTAGTGCAGCCCGTCCATCCCTGCGGAGGAAAGCGAGAAGAGGCAGCGGTCCTCGGGCGCATCGAAGTAGGTCTCGATCCGACGCTCGAGATGCCGATACCAGCCCGGAATCCAGCCGATCAGCCGATCGACTCTGCGCGCGATGTCCCCGCTCGAGGGCACGGGCGGCGGATACGTCGCACCGATGCGCTCGATCACGAGATCGGCGGGAACCTCGTTCTCCCAGTCGTAGAAATACTGCCGGACATACAGCCATCGTGCGCTGGGATCCAGCCGCACCCAGTTGCCGGGCTGCGACGTGGCGCTGAGCACTATATCAAGATTGCCTGAGGCATCGGCCCGGACGTCGGGCAGAGTCAAGAGACTCTTGTGCGCCGGTCCGGCCAGGAAGTGCCCGTCCATGATCTGCACTTCAACGATCTGGGCGGTGCCACGTCGGCCGCTGATCCGGTACGTGTGCTCAGAGGAAACGGTTGCGTGGAAGTACGTGCAATCGGGGTTCGAATTGCCGTAGGGCAGGTACGCATCGAAGAGCCGCACGAGCACCGGGTAGCCCGGATCGTCCACCTCGAGCGCGGTCAGGAACATGCCCCGCAGCACGCGTTGCAGGTAGCGCACCGCGCGTCCCCGCGACACCTCGTCCTGCACTCGCGAACCAGAGGTGACATGCGCGCCCGCCTCGCGAAGCGCATCGAGCAGCCGGTTCCACTGCTGCTCAACCGCGCGATGTGCCGATGGCCTCGTACTCGTTGACATGTTGAGCACGCTCACCCGGCGAGGAAGGGAGCAAACCGTTCGCAGTACGTGCCGAATACCCGGGTGACGTCGGCCGGAGCGAGTCCGAAGTCAGCAAGCTCGTAGCGGTGGCGGCCGTGCTTGTGCTGCTCGTTGCGCAAATCCCATTCGCGCATGGCGGCGAGCGACGTTTCCGGCAAGGGGAGCCCGGCGGCGGCGTAACAGCGTTCGATCACGCTGGCGGCATCCTTCACGATATCTCCATAAGGGACATCGACAAAGCAGTGGGTGCCCTCGAGCGCGGCGCGATCCTGCTGATACTTCTGCATGCGTTTGCCATAGATCCGCATCGCGTACTCCCCGACCTCCGTGGGCTCGTCCCGCGTGCTCGTCGAACGGCGAGACGCGCACAGGAGGGCACAGAACGACGATACGGCGACGGTCGGGTCGCGATGACAGTGCACGATGGTCGCGTCGGGGAAATGCCGCAGCAGCAACGGCAGGTAGCCGAGGTGGTGCGGCGCCTTCAGCACCCAGGGCCGGCCCGTGGCGCCATCGGTGCGCTGCGCATGCTGCATCAACCGCGTGAGCCACACGTACCAGCTGTCGAAGGGCTGTCGGTCGAGCCAGGACTCGTACGACGGCGTGTGAAACGAGGAGGTATTGAGGTGCGACAGGAAGCTGAGCTCCATGCCGAAGTACTCCTCGTCAGGCTCGGTGGCGAGCATCGGGTGCGCTGCATAGACATCCGGGGTTCGGTTGCGGATCGCCTCGACGAACTGTTCGGCTGCGTGGATGCGCGGGTCGCCGCTCGAGCCCGGAGGCGCTGGCGCGAGGGCGCGCACCGGGTAGAGAAGGCGCCAGAGCGGCAATTTCTGCATCACGGGGTCCGCGCCGATCATCCGGTGCAGCTTGGTGGTCCCGGACCGCGGCAGGCCGAGGATCACGATCGGCGACCGGATCGACTCCTGTTCAAGCGTCGGATCGCGGCGAAACTCGTTCTGCAGCAGCAGCCGATTGGCAAGTACCCTGATCAGGCCCAGCCGCCTGCCAGCCGCGCCGCCCGGGGTCAGTGCGGCCTCTTCGTTGAGTGAGCGCACCAGCGTGCGCAACGACTCGTCGGGATCCGGCTCGCCGAAGTCCGACAACCCGGTCGCTTGCCGGGCCGCTGCGATCAGCTCGTCAGCGTCGAGCCGTACCTCGGCATCGCCGACCGCAGCCTGCGCGCCACCGGCGGAGACGACGGTATCGACGCCTCGCGTGCCAGCGCTCACCGGCCCGCGGTCCCGGCGATCAATTCGGCGTCCGGACGCGACTTGACCAGCACGCCGCCTTCGACGTTGATGTGCGATCCGGTCACGAACTCGGACTCGTCGGAGGCGAGGTAGATGGCAGCGTTGGCGATGTCGTCCGGTACGCCGAGACGGGTGAGATGCCGGACGCGATAGGCCCGGTACTTCTCCGGCGTGTCGACCTGGCTCTGCGAACCCTCGTGGACGATCAGGCCTGTGATGATCGCGTTGACCCGGACGTTGAACGGGCCGTAGTCGAAAGCCAGCTGTCGGGTCAGCGCCGACAGCGCGCCCTTGGCGGCGCTGTAGGCCGGCAGCATGGGCATGCCCGTCACGGCGGCGATCGAGGAGATGTTGACGATCGAGCCTCCGCCTGCCTTGATCAGGTGGGGCAGGGCGTACTTGCAGCACCAGAAGGGACCGTAGAGCGTGACCTTGACGATACGGTCGAACGCGTCTGTCGACAGCTCGTGCGCCCGCCGATCGGTCCCGCTCTGGATCAGGTCGACGGGCCCCGCGTTGTTGACCAGTACGTGCAGCGCGCCAAAGGTGCTCACCGCGAACGCGATGCTCGCGCGAACCTCATCCTCGACGGCCGTATCCATGCGGTGGAAGGCCGCCTGCCCGCCGTTGCGCTCGATTTCGTCGACGATCGCGCGGCCCTTTTCCTCGCGCCGCGCCGCGATCACGATTCGGGCACCCTGCTCGGCAAATCGGCGGGCCATCACGGCGCCGATGCCGCTCGTGGCTCCGGTGATGAAGGCCACCTTGTCCTTGAGCCTCACGTGGCGTCCCCGTGCGTGCTGTTGGGGCGAGAATAGATCACTTGATCCATTCCAGCAATCGCGCTTGAATGACGGCAGAGGCTGACAATGACACGGGATGGCGGATCCGGATGTGACTCGCCAGCCAACGCGGGAGGAAGCATGAGGTCAGTATCGAATAGTTCCACGAGGACGTCCGTTCCGGCGGCGGCACCCGCGCGAGGTGGTAGCCGGCGCCGACCGGGACGACCTGCGCGTCGGAGCGGCAGCCAGGTCTCGGTGAAGGAGCGGATGCTGGCCGTGTCAGCAGGGCTTTTTGCCGCGAAGGGGTATCGCGCGGTCAGCATCCGGACCATTGCGCATCGCTCGGGTGTCACGCTGTCGAGCCTCTACCACCACTTCGGAGACAAGCGCGCGCTGTACCTGCGCGCCCACCTGAGCGAGTTTCAGCGGTCGTCCGCCCGGCTGGAAGCCGCCCTGCGAGTGGGCGAGCGACCGGAGGAGCGGCTGCTGTCCTTCGCCACCGAGTTGTGCCGCGTGCTGTCGGACCCGGGGCCGCCCTTCCACCTGCCCGCGCGCCACTGGCTCGAGGGGGACCCGGATG
>Ga0075418_10003698_pt1 | contig 17416 bp, 16 predicted proteins | sample SoiMetdeltSBSDD2_FD_81776 | JGI IMG/M metagenome (GOLD analysis project Ga0075418, IMG submission 81776) | Bulk soil microbial communities from a Populus tree surrounding site in Tennessee, USA - Soil MetaG P. deltoides SBSDD2 | ecosystem: Environmental > Terrestrial > Soil > Tree plantation... | reverse complement strand
GCTCTTCAATTCTCTTCACCCAATGCGGATGTGTATGACCAATACTGATAACAGCATGACCGCCATAAAGGTCAAGATACTGTTCACCTTTATCATCCCATACATAAGAGCCCTTTGCTTTTATGATAGTAACATCATTGATCGGGTATACATCGAATAGGTTCATTAAGTTCTAAGTTTTAGGTTATAAGTTTTAAGCATTGTTCCTCACTTTTGCTATTAAAGCAATAAGCATGGCTTTTATTTCATTTATTGTTTTTAATAATTCTTCAAAATCTTCAATCTTCAAATATTTTAAATCTTTCGATAGGATCAAATAATACTCAGCTTCATTTGCGGAACCCAGCGCGATGTTTAGAAAATTCGCAAAATCAAGCTGCGAATTCTTACCACATCCTTCCGCAATATTTGCCGGAATAGATGCAGACGCTCTTCTGAGTTGGTTCGTTAGGCTATACATCTCATCTTTGGGAAAGAGTTTGGTCGTTTCATACACCTTTAAAGTAAACTGATGTACTTTCTCCCAAACTTTTAGATCTTTATAGTTCTGCATAGCTTACTACTTATAACTTATAACCTAGAACCCAGTCGCTTTTAAATTAAGACCTGCCGTTTCCTCTAATCCAAACATTAGGTTCATATTTTGAACTGCTTGTCCACTGGCGCCTTTTAATAGGTTATCAGTAACTGAGTGAACGACTAAAATGGCTCCAACTTTTTCCAGCTGAATGATACATTTATTTGTATTCACTACTTGTTTTAGAAATACCGGCTCACTTGTTATATGCGTAAATGGATGACCGGTATAAAAATCTTCATACAGTTTGTTGAGTTCAACAAAGCTTACCTCGCATGGCAATTGTGAACTAACAAAAATTCCTCTTGTAAAATCGCCTCTCCACGGCACAAAGTGTAACCCCCCCGTTGCGCCGGTCTGCGGCGAGCTTGGAAAACTTTTCTGTAATTGATGAAGTGATTCATGAATCTCGCCAAGATGCTGATGCGTTAATGTTTTATAAGCTTGTATGTTATTCTCTCTCCAGCTGAAATGTGATGTTGCTGTCATCGATTGCCCGGCACCCGTGCTTCCGGTGATTCCGGTTGTATACACACCTTTCAGCAAACCAGCTTTTGCCAAAGGCAATAATCCAAGTTGAATAGTTGTCGCAAAACAACCGGGATTAGCAATACTATTTGATTTTTTAATATTGTCTCTATTCAATTCAGGAAGTCCATAAATGAATTTCCGATTTCCGATTTCGGATTGTGGACGTAATCTGAAGTCGTTGGCGAGATCAATTATTTTAACCTTGTCAGTTAATTTATTTTCTTTCAAAAACGTTTTTGACTCGCCATGACCTAAACAAAGAAAGATCACATCAACATCATCATTCAAGTCACCTGAGAATTGCAGATCAGTATCACCAAGCAGATCCTGGTGAACAGAATGGACAGGCTTGCCGGCATTGCTGCGGCTATGAATAAAAGAAACAGCTATATCCGGATGGTGGATCAATAAACGAATTAATTCGCCACCCGTATACCCTGCTCCCCCGATTATGCCTGCTTTTATACCCCCAGCCCCTGAAGGGGAGCGTTGGTATTTTTCTTTATTTGAATTTTTCTCCATTAACCCACGCTTAATATTTTCTATTTCTAGTTTATTTGGATTTTTGAATTTTGCTATTTGGAATTTTCTTTCTGAACAGCATTCCAAATACTCGTTTGATTTCCAAAAATCTTACTGAATCCTCTTACGTCATCACCAGTAAATCCTGTATTCATCTCACCATACTTGCCAAACTTACTACTCATCAGATCGTATGTACTTTCGATACCGAGGATCTGGAAACGATAAGGCAGTAATTGAACAAACACATTACCTGTCACATTTTGCTGGCTGTTTTCCAGGAAAGCCTCGATATCTCTCATCACCGGATCAAGTATTTGTCCTTCGTGCATCCAGTTACCATAAAACTGTGCCAATGTATCTTTCCATTGCAATTGCCATTTGGTAAGTACATGTTTTTCCAATGCATGATGTGATTTTAAAATTATCATTGGCGCTGCGGCTTCAAACCCGACTCTTCCTTTTATGCCAATGATCGTATCGCCGACATGTATATCTCTTCCGATGCCGTAAGGACCGGCTATTGATTGTAAATATTGAATGGCTTCAGAAGGGTGTTTAAACTGTTTATCGTTTATCGTTTTTGGTTCTCCTTTGTCAAACCCGATCTTAATTTCCTCAGTTCCTGTTTTGGTTACCTGAGTCGGCCACGCTTCTTCAGGCAACATACCTTTACTGTTCAGTGTTTCTTTTCCGCCAACGCTTGTTCCCCATAATCCTTTATTAATAGAATACATTGCTTTTTCAAAATTCATCTCGACACCTTTCTTTTTCAAATAAGCAATTTCTTCTTCGCGACTCAATTTCAAATCGCGGATAGGTGTGATGATCTCAACACCGGGGATCATGATATGAAAGATCATATCAAACCTTACCTGGTCGTTGCCGGCGCCGGTACTGCCATGGGCAACTGCTTTTGCCTGTAATTTTTTTACATGCTCAGCAATATGCAACGCCTGGCTAAGTCTTTCTGCAGAAACTGAAAGGGGATACGTATTATTCTTTAAACAGTTTCCGAAAATGAGGTATTTGATAATACGATCATAATATCCTTTTACTGCATTTACGGATGTATGCGTTTTTACTCCAAGTTTATAGGCATGTGCTTCGATCTTTTTTAATTCATCATCAGTAAAACCACCAGTGTTTACAATAATACTGTGTACCTCGCAGCCTTTTTCTTCGCTGAGATATTTTACACAATAAGTTGTATCAAGTCCACCACTAAAACCAAGTACAATTTTACCCCCAGCTCCGCCTTCCGGCGGAGAGTTTTGAAGATTTCTATTGGTTGAATTATCCATTATTTGTTATCGGGTTCGAAAATGCTAAATAGAATTGTTGAAGATGAACGGAGCGTCGCAACTAAAGTTCAATAGTAGTAATGCTGCCGGTCACATTTTTATATATTAAAAAAGTATTGTAGGAATGTTTTTGGCTTTGCACCTTCATTATCACCATTCTCTTCTTTCTTTTTTAAAAATGGTTTTAATAGTTTCCATCGTTTGAATTGAAGCAAGCGTTCCAGGCCTGTTTTGTTTTCTTCAAAGAATTGTGTTGTTTCCTCAGGTTTATAATGATCTTTTGGATCGTAGAGCATGGCAGTACACATACAGATCTTTCTTTCCTTGCTCATGAGGATTTCATAATTCACACAGCTTTTACATCCGGCCCAGAAGGCTTCATCTTGCGTGAGTTCAGAGTAGGTCACTGGCTCGTAGCCCAGTTCACTATTAATTTTCATTACAGCAAGTCCCGTGGTGAGGCCAAAGATTTTTGCATCTGGATATTTTTCTCTGGAAAGGTTGAAGATCTTTTTCTTTATGGCTTTGGCAACGCCGGTTTTTCTGAATTCAGGCGCAACAATAAGTCCACTGTTGGCAACATATTCCCCATGGCTCCATGTTTCGATATAGCAAAAGCCAACCCATTTACCGTCAGTTGTGACAGCAATCACAGCCTTACCTTCCTTCATCTTATCGGCAACATACTCCGGGCTGCGCTTAGCAATACCAGTACCTCTTGCCTTTGCACTTTCAGCCATCTCATTTGTAATGGCTTCTGCATAATGCACGTCATCAGGAGTAGCTACACGAATAATTATATTTTGATTGTCCAACTTAGAAATATTGATTTGATAAGGATGACCAATCCGATAATCATGCGGGGTGCAGTTCACTGACAGGGACCATGGTGAGGGGCTTGTCCTGTCAGAATGCACGTCGAGGTCGTGGAGAAAACGCAAACACATCAAAAGCTACAGCATATACTTCTGTAGCATCCGGCCCATGAAAGGCGACCTGCTTGGTATGTGTTAAAAGGTTTGTCACTTACAGTGATTTTAATTTAGACGACAAAAATAGAATAATAATGTAAAAACAACTGTTTTTTTTTGCTAAAGTTTCCGATGATTCATGGGGTTGTTTTATAAATGAGTTCTGTTAGTTAGGATATATTTGTGTAGAAATAATTCAGCATGCAAGACCCGGTGACACAAAAGACCTCGCGCAAAAGTTTTCGCAAAGGTTTCCGCACCTTCATTTTGGTTGTCGTGGCTATTCTTGCACTGGCTATTTATTGGTTTTATTTTAACATAAAAAGTAATGGCGACAGGAAAGGTGTGCTGATAAAGTTCAGTCACAAAGGAAATATTTTTAAAACGGACGAAGGTGAAATGTGGTTGGGCTGCCGTCAAACGGTGAACGCCGAGAAATATTTTTTTTCCGTGACGAATGATAGCATAGCGACAGTTCTAAAGAATCTGCAGGATGAATGCTTGCAGCTTGAATACAAAGAATACAGAGCGACACTTCCCTGGCGTGGCGACAGCAAGTATATTGTTTACGGGGTAAAAAAGATCGAACCTTATTTTTCAAGGTAAAGAAGAAAAATTGCCAGCCGCTTATGAATATCGGGCTTGCTTTTTTTCCAATCGGCAACTGATTTTGTTTTGATGATTTCGTTCTCACTGGTGAGATCAACGGCTATGCAAATTTTTGTTGATGGCTGGCAGTTGAAAAGCAAAGCATCGATCAATTGATTGTTGCGGAAAGGGGTTTCTATAAATATTTGAGTACAATTTTTTTTTGCTGATTCGGCTTCGAGCTCTTTAATTGTTTTGTTTCGTTCATGATCTTTTATTGGTAAGTAACCATGGAATTTAAATTGCTGACCATTCATGCCACTGGCCATTAACGCAAGTAAGATCGAATTTGGCCCAACCAATGGCTTTACTTCCACATTCATTTCCTGGGCGATGGCAACTAATTGTTGACCGGGATCAGCAATTCCGGGACAGCCTGCTTCGCTGATAATGCCGATTATTTTTTCTTCATTTAATTTTTTTCGAAATGAAGCAGCGTTGGGTTCATCATTGGTCATTGTGAACCATTCATAATTATCGATCACGGTTTCTTTGTCAAGCTTTTTCAGATAGCGGCGGGCTGTTCTTTCATTTTCTACAAAAAGGACCTGGCATTGTTTTATAGCGTCTACTATATAAATCGGGATAGATCGTAGGCCTTCTTCATGAAGCAAGCTGGGAATTAAATAAACGGTTGTGGCCACACTAATCGGTTTTGACTTTTATAACACTAATGCTGGAAGCAATAATAGCAAAAGCCGGTGCAAATACGATCACAACATGCATAAGGTAAAAAACAATTCCATTACCAATCGATAAACCTTTGTGCCTGCCTGAATAGAAAACTGATTTTTGCAGCGTAAAATCATTTCTTGCTAATCCATAATCCAGCATGGAGAAACCATAATAATAACATTCAACTATTACCGCAATAAGTGGTGTTATCCATCCAACAACCGGAATAAGAGAAAGAAAGATCAAACCGATCATATAAACTGTTTGCCAGCCTGCATTGCGGAAGGCAAGCCGTATACCGCGTTTGGCATCCGGTAATATTTGTTTCAGGTTGAATTTGTATTCTCTATTTTCAAGTATGGCTTCAGTTTTTTCACTTAAATAGGCAAAGACAGGGGAACCAATGATCAATATCAGGTATTTAAATAAAGAGAAGTAGAAAAGGAACAACACCAGGCGAAGCATGATGCCCATCATTACAAATATGAAAGCAAGGAATGCATTACGTTCCTGTTGAAGCCAGGGTTCGATGCGGAGTTGCAGGCTCAACCAGGTGACAGCATCATTTGCTGAACGTGCAAATAAAACCATAGCCACAATAAATAGTAACGTATAAATGATGCCTGGAATAATTATCCATTTCAGCATTTTATGCTGACGGATAAATAAATTGGCTTCACCAAAAGATTGAAATGCTATGATGATTTCTTTCAGCAAGACATAAATTTGGGTAAATATAGTTTATTAAGGTACAAGGGACAAGGTTCAAGGCACAGGAGCAAAGAGTATTGACAATGGGTAATTGGCAATATGCAAAAATGAATATTGAAATAAAGTCTATTCATGTAAATGAAAAAATTAACACTATCATTTTATCAACGAACTGATGTTGTACAAATAGCTAAGGAGTTGCTTGGAAAAATATTGGTAACAAAATGGAATGCTGTTGAAACGTCTGGTCGTATTGTTGAAGTGGAAGCCTATAATGGTATAATTGATAAAGCATCTCATGCTGCAGGGGGAAGAAGAACGGATCGAAATGAGATCATGTACGGCGATGGCGGATTTGCTTATGTTTATTTATGTTATGGTATTCATCATTTGTTTAATGTGGTTACGAATAAAAAAGAGACACCGCATGCAATTCTTATCCGTGCTTTGGAGCCTATGAAAGGGATTGATATGATGCTGGAAAGAACAGGAAAAGAAAAATTGGATAATACATTAACAAAAGGTCCGGGCAATGTTTCAAAAGCATTAGGCATTTCATTTAAACAGCATAGCGGTCATTCGTTATTAAGTAAAGATCTTTTTATTGCAGAAGACGACTATGTTTGGAATAAAAAAGATGTAGCAGCCTCCCCAAGAATTGGCGTAGACTATGCTGGTGAAGATGCCAGCTTACCGTATAGATTCTATATAAAAGGAAATCCTTTTGTTAGTGGAAAACCAAAATAGATTGTATTTTCCCTGATAAATTAATTGCTTGGCAAATTTTTCGAAGCAACAGATCAGGTTTATTTCAATAGCAGCAGGCATTGCAGTTGCCTTGTTTTTTTATTTTGTAAATCCTTTTGCTGTTACCGAAAGAGCTACCATTGTTTTATCAATTGCTGTGTTAATGATCACCTGGTGGGTAACCGAGGCATTACCGATGCCTGTTGTTGCATTACTTCCACTTGTTCTGTTCCCGTTATTAAATATTGCTGATCTTAAAATGGTGGCAGTGAGTTATGGTGACCAGATCATTTTTCTTTTTATGGGAGGTTTTATGCTGGGGTTAGCAATAGAAAAATGGAATCTTCATCGGCGAATTGCGTTAGGTATTGTAAAGATCACGGGTACAAGTGGCGATAGAATTGTATTAGGATTTATTCTTGCTACAGGTTTTATCAGCATGTGGATCAGCAATACGGCCACCACCATGATGATGTTCCCAATTGCACTGTCTGTGATCCATGTAATGAAAGACAGTAATGATGGCAGAGGTAATATGAAGCATTTCAGTTTGGCCATGATGCTATCGATTGCTTATGCATCCAATTTTGGTGGCATTGCTACAAAGATCGGAACTCCACCAAACACATATTTCGCAGGGTTTTACGCAACCAATTATTCCAGCATAAGTTTTTTGGATTGGATTTTACTTTGTATGCCCATCGCTATTATTCTTTTGCTTTCATTATATCTGGTGCTTACAAAAATTCTGTTCCGTAATCATATTCGTTCGGGAGAAGCTGCCCGTAATTATATCCATGAAGAGTATCGGTCACTTGGCCGCTTGTCTGTGGCTGAAAAAAGGGTGATGACCATCTTTATTTGTACTGCCTTGCTTTGGATCTTAGCAGATCTGATCAATAAGGTACAGGATTATGTAACGTTGAATGATACAATGATTGCATTGTTATGTGCAATCGCTTTATTTATTTGCCCATCGGCTTCTCTGAAACATCCCGATAATTTGAATGAGACCGATGAACATGATTTTCACGGCGGGTTGCTTGAATGGGCAGACACAAAAAAAATGGCGTGGGGAATTTTATTATTATTTGGAGGCGGATTAGCCCTTGCCGCAGGCCTTGAAAGAGAAGGGTTGATAAAACAACTCGGAGAATGGTTGTCACATTTTGCCGGTGGAGGATTTACATTGGTGCTTATGGTTACCATTCTTTCCGTTTTTATTAGCGAAGTGATGAGCAATATTGCACAGGTTACAGTATTTGCACCAGTTGTTTGCAGTCTTGCTGTTGCCGTTGGTATGAATCCACTAATGCTTGGGATCGCTATGACGCTTGGTGCAAGCTGCGCCAGTATGATGCCCATGGGAACACCACCTAATGCAATTGCATTTGCCAGTGGTCATATTAAAATAAAGCAGATGATGAAAGCTGGGTTTGTAATGAATATTGTGTCGATCATTCTAATCACATTATTCTGTTGGTTTGTCCTTCCGTTAATAATGAAATAATGAGAGATTAATTAGGGACCTAAAATTTAAACCCTGTGCTTATTCCAAGCATTCCAACCGCTTTTTTCTCATCCCGTTTAAGTGTGCTTTCTAGATTAGTTTTATAACCAATAGAAACACTTGGGGTAATAAAGAAAAGATCATTGATAAGAATCATATAGCCCATTTCGAATGATGGGATAAATATTTTTGAAGTATGTTCTTCGGGTGTTTGTGTTCCAGCAAGCAATATTTTATTCGTGAAAAGATTGACGTTTATTCCAACAAAAAAATTATGCGGTCTTAGATCTGTATAATATCGATAGCCAACCCCAGCTCCTAAACCACCTTTGTTTTGATTGTAGTAATAATCTGATCTGGGATCTTCTGCCGCATAATAACCGATCATAGCATGAAAGGAATTATGAAATTTTGAATTGGCGGCTACATGAAGTCCAATAAACTTTCCATCTTTATACCATTGAAACTCGGCTCCAACATCAGTTGTATTATATCCTACTTCCATTTGTGCATGAGAAACAATAAAAAGAAACACGAATAGAAAAAGGGTAGTGGTTTTTTTCATGAATTGAATTTGCTACAAGATAAAATTTATATCACATATAAAAGGCGTGCCGATAATGAAGGTGGCCCTTGTTATGAATATGATCTGCATTATCCTGATCAGTCTTTACTGCTGGTTTTTACTGCCGCTAATTATGTAAGTTGAAAATCCTGAAGCCGGCACTGACTCCAATCAGGGTGATGAATCCCTGGCCAACTTTTTCACCTTCGGTTTTCATATTTATTTCCGCCCCGCTGGAAATAGATGGTGTAATGAAGGCCCAGTCATTGATAATAAATGTATATCCGATTTCGAATGTTGGTTGAATTGTCCATGTCGCAGTTTCACCGGTTTGTAAACCCTGCACCCAGTCAATTTTTTTTCTCCATAGGCTCGCTCTTGCCCCGACAAAGAATTTATGGGGAAGTAGTCTAAAATAATAACGATAGCCGATAGCGCCACCCCACCCGCTTCCTATTTCAATATCTTTCTCACTGTTATCATCACGGTTAATCTTATTATAACCAAGACACACAAGCACCGAATGATGCATTCTTGCATTAAAAGCGACTTGCAATGAAGTTATTTTACCAGAAGGATGCCATTGAAATTCTCCTCCGATATCATTGGTGTTGTATCCAAGTTCTTCCTGTGATTTTGCGCAATGGAAAAATAAAATGAGCAGAAAAAGGACGGATGCTTTTTTCATGGATTGAATTTGCTACAAGATAAAAACTTTTGTTGCAAAATGAAAAGTGATTATCGCAAAAGTAAAAACTAACACGAAGGACACTGCGAAAACACAACGTAAACGAAGAAGTTTTTATTTATAATCAGCACGTTGTGTTCGTTGTGCTCCCTGTTTCATCAACTTTTTAAGACAATTCAAAAAATAGAAATTGGCCGAAAAATAAGTATTGTTTGGTTGTCAAGCCACCCCATTAGGGAGAGTTAGTGGGGCTTTAGAATTTAGGACAATTCAATTTCTTTAAACTTCTGTCAACCGGTTTTTTAATATAGATAAGTGAGATCTCAATACCACCCCTTGAATTTGATGCCGGCTGCAGGCTTGAAATGTTTACATCATAAGTAGCGCCAAGCTGAACATCTCCGAATTCCAATCCTATGTAAGGAATGATCGCATCACTCACATTATTAAATCTTGCCCATGAGCCCAGGTAAACATTTACCGGGTTCTCTTCATCATAATTGAGATTTAAAGCGTAAGCGCCGCCGAACATAAGATTGTTGGCATTTGCCTGGAAACTATAATTCGCACTAAAGTGAAAAGCATTGAATTGATTTGCGGGCAGACGACCACCAGCTTGCAATGTTGTTCTTGAGTTAAGATAAAACTGTCCACCCTGGAAAGTTTCTTTCGGACGATTGATGTGATACATGGAAGCACCAACATAGAAATTATTGTAGCCATTCGTGCTTCCGTTATATAACACACCGGCATTAATGTCCATATATTTCACCTGCAACCCGCTTTGAGGAAAGATCTCACTTGTCGTACCGGTAAAACCTAGAGCTGTTAATTCATCTTCAAAGTCAAGTATTGCTACGTTAAGTCTTTTATCAGTATAGGTTCCCTGGAACCCAACACCGATCTGGTGATAACCATCTTCATCAAGACCTTTATGATAAGCAGTAGACAAAGAAAACTGGTTGGTGGTTAAAGCGCCATTACCATTTTGATCATTCATAAATAAAGCACCAACTCCCCAACGATCAATGTCCGATAAATAACCTCTTAACAAATGAAAATCTGCCGAAGCAGTTTTCGTAACAAATGCATTGTTGATCGATGGCCATTGATTTCGATAATTACCTGCTACGCGGAATATCCCATCAAACTTTCCTGTCAATGCAGGATTTAATGTAAGTGGCGAAGCGAAGAATTGAGAAAAGTTAGGATCCTGTGCTAATGCCACAGAACTAAGACCAAGCAATAGGGTTAAGAGGCGTGTCTTCATCACAAATAAATAGGGAAGTTAAATAGGAAAGTAAATGTACATTTTTTTAGAGACCGGCGAAACTTAAAATTTGCTGCTTTTAAGCCTGGCTCTTACTTCCAAAAGCCAGGTCGCCGGCATCGCCAAGCCCCGGCACTATATAGCCTTTGGCCGTAAGCTCTTCATCAATATCGCCACACCAGATCGTAGTTGATGGGGATTCCCGCTTTACGTATTCAATTCCCACAGTGCAGGCAATGGCACACACAACGTGGATCTCTTTTGGCGGTCCTTCTTCTTTTAAGAAATGAATTGTTTTTACCAACGAAGCTCCGGTAGCCAGCATGGGATCTGAAATAATAATTACCCTGTTTTCAAGATCGGGACAGCTTATGTATTCAAGACTTATTTCAAAAGAACCATCTTTTTCATGTTTGCGATAAGCTGCAATAAATGCATTATCGGCTTTATCAAAATAATTCAACAATCCGTTGTGCATGGGAATACCAGCACGCAGGATAGTTGCGAGCACAGGCTGGTCTTTTAATACTTTACTTGTTGCGATTCCTAGCGGGGTCTCGACTTCTATTTCTACGAATGGTAACACTTTGCTTATTTCATAGGCGGCTACTTCAGCAATACGTTCAAGGTTGCTGCGAAACCGCATCCTGTCTTGCTGAATATTTACATCACGCAACTCACCAATCCAATTGCTGATTAAGGAATGCTGTTCGCTTAGGTTTACAACCACGGTTTTGATTTTAGATTTACGATCGCGGATTTTAGATCGAATAGAAGTCGCAAATTGTCCCGATTCTAAAAACGTATTTTTACAAATCTAAAATCTCAAATCTAAAATCCGAAATTAATAATGGTTTATCGTGCTATCGGGGCATTGCTCTCTCCATCCGGTCTTTCTATTGCTTTTGCCGAATTTCATGAAAACGCAGGTGTATGGACCTACGAATTAAAAACTAACAAGAGTTATCCTGGCATCGAAATAAATGCTATGATAACCCAATTCATTGAAGACAATAATTTATACTACCAGGTCGCATTGATCACAACCCATGCTGAAATGACGGGTTGGTCATTTAACGGAGCTTCGATCGCTGCCGCATCTGACCTGCCCGTTATTACTGATCTAACGGCCATTGATATTGAGCTTGGCGGCAACGGTCAGTTTTATGTTACCGCATCAAAAAAATTGGGGATTACTGAAGAAATCCTTTCTGAGTTAAATAAAACGATATGTGTGGCATTTATGGGTATTCTTCGCTGGCGGGAAGAATATAATTTTTTATCTTCAACGACCGGCGCAATACGAAGCAGCATTGGCGGTGCAATCTGGCTTGGACAAGAGGCTTAGTATTTTATTTTTTCAACCTGAAGATTTTTAATTCTCCTGATTCAGAATTTTAATTGAAAAGTAGTTATGCAAAAGTCTGCTGTCAAAAAAGTGAGAAATTCCGCAAACGGAAATGGACATTCAAAATATCCGGAACCAGGATCGAAAGAAGAAAAACAGGTTTTCAAAAAACTTCAGGATAAACTTCGTCGCCACTTCGATATAGTTTTTTCAGACCGCCAGGCCCCCTGCACAGTAGTGGTCATTCCTTCTCTTTCGATGGACCCGGAAATACTATCCAAGATCAGTGGTATCAATCATTATGAGGAAAGGCTTCTTTGTATGCTTTTGTTATTGCGTATGCCACGTACTAATGTGATTTATGTAACCAGTGAAACGATAGATCCTGTAACAATAGATTATTATTTACATACATTGCCGGGAGTTACCGGGTATCATGCTATGCAGCGGCTTACTTTGCTGAGTTGCCATGATTCCTGTTCGAAACCGCTGACACAAAAAATATTGGAGCGTCCGCGTCTCATCGAACGTATTCGTCAGGCCATATTGCCGGACCATGAAGCACACATGGCTTGTTTTAATGTGACCTCACTCGAAAGAACACTTTCAGTGCAATTACAGGTTCCGGTTTTCGGTTGTGATCCCGATTTGTATGAGCTTGGCAGCAAAAGTAATGGCCGGAAGATCTTCAGGGAATGCGGACTAAAAGTTCCTTTGGGGTTTGAAGACCTACATTCAAGCCAGGATATCATAGATGCACTTACGGCCTTGAGGAAACAAGATCCTGGAATAAAGAGAGCCGTTGTAAAAATAAATGATGGTTTTTCAGGCGATGGCAATGCCCTATTCTCTTTTAGTGGATCTGGGAAAAAAACTGGTAGTAAAAATTGGATCAGGGAAAATTTGCAGCAAAATTTAAAAATTGTTTCTAACGATCTTCCTTACGATGTGTTCATGGAGAAATATAAACTGATGGGTGGGATAGTCGAGGCTTTTGTCGAAGGTAAAAAAAAGGAATCTCCATCAGTGCAGTGCCGTATTATGCCCAATGGCCTATGCGAAGTTCTTTCAACACACGACCAGGAGTTGGGTGGGGAAAGCGGCCAGGTTTATATCGGTGCTCATTTCCCGGCATCAAAAGAATATGCAGTCGATATTGGTAACATGGGAAAGCAAGTTGCAGAGATACTTCGCAACAAAGGTGTGCTCGGACGGTTCGCAATAGATTTTATATCTGTAAAAGAAAGAAAAGGATGGACACACTACCCGATCGAGATCAACCTGCGCAAAGGTGGAACTACACATCCTTATGTATCCCTGCAATTTTTAACGGATGGCAACTATAAAGCAGACGAAGGATTATATTATACTGCAAACGGGCAGGTGAGATATTACTTCTGTTCCGACAATCTGAAAAGCGAACAATTCCGCGGCCTCACTCCACATGACCTGATCGATATCGCTATGTTGCATAATGTTCATTATGATGGAACATTGCAGGAAGGGGTGCTGTTTCATCTTATTGGAGCGTTATCACAGTTTGGTAAACTTGGAGTTGTATGTATTGGTAGCTCACCTGAGCGGGCCGTTGAATTTTATAACAAGACTGTAGAGGTTCTCCAGTTGGAAACCGTTCATCAATTGTACACCCACTAATTTTTTTCGCGTACTTTTTTTTGAAAACAAGTTCTCCTTAAATTTAAAGGGTAAATTATTTTTCATTATGCATAGCAAAGAGCAGTTAAAGAGAATCTCAGAAACCTACTTCCAGGCATTGAGAGATAAAGATTTTTCAGCTATTCCATTCAGCGAGGATATTGCTTTCAGGGCACCACTTGCTCCTGGCGGTTCTCAGAAGCCAATAAAAGGAAAGCAAAATGTATTTGAACAATGGTGGAAACCATTAGCGCCAGCATTAGATGGAGCTACTATCAGGATCATTGATCATTATTACAATGATTCAATGACTGAATTAATTACGAAGGCTGATGTGACAATTGCGGTGCTTGGGGTTACTTTGCGTGCAGCAGACCGGTTCATTATAAATGATGAAGGTAAGATCATTGAGCAGGAAAATCATTTTGATGCAAGCCCCATGAAAGATTTTATCCATCACATTTGCCTGCGCTCTGTTGATTTTGATACAACCAAAAAATTTTATGGTGACACGTTAGGTTGGAAATTAGTTATGGATAAACCAGATCTGATCATTTACTTGACAGGCAGTGTATTTGTAGCATTTAAAAAAGCCGAGCCAAGAGATAAACAATATTCAACATTTAGTCCATTTGAAGTAGGACTTGATCATATTGCCATTACTTGCGAAACGGAAGAAGAGTTACATCAGTTTACAAAAAGGATAACCGATGCCGGGGTTGAAAATACCGGTGTAAAAATGGACGGAACATTGAACAAACTCTATGTTGCCTTCAAGGATCCCGATCGGATAGCCTGGGAGTTTTATATGAAGTAGTACACTGATTTTCCAAAGTTTGTACTTCCTTTTTCACGAACATAAATCTCCTCATTTCCGGTCGTATCCCTTTATTTTATAAGTCTTTAAGAAATCATTAATTTCAGTCATTAAAGACCGGAAAGAATAACTCCACAACAAATTCTTTCTCATTTGCCAATGATGAGTAATGACACTGCTATAGCATCACTTAAAGAGAAAATTGATGACCTTAACCAGGAGGCATGGGAGGTGCGGGTAAATGATTCGACAAAAGCTTTTCAATTAAGCGAGGAGTCTGTAAAGCTTGCACGAAGCATTAATTACACAAAAGGACTAGCTGAAGGACTTCGCTCACTGGGATTTGGTTATGTCAGGCTTTTCAAAAATGATGAAGCAGCTCCGCTCCTCAAGGAGTCTCTTTCTTTGTTTCAATCCTTAAATGATCTTAAAGGCCAGGCGGTTGTTTACGAATATCTAGGGATCATTGAGCGTAATTGGGGAAACTTAGGAGCGTCATTAGAACTGTTGCTTAAAGGATATGCTTTAATACAAAAAGTAGGTTCATTAGAAATTGAAGTGACAAGTTGTTACCAGATTGGCGTTACTTACAAACACCTCGGGAATCATGAAAGTGCTCTGGATTATTTATACCAGGCCCTTTCAATTGCAAAAAAGGCAGACTTTGCATTGATGGAAGCCTACGCTATCAATATTATCGGGTCCATTTATTTTGATAACGGCGATTATAGCCATGCGTTGGATTGTTACCAACAGGGTCTTGTTATTCGCCGGGGATCTCACGATAAATGGGGTGAAGCCGGCAGCCTGGACAATATCGGGTTCACTTATCTTAAACTAAATGATCTTGAGAAGGCAATTGATTATTGCAACCAAAGTTTAGCGATAAGTCAGAGTACGGATGATAAAAAAGGTGAAGCCAATGCCCTGCTTCATCTTGCTGAAATATATCAGCAAGCCGGAGATGTAAAGCAGGCTTCAAAACTTTCAAATGAAAGCCTTGAAATAAGAAAAACACGAGGAGACAGAAGAGGAGAAGCTGAAGTGCTTTTATTCCTTGCTGATCTGCATAAAAACCGCGGGGATGTCGAAGACCATCAAATTTTTGAATGGCTTTCAGGAGCATTAAAGATCGCGGAAGAAATAAAGGCACAGGATATTTTGAGCAAAGCGTATTATAATTTACATGAGTATAATTCGCACAAAGGGAATCTTAAAGAATCACTTACTCAGTTGGAAGCTCATCTGCAAATAGAAAAAGAGCTTCATAAGAACACGATCAATCAGAAAGTTGCCAACCTTGAAATATCTCATAAAGCAGAAGTCATCAGTGAGCGGAATAAAGAATTGACTGAATTAAATGAAAAGATTGAAAAGGCAAATGCTGAATTAAAGATCGAAGCTTCGTTAGAAAGAGTTAGGGCAGTTGCTATGGGGATGAAAGAACCCGCAGATATGATAAAGGTATGCCGGATGATCTCCGATCAATTACAGCACCTTGGATTTACAGATATCCGCAACGTGCAAACCGTCATCATCTACCCGCAAAAACATGAATACCTCAATTATCAATATTTTACTCCGTATGATAAAGATGCAATAGAGGTTATTGATTATCGGCTTCACCCTGATGTGTTGGAGTTTACCAATCAAATGCTGGCATCGGCTGATGCTTATTATACAAAAACATTTGAAGGAAAAGAGTTGGCAGAGTGGCATGAGTATAGAAATCAAACCAACCAATTGCCCGATCCCAAATTAGACGCAACCACTTCATTACATTATTATTTTTATTCTATCGGGTCGGGGGCCTTGGGTGTTAGTACGTATGCACCATTAAGCGACGGGCAAATTGATCTTTTCAAAAGATTTCGCAACGTATTTGATTTGGCCTACAGAAGATTTATTGACATCGAAAAAGCACAAGCGCAGGCAAGAGAAGCACAGATAGAAACGGCTTTGGAAAGAGTTCGTTCGCATACGATGGCTATGCATCACAGTGAGGAATTGAAAGATGTTATCTCAGTCACTTTTGAACAAATAAAAAGTCTTGATATCATTATTGATTCTTGCATTATCACCTTGTTTATAGAAGGATCTGATGATCTGAATAACTGGGTGGCATCTGCTGAACAAAAATATCCTCACAACGTACGAGTTCCTTATTTCAAACATCCATTATTCGATAAAATCGTTCTTGCAAAAAAGAAGCCTGGAAATTATTTTACCCTTAAACTTTCGCAAAAAGAAAATCAAAGTTTTTACAAACATATTCTTGAAAATTCAGATTTTGGAAAGATCATCAATGATGATAGAAAAAGGCTGGTCATGAACGCGGATAGCAATATCATGTCCTTTGCAAACTTTCGTTACACAGGGTTAAGAATAGGAAATTTTCGAAATCACACTTATACCGAGGAAGAAAATAATACGATACTTCGTTTTGCCAGTGTTTTCGAACAAACCTATTCCCGTTTTCTTGATTTGCAAAAAGCCGAAGCACAGGCAAGAGAATCACAGATACAATTGGCAATGGAAAGAGTTCGCGCAAGAACGATGGCAATGCAGCGAAGCGAAGAACTGGCTGAAGTGGCCACCGTATTATTCCAACAAGTGAAAGCGTTGGGTGTATCACAATGGGTATGTGGATTTAGTATCTGGGAAATTGGCGATAAGGAATGTACCTGGTATCCGGGTAGTCCTGATGGCGATATTCTGCAGCCATGCAAGATTCCCTTAACAGAGCACCCGGTTTTTATTTCCTACAAGGAATCAAAAAAAAGAGGGGATGAACTTTATGTGTATGAAAAGGAAGGTGAATACCAGGAGGAACACTACAATTATATGATGTCGCTCCCTGGTATGCGGGAATCGCT
>Ga0075418_10003695_pt1 | contig 17422 bp, 16 predicted proteins | sample SoiMetdeltSBSDD2_FD_81776 | JGI IMG/M metagenome (GOLD analysis project Ga0075418, IMG submission 81776) | Bulk soil microbial communities from a Populus tree surrounding site in Tennessee, USA - Soil MetaG P. deltoides SBSDD2 | ecosystem: Environmental > Terrestrial > Soil > Tree plantation... | reverse complement strand
TCGCCCGAGTCCGTGCGCGACCGGATTCACGACGCCGACTCCAAGCTGGTCATCACCGCCGACGGTGGCTGGCGGCGCGGCACCATCGTGCCGCTCAAGAAGAACACCGACGAGGCGCTCAAGGAATGTCCGGACGTGGGCACCGTCATCGTGCTCAAGCGGACCGGCCAGCCGATCGACATGCAGGCGGTCCGCGACGTCTGGTGGGACGATTTCGTCAAGGGCGTGGAGCCGAAGTGCCCGGCCGAGCCGATGGACGCCGAGGATCTGCTGTACCTGCTCTACACCTCGGGCTCGACCGGCAAGCCCAAGGGCATCATCCACACCACCGGGGGCTACCTCACCGGCATCGCCGCCACCCACAAGTGGGTCTTCGACCTCCACGAGGACGACGTCTACTGGTGCACGGCCGACGTCGGCTGGGTCACCGGTCACTCCTACGTCGTCTACGGACCGCTGGCCAACGGCGCTACCACGGTGATGTACGAGGGCACGCCGGACTTCCCCGACAAGGACCGGTTCTGGCGGATCATCGAGAAGCACGGCATCACCATCTGCTACACCGCGCCCACCGCCATCCGCACCTTCATGCGCTGGGGCGAGCAGTATCCCAACCGCTGCGACCTCTCGAGCCTGCGCCTGCTCGGCAGCGTGGGCGAGCCGATCAATCCCGAAGCGTGGGTCTGGTACTGGAAGGTGATCGGCGGCGGGCGCTGCCCGGTGGTGGACACGTGGTGGCAGACCGAGACCGGCCACATCCTCATCACGCCGCTGCCCGGCGTGACCGTGCTGAAGCCGGGTTCGGCCACGAAGCCGTTTCCCGGCATCGACGCCGCCGTGCTGGACGAGCAGGGACGGCCGGCCAAGTCCGGCTACCTGGTGATCCGCAAGCCGTGGCCGGGGATGCTGCGCGGCATCTGGGGCGATCCCGACCGCTTCGTGAAGCAGTACTGGTCGAAGTACGACAACATCTACTTCACGGGCGACGGCGCGAAGATCGACGAGGACGGCTACTTCTGGCTGCTGGGCCGCGTCGACGACGTCATGAACGTCTCCGGCCATCGTGTTTCGACGATGGAAGTCGAATCGGCGCTGGTCGACCACAAGTCGGTCGCCGAGGCGGCCGTCATCGGCAAGCCGCACGAGATCAAGGGGCAGGCCATCGCGGCGTTCGTCACCATCAAGACCGGAGTCGACGGGACGCCGGCGCTGATGGACGAGCTCAAGCAGCACGTGGCCAAGAAGATCGGCGCGCTCGCGCGTCCCGACGACATCATCTTCTCGGCCGAGCTGCCCAAGACCCGCTCCGGCAAGATCATGCGCCGCCTGCTGCGCGACATCGCCGAGGGCCGGGCGCTCGGCGACACGACCACCCTGGCCGATCCGGCCGTCGTCTCCGCTCTCAAGAAACAGTACGAGGAGGAATAGGCCGCCACGCGGCCCGCCCCTCGGTAGCCGATCTGCCCTCGGCGCCGGTTGCCCGGCGCCGGGGGCACCCCCGCCGTGTTCCCTGACGCCCACGCCCGCGCGCCCGACCGTGTGAGCTCCCGTCCGTTGCCGGCCTGAGTCTGAAGGCCCCGGTGCGACATCTCAAGCCCGCTGAACAAGACGGGCTCCAGAGCCGTCTGTGGCCCAGGGAGAGTTGCTTGTGGCCCAGGGAGAGTTGCTTGGGGAACGCCTCGTAGAGACGGCTGGTTTGACGAAAAATGTCATTCGCCGGCGCGTTTGTGACCATTTGCCGGGCAAACTGCCCGGGCAAAACGAGGCCAGTGCTGGTCCGGTCAGACCAGACCGCCTTTATTTTCCAGTGAATTAAGCGATACCTCGAGCCGTCATAGGTTCGGCACACCCGTTGCATTGGTGGGCGGCCCGAGACCAGGAGGACACCATGGACCCGATTCGGAATCGGCTGGAGCAGGACCTGAAAGTGGCGGTGAACCGGCTGCGCCAGCTGGGTGGAGTGAAGGCGCTCGAGGACTTGCTCGGTCCCAGCGGAGAGCACTGGTCCTACGCCGACGAGGTCGACGAGATCCAGGCCAACGAGCGCCGTGAGATCGGTTTCGCGACCCGCGAGCTGCTCGTGGAGCGCGTGAATCGGCTCGCTGCGGCCATCGAACGGCTGGACGACGGCGAGTATGGCGTCTGCATCGAGTGCGACGAGGCCATTGCGCCGGCTCGCCTGCGGGTCATGCCGGAGGTGCAGACCTGCGTGAAGTGCCAGGACCGCCTCGAGCGCGCAGGGCGTCACCTCGAGGCCGTCGAGGTTGGAGCTACCGACACCGAGGAAGACTAAGCCGAAGCCGACTCCGAACCATTTCAGGGCCGGGACTGCTCCCGGCCCTGTTTTTTTGTAGTCTAGGGGCGTGCCGCGCTCCCGGACCCCCCTCATCGATCTGATCCGTCCCGGTATCCACGCCATCTCCCGCGCGTACTTCGGACTCGTCCTGCACGGTCGAGAGCACATCCCGCGCAAGGGACCGCTGCTCATCACACCCAATCACCAGACCTTCGCCGATCCGCCGCTGGTGTCGATTCCGTTCCGGCGGCCCATCTACTACATGGCCTGGAATCGCCTGTTCAGCGTGCCGGTCTTCGGCGGCCTGATCCGCCGGCTTCGCGCGTTCCCGGTGGATATCTACGGACGCGACGCGCGGGCCACGCGCGAAGCCGTCCGCCTGCTGCAGACCGAGGAGGCGCTGATGATCTTTCCGGAAGGCGAGCGCTCGACCGACGGCCGCGTGCAGCGCTTCAAGCTCGGCGCCTTCCGCCTGGCGGTATCGCTCGACGTCCCGGTGCTACCGGTCACGATCGCCGGCGGGGAACGCGCCTGGCCACCGGGACGCGCCTTTCCGCGGCCTGGCCGCATCACGATCACCTACCATCCGCCGCTCCGAGCTGACAGCAGCCTGGACCCTCGCGCCGCCGCCCGAGATCTGGCCACGCGGGCCCGGGCCTCGATCCTCAGTGCGATGCCGCACCCGTACAACCACGATCGGCAGCGACACACCGGGGATCCGAAGGCCAGCAGCGAGGCGTGACGAGGCCGGCGCCGGCGCTACGCACCGCGTTCTTCGACGACGTAGCCGGCCGATTCCAGGCGCGCCTTGAGATCGTCGATCTGCTTGCGCCCGGAGGTCTCGAGCGTCAGCGCCACCTCGCTGGCGCCGATGGCCTGCCGCGAGAACACGCGGTCGTGCTCGATCTGCAAGATGTTGACGCCCTCTTCGGCGATCAGCGCGGTGAGTCGGGCCAGCGCCCCCGGCCGGTCTTGCAGAGCCACCGCGAGGCGTGCCAGGCGGCCGTCCTTCACGAGGCCGCGCGCGATGATGCGCGAGAGCATGGTGACGTCGATGTTGCCGCCGGAGAGCACCAGCGCCACGTGGCGGCCGGCCAGGCCCAGCGGCCGATTGAGCAGCGCGGCGAGCGGCGCGGCGCCGGCTCCCTCGACCACGGTCTTCTCGATCTCGAGCAGGAGCAGGATCGCGTTGGCCAGCTCCTCCTCGTTGACCGTGACGACCTCGTCGGCGTACCTGGCCGCCAGATCGAAGGTCACCTCGCCGACCCGCCGCACCGCGATGCCGTCCGCGATCGTCGGCCCCGCGGGCACCCGCACGCGCTGCCGGGCCTGCAGCGAGCGCTGCATCGCCGGCATCGCCTCGGCCTCGACGCCGATCACGCGCACCGCCGGCCGGCGCGCCTTGATCGCCAGCGCGACGCCGGCGATGAGCCCGCCGCCGCCCACCGGCACCACGACGGCGTCGAGCTCGGCCAGCTGATCGAGCAGCTCGAGACCCAGGGTGCCTTGCCCGGCCACCACCCGCGCATCGTCGAACGGGTGAACGAACACCGCGCCCGACGCGCGCTCGACGTCGCGCGCCCGCTCGTACGCCTCGTCGTAGTTCGTCCCGTGCAGGATGACCTCGGCGCCGTAGCGTCGGGCGGAGGTCACCTTGATGATCGGCGCGTACGTCGGCATGACGATCGTGGCCGGCATACCGAGGCGCGCGGCGTGAAAGGCCACGGCCAGCCCGTGGTTGCCGGCGCTGGCGGCCACCACGCCGCGGCGGCGCTCGCCGTCGTCGAGCTGCAGCAGGAGGTTGGCAGCGCCGCGCTCCTTGAAGGAGCCGGTCATCTGGAGGTTCTCGAGCTTGAGGTAGCACGTGCTGCCGCTCAGCTCGGAGAGCGTCAGCGAGTAAGGGCAGGGGGTCTCGTAGATGGCGCCGCGCAGCCGCTCGCGCGCGGCCTCCACCGTGGCGACGTCGAGGGACACCGGCGGGGTCACGTCTAGAACGGTACCCGGGGCTCGGCGAGGGCCGGCGACATCCAGCCCACCGGCATCAGCACCGTCGAGGACGCGAAGCCGATCCGGCCGCGCCAGTCGACGAGGATCAACCCGCCCTCGCCACGGCCCTCCTCGACGAGCAGGTCGACGGCGACCTTGGCCGCGTAGTCGGGGTCGTCGGCCTCCTTGAGGAAGTCGAGCGTGCGCCGGGCCAGCACGACGCGGATGATCGCCTCGCCGCTGCCCGTGCACGACACACCACCGAGCGTGCTGTCGGCGTATGTCCCGCAGCCGATCAGCGCACTGTCGCCGACGCGGCCCGGCCGCTTGCCGGTCATCCCGCCGGTGGAGGTGGCAGCCGCCACCGTGCCGTGACGATCGAGCGCAACGGCGCCGACCGTGCCGCGGCTGCCGGCGGCCGCCGCGTCCAGCTTCGCGCGCTGCCGCGAGGTCACGAGGGCCGACGGCTCGCATTCCGGCAGGCCGGCGGCGCGCGCGAGCGCGTGCGCGCCCTCGCCGATCATCAGGACGTGCTTGCCATCGTCCAGCACGCGGCGGGCCAGGGTGATCGGATTGGCGATCCGGCTGACGCCGGCCACGGCGCCGCACGCGAGGCGATCGCCTTCCATGATCGACGCGTCCATCTCGATCGTGCCGGCCTCGGTCAGGACGGAGCCGCGGCCGGCGTTGAAGCGGGGATGGTCTTCCAGCGCACGGACGGCGGCCTCGACGGCGTCGAGCGCGCGCCCGTCGGCGGCCAGCACGCGCCAGCCCGCCTGCACCGCCGCCCGGACCCCGTCGCGCAGCTCCTCGAGCCCCTCGCTTGGATCGGCGCCCGCCCCGCCGTGGACGATCAGCGTCGGGACGCGGGCCACGCGATCGCGCGTTGGAGCCATGGGCACCAACGTGTCACAATCGTCGTGGATTGCAAGAACGAAGCGCACTGGACCGCTTGGCCACCCGCATCGTCCGCTGCCGCGCGTGCCCGCGTCTGGTGGCCCACCGCGAAGCGGTCGCGGCCAAACCCCCGCCGCGCTACGCCGGCCAGCGGTACTGGGCGCGCCCGCTGCCCGGCTTCGGCGATCCGCGTGCGCGACTGCTGCTGGTCGGGCTGGCGCCGGCCGCCCACGGCGGCAACCGCACGGGTCGGATGTTCACCGGTGACCGCAGCGGCGACTGGCTCTTCGACGCGCTTCACCACGCGGGCTTCGCCAGCCAGCCGACGTCCGTTCACCGCGACGACGGACTGCGTCTGCGCGACGCCTACATCACGGCCACCATCCGGTGCGCACCGCCTGCCAACAAGCCGCTGCCCGCCGAGTCCGCGCGCTGCGAGCCCTATCTGCTGGAGGAACTGCGTCGGCTGGAGCGCACGCGGGTCGTGGTCGCGCTCGGCCGGATCGGCTGGCAGGGCTATCTGCGAGCGCGCACGCGTCTGGCCCTGGCGCCGCCGAGCCGCCCCCCGCAGTTCGGGCATGGCACGGCCACCACGTTCGCGGACGGGGTCACGCTGCTGGCGTCGTACCATCCCAGCCAGCAGAACACCTTCACGGGTAAGCTCACGCGGCCGATGCTGCGCGGGATCTTCGAGCGGGCGCGCGATCTGGTGGCCGCGCCGGTCGGCGCCTCGCAATGACCGAGAATCCGCCCGCCACCGAGGTGAGCCGGCTGGTCGCCTGCCGCTCATGCGGCAACCGCGTGGCGCGTACGGCGCGACGCTGCCCCGCCTGCGGCGCCCAGGATCCGTCGGCCGACAAGCCCGCCGAGCCGCGGCCTCGCCAGCACCGTTCCCGGCACGCATCGGCGGACCGCTCGCGGTGGATCGCGCGCGTGGTCGTCGTCGCCGCCGCGCTGGCCGTCGGGATCCTGACCGTGCTGCTGATCGCGCGCGTCTCGGCCCGGCGCGCGGAGCACGCTCCCGCGGCCGAGGTGACCACGCCGGCGGTCGTCGAGACGCCGGCGGTCGTGGCGGCGCCGGTGACCGTGGTGCCCGATCCGCCGACGCCCGAGCCGTCGCGCTCGCGGGGTCGGCGTGAGTGGCCGTTCTTCTTCAAGCCGGGCGATCGGCTGGCCCGGATGGGCGACGCCAAGCCGCTCGGCTACATCATCACCATGGTGAAGGACCACAAGTTCGGCGACGGCACGGTGGGGCCGGCCTACATGCTGTGGACGCCCGCCGGCAACGAGGAAGCCTTCGACGCCGACGAACTGGAGCGCACGGCAAAGATGGAGTGACGGGCTAGACCGGCGACCGGGCAGTCCTCGTGACAGAACCAGAGCGTCCGGCAATACACGCAGCGGTGCTGATGCTCCATGCGAGCGAACCTACCACAACCCCACGGATCCGTGCCCCTTTCCCGCGTCGAGGAGGAGGCGCTACGAGTCTCAATCCGCCAGGTCTGACGGCAGGCGCGGGCGCTCGACAACCGTGAGGGTGACCTCCCGGCTCTGGCCGTCACGGACGAGCGTGAGCTTCACGCGCTGGCCGGTCTTCAGGGTCTTCACCTTGGCGATGTACTCCTGGTGCGTCCGGATCGGGGAGCCCTGGATGGCGGTGACGATGTCGCCGCCGAGCAGGTACTCCTCACCCTGGATGACGACGGACAGGTTGCCGCCGCGGACACCGGCCAGCTCCGCCGGGCTGCCGTCGAAGACGACCTCGACCAGATAGCCCGGCGTGACCGGGATGCGGACGATCGCGCCGAGCTTGCCGTCGATCGCGCGCCCCTGCATGCCGAGCCAGGGCCGCACGATCCGGCCGTTCTCGCGGAGCTCGCGCAGCACGGACTTGGCGGCGTTGATCGGCACCGCGAAGCCGATGGACTGGGCGTCCTCGGAGATCAGCGTGTTCAGGCCGATCACCTGGCCGCAGCGATCCACGAGGGGCCCGCCCGAGTTGCCGGGATTGATGGGGGCGTCGGTCTGGATCATCGGCTCGTCCGAGATTCCGGGCAGCGTGCGATTGAGGCCACTGACGATTCCGCGCGTCATGGTCTGGTCGAGGCCGATCGGATTGCCGATGGCCACGACCTCGTCGCCGACCTTGATGCCGGACGAGTCGCCGAGCCGGGCGGCGGGCAGCGGTCCCGAGCCCTCCACCCGCAGCAGCGCCAGGTCGAGCACCGGGTCGAGGCCCATCACCCGCGCTGTCGCCTTCGTGCCATTGTCGAGCGTCACGCTCAGCGAGGCGGCGCCGTCCACCACGTGGGCGTTGGTGAGGATCTGGCCGTCCTTGTCGATGATGACGCCTGAGCCGACGATCGTCTCGAAGCGCCGCTGGGGCTTGGCCTTGTTGATCTTGGTGGCCTGGATCGAGACCACGCTCGGCGACACGCGCTCGAACAGCACGGCCAGTGGCTCCGTGCAGGGCTGCGCACTCGCCCCGACCGGCAGCAGCGACAGGAGCAGCGCGAACCCCCAGGCACGGGTCATAGGATTCCTTCCTCGCCAGGCCACGTTACCCGGTGCCCTGTCCGTAACGGATCTCGAAGGTCGTGCATCCCTGTGGGACGCGATAGGGGCCGTGCCGCATGCCGGGCGGCCGGCACGCGTACATCCCGGCGCTGAAGGTCTGGCCCTTGCCCAGGTCGACCAGCTCGCCCTCCAGGATCCACACTTCCTCCCAGAAATCGTGGGCGATCGTCTCGGTCGTCTCCACACCGGCGGCGAAGTGGAGCAACCGCGTCACGTCGCCGGTGGCGGGATCGCGGCTCAGGATCTTCTGCCGCACGCCGGCGCCTCCGGCCCCGGCGCCGGCCGAGCCGGCGACGGGCTCCCAGGGCAGGTGGTCGGGCCGGAAGAACTCGGATTCGGGCTTGGGCATGGTCAGTCGCGCGGGGTCGTCATTGAGCTCACCGCGCCGATGATCTCGCCGTGGTCGCTCGCGTTCAAGCGATTCCCGCGCCAGGGAAGCAAAGTCGGGCCCGGGGGCTATAATCCGGGCGTGACGCGCTCCGCGCTCGCGCTGATCCTGGTCACGGTCGCGGCCGTCCTGTCCGCTGGCGCACCCACCCCGGTTCTCGGCCAGGTCAAGGCCTCCGATGGCGTGGTGGCGGCCACGCTCGACAACGGTCTGCGCGTCCTGTTGCTGGAGGACCATCGCAGCCCGATCGTCTCGCTGCAGGTGTGGTATCGCGTGGGGTCGCGCAACGAGCATCGCGGCGCCACGGGGATCGCCCATTTCCTGGAGCACCTGATGTTCCGTGGCACGCCCACGTACGGTCCCGGCCAATACGCGAAGATCGTCGAGCGCAACGGCGGCCAGAACAACGCTTTCACGATGCAGGACGTCACCTCGTACTACGTGAACATCGCCGCCGACCGGCTCGATCTGGTCCTCGAGCTCGAGGCCGACCGGATGTCGAATCTCACGCTCGACCCCAAGATCATTGCCGCCGAGCGCGAGGTCGTGATCGAGGAGCGGCGCACCCGTACCGAGGACGATCCCAGCGGCTTCCTCGGTGAGGAGGTCGGCGCGCTGGCGTTCCACGCCCATCCCTACGGTCAGCCCATCATCGGCTGGATGGTCGATCTCACGCGGATCACGCCCGAGGAGATCCAGGCCTTCTACCGCACCTACTACAGCCCGGGGAATGCCATCGTCGTCGCGGTGGGCGACTTCAAGGCTGCGGAGGTGATGGCCAAGATCAAGGCCACGTTCGGCAAGAACCCCAAGGCCGCCCCCGCGCCGCCGGTCCTCGCCGTCGAGCCGCCGCAGAACGGCGAGCGTCGGGTCCTGGTGCGCCGGGATGCCCAGCTGCCGATCGTCTATCTCGGCTACCTCGTGCCGAACCAGAAATCGGCGGACGCGCCCGCGCTGGAGGTGCTGTCGGTCATCCTCTCGGGAGGACGCTCGTCCCGGCTGTACCGTCGCCTGATCCACGAGCGCCAGCTGGCCCTCGAGGCCGGCGGTGACTACTCGTACTTCTCCCTCGATCCCAACCTGTTCTGGTTCTGGGCCACCCCACTGCCGGGCCAGACGGCCGAGACGCTCGAGAAGGAACTGCTGGGCGAGATGGACCAGCTCAAGCGCCAGCCGGTCACGGCCGAGGAGCTCACTCGGGCCAAGAACCAGATCGAGTCCAGCTACGTCTTCCAGGACGACTCGATTCACACCCGGGGGTCGCTGCTGGCGCGCTTCGAGCTGATCGGCGGCTACGCGCTCCGGGACGGCTTTCTCGACCGCATTCGCGCGGTCACCGCGGCCGACGTCCAGCGGGTCGCGAAGCTCTACTTCGAGGACGACAAGAAGAACGTCGGCACCCTGCTGCCGAAGCCCTGAACCCCCGCCTTCTCGTCGTCCACGCGGCGCTGCACGCCGCCCTGTTCCCCATTCCCGTCATCACCCTGTTCTGGCGGGACCAGGTCGGAATGTCGGTGGCGGACATCATGATTCTGCAATCCCTCTTCGGGCTGGCGGTGGTGATTCTCGAATTCCCGTCGGGCTACCTGGCCGATCGGCTCGGCCATCGCCGGGCGCTCGTCATCGGCGCCACGCTGTCGATCGTCGGCTGGCTCGCGTACACGCGCGCGGCCAGCTTCGCCGCCGTCGCCGGCGCGGAGATGCTGCTCGGGGCCGGCAGCGCCTTCGTGTCGGGCGCGGATCGCGCGCTGCTCTGGACCTCGCTGGGTGAAGGGAGCCGACACGGCGCGTACCCGCGCTGGGAGGGCCGGCTGCGCGTGGCGTCGCAGACGAGCGAGGCGGTGAGCGCCGCCGCCGGCGGGTGGCTCTACACGCTGGCGCCGCGGCTGCCGTTCTGGTTGCAGGTTCCCACCGCCGCGCTGGGCCTCGCCACGATCGTGGCGCTCCGCGAGACGCCACGCCCACGCGCGCCGAGCCCCCGATCGCACGCCCGTCGAGCGCTGCACGTCGTCGGCCACACGCTGTGGCGGCACCGACGGCTGCGCGCGGCCATGGCGCTCAGCGTCGCGCTTGGCCTCGCCAGCTACGTGATGGTCTGGCTCATCCAGCCGTACCTGCAGCTGCGCGGCGTGCCGGCCGCGTGGTTTGGCCCTATCTGGGCCGGTGCGCACGTGTGGCTGGCCGGAGTGTCGCTGGTGAACGCCCGGGTCGTGTCGGCCTTTGGTGTCCGCGCCACCCTCGTCGGCTGCTGCCTGCTCATCCCGCTGGGCTACGTCGGACTGGCGGCGAGCGCGTCGGTGTGGGGCGCCGCCTTCTACCTCTGCTTCATGACGCTGCGAGGTCTGCAGGGACCGATTCTCGCGACCCTCATGCAGGCCGATGCGCCCGACGAGGATCGCGCGAGCGTGCTGTCGCTCGTGGCCCTGGTGTTCCGGCTGGCCTTCGTCGTCGCCGGCCCTCCGATCGGCGTGCTGGTCGACCGGGCCGGCCTCGAGACGGCGCTGGCCGTGCTGGCCCTCGTCTTCACGGCCCTGGGCGTCGCGGCGCTCGCGCTCTTCGCCCATGCCTACCGGATCGAGCGCGGGGCCGGCAGCTGACGCAGATGCTGGCCCCCGGTCACGGCCCGACGTAGACTGAGGGACATGACGCTCCGACCGCTGGCGGCGCTCGTCGTCGTGACGATCCTCGTGCTCGCCGCGGCTGCGAGCCCGGCGGGTGCGGCGCCCATCGCCCACCGTGAGGTCCTGCCCAACGGCATCGTGCTCCTCGTCGCGGAGCGTCCGGACGTGCCGATCGTTGCCATCCGCGTCTTCCTGAAGGCCGGCTCGGTGTTCGATCCCGCCGACAAGGGGGGACTCGCCAATCTGACGGGTACGTTGTTGACCCGGGGAACCGCCAAGCGGAGCGGGGCCCAGCTGGACGACGCCATCGAGTTCGTGGGCGGCAGCCTGGAGGCCGGCGCCGGGCGCGACGGCCTCAACGTCTCGCTGTCGGTGCTCAAGCGCGATCTCGGTCTCGGCCTCGAGCTGCTGGCCGAGGTCGTGACGTCGCCGACGTTCCCGGAGTCCGAGCTGACGCGGAAGATCGCGCAGATCCAGGCGGCCATCAAGCGGTCGGAGGAAGACCCCAACACCGTCGCGGCCCGGGCCCTGTCCCGTCTCGTGTATCCGAGCCATCCGTACGGCAAGCCGGTCGAGGGGACCATCGAATCGGTCGGCAAGCTCACTCGCGACGACGTCGTGGGCTTTCATCGCGACCACGTCCGCCCCGACACCACGATCATTGCGGTGGTCGGCGCGGTCAGCGTGGACGAGGCGCGGCGTCAGGTGCTGGCGCGCCTGGGGGCGTGGGCGCGGCCCTCGTCGCCGGCGCCGGCCGTGGGGCCGGCGATCGCCGGCGGACAGACGCGGTCGGAGACGATCACCAGGGACCTGACCCAGGCGACGATCATGCTCGGACGCCAGGTCATTCGACAGATCGATCCGGACTACTTCCCGCTGGGCGTCGCCTCGTACGTCCTGGGCGGCGGATCGGCCTCCCGGCTCTACGCCCGCGTGCGCGACGAGGGCGGCCTGGCGTACTCCGTGTACAGCTACGTGTCGCCGGCCCGGTACGGCGCGACGTTCGTGGTGGGCGCGCAGACGCGGGTCGGCGAGGTGTCGAAGGTCGGGGACATCCTGAAGGAGGAGCTGACCCGGATGGGCGGCGGGGCGGTCACCGACGACGAGTTGAAGCTGGCCAAGGACTACCTGATCGGCAGCTTCCCCCTGCGCCTGGACACCACCGCCAAGATGGCCGACTTCATCGTGGCGATCGAAGAGCAGGGCCTCGGCCTGGACTACGCCGACCGCTACAAGGCCAACGTCGCCCGCGTGACCGCCGCCGACGTGCAGCGCGTCGCCGCCCGCTTCATGGCGTCGGACTCCTTCAACCGCGTGGTGGTCGGAGGCAAGCCGTGATCCGGGCGCTGCTCGTGCTGTTGCTCCTGGCCGCGCCGCTCCCGGCCGCCGGGGTCGCGCTGACGCTCGGTGACGGCGAGCGACGCGAAGCGCTCAAGGTCGGCGAGCGGAGCGTGACGAGCGACACGTTCGACCTCGAGTGGCGCGTGATCGGCGGGACCGGCGAGAGCCTGCTCGTGATGTCGCCCTTCCACCGCCTGGCCCTGGCCGCCCGCCACGCCGCGTTCAAGAACGACACGCTCAAGCCGAGCGACATCGAGCGCGTGGTCAAGCAGGACGCCAACCGGCTCGTGGTGTGGGTGAGCCTGCGCGGCGGCAGCGAGGAGTTCGCGCGGTACTACGTGCCGCGACTGCTCGCCGGCGACCGCGAGATCAAGGCGGCCTTCGTGCAGAACGAGCGCACGGCGATCCGGCAGGACGACGGCCACTTCCTGGCCCGCTGCGTTTACGGATTCCCGATTCAGAACCTCACGGGCACTGACCGGCTCGCGCTGGTCGTGGCCGACGCCAATGGCCGCGACGTCACCCGCTTCGCGATCGATCTCGCCGCCATGCGCTAGTCGCTCCCTGCCGGCTCAGATGCCGGTCCTCGGCTACCTCGGCTTTCCGCCCTTCGCGCTCGAATGCTACGCGATGTATCACTGGCTGCGCGGGTGGCTGGGCGAGGAGGGCCGCGGGCGAGCGGTGCTATAATTCGCTCGCACGCCGTAGCCCACCTCGGAGGGAGGTCTTTCATGAAGGCGATCCGTGTTCACGCGGCTGGTGGTCCCGAAGCGCTCACGCTGGACGACATCCCTGCGCCGTCGCCCAAGGCCGGAGAAGCGCTCGTCAAGGTGGACGCCGCCGGGCTGAACTACATCGACGTCTATTTCCGGACCGGCATGTACAAGGCCGAGCTGCCGCTCACCATCGGCATGGAGGCGGGCGGCGTCGTGACGGCGGTCGGATCGAACGTGAGCGAGGTGAAGGTCGGCGACAAGGTCGCCTACACGGGCGTGGCGGGCGCGTACGCGGAGCAGGCGGTGGTTCCGTCCTCCAAGCTCGTCGTGCTGCCGGCGGGTGTCAGCACCAAGCAGGGTGCGGCCGCCATGCTGCAGGGCATGACCGCCCACTACCTGGCGACCTCGACGTATCCGCTCAAGCACGGCGACACGTGCCTGGTGCACGCGGCCGCCGGCGGCGTCGGCCTGCTGCTTTGCCAGATCGCCAAGCTCCGCGGCGCGCGGGTCATCGGGACCGTGTCGACCGACGACAAGGCCAAGCTCGCCCGCGAGGCGGGCGCCGACGAGACGATCATCTACACGCGGCAAGATTTCGAGGCCGAGGTCAAGCGGATGACCAACGGCAAGGGCGTGCAGGTGGTCTACGACGCGGTCGGCAAGACGACGTGGGACAAGAGCCTCAACAGTCTCGCGCCGCGGGGTCTGATCGCGCTCTACGGCCAGTCGAGCGGGCCCATCGGGCAGATCGATCCGCAGATCTTCAACGCCAAGGGCTCGCTGTTCCTGACCCGGCCGAGCCTGGGCCACTACACGGCGACGCGCGAGGAGCTGCTGCAGCGCGCCGGCGAGGTGCTGGGCTGGGTGCGGGACGGCAAGCTCAAGCTCCGGATGGAGTTCGAGTTTCCGCTGAAGGACGCCGCCGAGGCGCATCGCGCGCTGGAGGGGCGCAAGACGACCGGCAAGGTGTTGCTCACGCCATGACGGTGGGCGGGAGGACGATGCGCATGAAGCTTCGACCGATGACCGTGATCGCGCTGCTGACCCTGCTCACATCGGCTGGTGTGGCCACCGAGGTGTGGGCTCGTGCCGGTAGTGGCGGCAGCCGCGGCACGCGCTCGTACTCTCCTCCCGCGCGCCCGACGTCGCCCGTCACCCCCGGCACGCCCGCGAGCCCCGCGCGTCCGGCGCCGGTGGCGCCGATGAACGCGCCGCGACCGAGCATGTTCGGCGGCATGATGGGCGCGCTCGGCGGATTCATGCTCGGCGGCTTGCTCGGCGGACTGCTCTTCGGCGGTCTCGGCGCCGGGGCGGGCATCGGGCTGCTCGATATCCTTCTCATCGCCGGCGGTGTGTTCCTCCTGTTCAAGTTCATGCAGGCCCGTCGCCAGCAGCAGCCGCAGCCGGCCTACGCCGGTGCGCCCGGCTGGGCCCGCGGCCAGGCCCCTGAGCCCATGCAGTACAACGCGGTGGCCGAACCGTCGGCCGCCGACCTGGATCTCGATCGAGGGCTGGCCCACATCCGCCAGATGGACGCGTCATTCGACGCCGCGGCGCTGGCCTCGGATGCCGCAGAGACGTTCCGGGCGATCCAGGCGGCGATCACCGCGCGTGACGTGCGGCCGCTGGTCGGACGGATCGCGCCCGATCTGCTCGAGCGCCTCGAGGGGCAGTGCGCCGAGCTGCGGCAAAACGGCCAGATCAACCGGCTCGAGCGCATCCAGATCGATCGTACCGAGGTGACCGAGGCGTGGCAGGAGCGCGGCCGCGACTTCGTCACGGTGGCGATCGTCGGCACGCTGCTCGACTACGTGGTCGACGCGGCGGGGGGGATTGTCGCCGGCTCGTCCACGGCGACCGAGCGCTTCGCGGAGTACTGGACGTTCACCCGGTCCGTCGGCACGCGCCCCTGGCAGCTGACGGCGATCCAGACCGGGTGACCCACGGAGCAACGCCCGCTTCATGCGTCGATGGGTGAAGTGGGGACTGGCCGCCGGCGCGGTCGTGCTCCTGCTGGTGGCCGGAGCGGCGGTCGTGATTCCGCTCCTGGTGGACACCCCGCGGATCCAGTCCTACGTGGCATCGACGGCGTCGCAAGCCCTGGGACGCCCGGTCAAGTTCAGCGGGCTCTCGATCCGCGTGCTCCCGCTGCCGGCAATCGAGCTCCGCGATCTCGAGGTTGCTGAAGACCCCAAGTTCGGCACCACGCCCTTCCTGAGGCTCGAGCGCGGTCTGATCCGCCTGCAGTTGATGCCGCTGCTCACCGGGCGGATCGAGCTCGGCGACGTCGTACTCCGTAAGCCCGCGGTGACGATCGTGCAGACCGCGGACGGGCGGCTGAACATCGCCTCGCTCGGCAGCACGGCCGAGCCTCGAAGTCCAAGCCGGCCGGGGAAAGGCAGCGGCGGTGGATCGAGCGCAGCGAGCGCCGCGCTGGCGACCCGGATCAGCATCGACCACGGCACGGTGATCTACGTCGCGCGCGGCGCCGGCGATCGGGTCGCGCAATACCGGCTCGAGGGTCTCGACCTGAAGCTCACCAGCGGTGGAACCCAGATCACGTTCAAGGGCGACGCGCGCCTGCTGCCGGGCGCCGTGGCCCTCAAGGTGACCGACGGCATCGTGTCACTCACCCCCGGGCGCACGCTGACGGATGCGCCGGTACGAGCCAAGGTCGCCATCGACGGCAAGGACATTCGCGATCTGACGGCGGTCGCGGTCGGCCCTTCGCCGGAGCTCGGGGGCGCCATCAAGGGCACGCTGACCGTGGCGGGAACGGTGGGCGTGCCGACGGCGGCAGGGGACATCCAGCTGTCACCGCTCACGGCGACCCAGAACAGCCCGCAGTGCGCCGAGCCCAGGCGCCGGACCCTGACGATCCCCACGCTGGCCCTCAAGGCGGCCTGGCAGAGCCCGCGCTTCACGGGCAAGCCGCTCACCGCCACGCTCGGCAGCGGCACGGTCACCGCGCAGCTCGCCGCGACGCTCGATCGAGGGATCCACGTCCAGCTGGCCGATCTCGACATCAAGGCGCTGCCGCTGGACAAGGTGCTGGTGGACTACCTGTGCGAGGGCTACGCCGTGACCGGGCCGCTCGATCTCACCGGCGCCCTGAGCTTCGAGACCCGTGACGTGCTCAACACCTTGAACGGCCCCGGCAAGCTCCGCGTGGGCAGCGGCAAGGTCGTGGGTCCGCGCGCGCTGGCACTGGTGGGCAGCATGGCCCGCGTGGGCGGCGCGCTGTCCGCCGTGCTGGGCTCCGATATGCCCTCGGGCACCTTAAGCTCGCCGCTCGAGTTCGAGTCGATCACCGGGACCTACACGGTGACCAACGGCCTGGTGACGACGCGGGATCTGCTCTACACGAGCCGCGTGATGAAGGTGGCGGTGGCCGGCGAGTATGGGCTCGGCACCGGGGCGATGAATCTCGACCTGGTGGTCAACCACAAGCAGGGCGAGATGAAGGCCAAGGTGACCGGCACCGCGTCCGCCCCGGTGGTCCGCGTGTCGACATCGTCCATCCTCAAGAGCGTCGACCCGGAGAAGACAGAGAAGGGCCTGCGCGATCTCCTGAAGCGCTTCAAGAAGTAGCGGAGAGCTCCGCTACTTGACTTCGGGGTTGCGCGGGAACTTGAAGAGCGGCAGCCGGACACCGCCGACGAACACCTGATCGGCCCGGATGCGGACCCATGAACGCGTCGAGATTCCCCGGGGTGTTAGACCGACGCCAATGAGGCTCCAGACACTGAGAGCAACACATCGGATCGACTAAAGACGGTAATACACGAACGCGAAGAGATCGGGGAGCGCAAGATGATGTTCCACTATCCCCGTCCGCACTCGGCTGCCCCTGATTTTCGCTCCGCGAGATACTCGTGTACTGCCTGGAATAATTGCGTTTGAGTGGGCTGGCCCAGATCGGCCGATATACCAGGTACGATTGCTCAGTGCAGACTAGCGCTCAGCCTATTCGCAGGGCGGCGACATGCACGTCGAACAGGTCGGCGGGGTCCCAAACTGCCCCGCAGGACACTGTGTCTGTGGTGGCCCGCTGAGGTCGCGGGTGTTTTTGAGATCCTGACCGCAGCCGTCGCAGGGGCTGGTCGCTCCGCCGGCCTCGAAGGTGCCGAGCGTGTCGCTGCTACCAACTCCTGCTCGACTCAACACATCCTGAATGTCCCGTGCCGATGGCATCGGCACCGCCAGCGCAACAAGCTCGGTCGCACTCTGGGTAGACTGATTTTGCTCCGTGACCACTGCTGCCTGGACTGCAGGTGGCAGGCTCCCGATTGGCGTAGGCGCGCTCGGCGCTTGATCCCTGATCTGACGCACGAAGGTGCCCCCGGTAGCGGTGACGGCCTGGTTTGTCTTTCGGGCAACGAAGGTCACGCGAGCGAACGCGGGAGACTGGCCGGATGAGGGGAATACGAATGCTAGCGTTTCGAGACTGCGCGGGTCATAGATGACAACGACGACCTAAACCGGACCCGATTTCCTTGGACATCTCCCCGGCTAGTGGTGGGATGAGCAGCAACCAAGGAGGTTGGAATGAAGGCCAAGCTGCCGAAGGGCAAACGCGGCGGGCCCGACCCGATGCCAG